>Ga0194120_10001818_pt1 | contig 37702 bp, 27 predicted proteins | sample TA2MahCa65mmetaG_FD_148642 | JGI IMG/M metagenome (GOLD analysis project Ga0194120, IMG submission 148642) | Freshwater microbial communities from Lake Tanganyika, Tanzania - TA2015019 Mahale Deep Cast 65m | ecosystem: Environmental > Aquatic > Freshwater > Lake | place: Tanzania: Lake...
CAACAAACCCTGGTGTTGCTCGTACCCCTTGAAATCGCCTCTCTCACCCATCCTCGCCATGCTAGCGCGCGAGAGAGTCTTGGGTCAGGCTCCTAGCGCGTGCCAGAGGTCGTTCGCCGCCCACATCACGCCCTTCGGCATGCCGGTCGTCCCGCCGGTGTACAGGAAGAGCAGGTCCTTCCCGTCGCGCGCAATGCCCAGCGCGCGTCCGGAGCCGCCGTTCGCGAGCGACTCGTAGGGGATCGCGAAGTCGAGCGGCGCGCCGCCGACCTGCACCCACGCGACGACCTTCGGAAGCCTCGCGTGCAGCTTCGCGACCCGCTCCGCGAACTCGCCGTCGAAGACGACCACCTTCGCGTCGGAGTTGTCGAAGATGTACCAGAGCTCGTCGTCGAGGTAGCGGTAGTTCACGTTCACGTGCACCAGCCGCGCCTTGAAGCAGGCCGCGAGCGTCTCGACGTACTCGGGCCGGTTGCGCAGGTAGAAGCCCACCTTGTCGTCGGGCACCGCGCCGCGCGCGCGAAGCTGCGCGGCGAGATTGTTCGAGCGCCGCGCGAAATCAGCCCAGCTCGTGACGGCGTCGTCGTGGATCAGCGCGGGGGCGCTTGCGGCGTAGCTCGCGTCGAGCGCGTCGAGCACGTCGCCGAAATTCCAGTTCGGGGCGGTGGGCATGCGGGCTCCTCCGTGGGAGCGCGCATGATACCCGATGCGTCGCTGCGAGGAGGTCAGCGGCTGGCTGTGCGATGGCGACGGCTCCGCTCGCGGATTTCGGCCGTCTCCATCGCCGGGATCCGCAGGAACTCGAGGAATTCCTGGTGCTCGCTCGGCGCGACTTCTCGAACTCCGCGTGCCAGCGGTGCACGTCGTCCTGCGAGAATCCGGCCGCCTTCATGATCTCGACCCACTTTTCCTCGCTGACCATCGCTTGGCTCCTCAGTTGATTGGCGCTCTGCAACAGACGCGCGATCGCGCACGCGGCTCCCGAAGTCGCTCGACCTCCCTGGCCGAGTAGGCGCGGTAGTTCGCTCGCGTCCGGCGCGGCCGGGGCGGCAGCCCGATCGACTCGCAGTGCAGTAGGGTGCCGCGCGAGAGACGGCAGGTCCGAGCCAGATGCGTGACGGTGAGCGGCGCCGACATGAAGCCCGTCTGCACCCTGCAGTCGTAGACGGGTCAAGGGGCCGAGGGACCCGTCGGCGAAACGGCCGAGGTTCGGATAAACTGAGCGCGTCCATAAATGATCGTGTTCATTTTGCGGCCATTCCGGCCGCAAGATGGATGGGAAGGAGCGCGAGCCATGAACCTCCGAACCGCGGCCGAGCTGCTGCGCGGCGGCCAGATGCGGGTGCTTCTGGGCGCCATGCGATTGGTGACGCCCTATTACCGCCTGCTCTGGCTGGTGGCCGCCTTCCGCTCCGGACTGATCGCCCGGCTGGACGGCGGAGCGCGCTCGCTCGAGGAGCTGGCGCAGGACCGGGTCCGGGATGCGGCCGACCGGGACTGGCTTCGCGCTTGGCTCGAGCTCGGAGTTCGCGTCGGGCAGCTCCGGCTGGAAAGCGGGCGCTACTCGCTGCGCAGCTACCTGGCGCGCCAGATTGCGCGCCCCGCCAACGACGCGATCGCCGCGATCCTCGAGGAGGTCGCGACCCTGCACTACAGGCTCGTTCTCGAGAGCCCGCGGCGCATGGCCGAGGGCAGGCGCTTCGAGCTTTCGGATCAGGACGGCGTCCTCGTCGCGCGCTCCTCGCCGCTGCTGCGGCCGTTCGTCCACGAGGCCATCGACGAGGTGGTTCCGCGAAGCGGCGCCTTCCGCGTGCTCGAGGTCGGCGCGGGTTCCGGCACGTACATCCGCTACGCCGCCGAGCGCAACTCCGAGCTCACCGCGGTCGGGCTCGAGCTGCAGCCCGAGGTCGCGGACTTCGCCAACGCGAACCTGCGCGAGTGGGGGCTCGAGCGCCGAGCGCACGTCGCGCCGCAAGACGTGCGCGCACGCAAGCCCGAGCCCGAGTTCGAACTCGTGACGTTCCACAACAACATCTACTACTTCCCCGTCGCCGAGCGCGTCGCCCTGCTGCGCCACGCTCGCGGGTTCCTGCGACCCGGCGGCTCGATCTTGCTCACGACCGCGTGCGGCGGCGGGAGCCCGACCTCGATCGGACTCGACATCTGGAGCGCAGGCACGGAGCGCTGCGGTCGCCTGCCGGCGCCCGAAGAGCTCGTCGAGCAGCTGCGCGAGGCAGGCTTCGACGAAGCGCGCGCAGCAAGCCTGTTCCCGGGCGAGAAGTACTACGCGTTCTTCGCGCGCCACTCCGGCTCGCGCGGATGAGACGCGCTACTTCGCGCGCGTGCCGGTGAAGACGATCCGCCCGGGATTCACGCGCTCGCTCCTCACGCGCTCGAAGCCGCCGGAGACCGCGTGCGAGGTGTACTCGATGAAGCCCTGGGTCGTGAAGCGCGCGACTTCGGGGAAGTCCTCGGCCTCGTCGACCACGATCCGGAACGTGCGCTGGTCCTCGGCCATCTCGAACGTCCAGCGCGTGAAGTTGTAGATCACCGCGGCCATCGTGGTCGCGATCTTGCCCACGCGGTTGCCCCAGACATCGGTCGAGGCTTCGAACTGGCGGTAGAGACCGGCCTTGTGCAGCCGCTCGCCCGCGCGCAGACCGCGCCCGTGCAGGTACGACTCGGCCGAGCCCGTGGCTTCTAGCTCGACGAGGAGCTCGACGATCCGGCGGTAGGTCGCCATCGGAACCCAGGTGCTCGCGGCGAGCTGCTTGTCGATGTAGCGCAGGTCTTCCGCGGAGAGCCGCGCCTCGAGCTCCGCGCGCGGAAGCGTTCCCGCTTCGACGAGCTTCTGCAGGTCCTCGGCCGCGGACTGGAAGCCGGTGGCCTTGATCGAGGGCGTCTTGGACATGGCGGGACCTCACTCGGTTCGCGTTCGGATCGGCGCGATCGTCGCTGCGACTTGACCGCGGGGCCGCCGCTTCTCCCCGGGGTCAACGACTCGCCGAGGAGCGCGTTCGGCCGCTCGCCCTCGTCGACGCGCACGATTTCGACGAGCGTGCTTGGCGAGCTGGCGCAGAAGTCGACGATGTCGTCCGCGACCCGCGAGGCTTCGCGATCGACTTCTTCTCGCACGGACCCGAGGCGGACGCCGCGAACGACCGGATCGACCCGTTCGACGTGACGAGGATCTGGCCCTACCGCGACTACGCGTCTTCGGAATCGGACCTTGGCCCGGCAGGATGCTGCAGGGCGGGCTGTTTGCGTACGGCGACACACGCCGCTACCGGCTGGGAGTGAACCGCACGCGGCGGCCCGAGTACGGCGCTCGCGTCGCGGCCGCCGTGAAGGAGCTCGGCGGCAAGGCATGACGACTTGATCCTGCTCACCGGAGCGACGGGCTACGTCGGGGGACGGCTTCTGCACCGCTTGGAAGCCGAGCGCCTCGCGGTTCGCTGTCTGGCGCGCCGCCCCGAGCAGCTCCGAGCCGGCGTCGCCCCCACGACCGAGGTCGTGGGCGGCGACATCGGCGATCGCGCCTCGCTCCAGCGCGCGCTCGCCGGCGTGTCGTCCGCCTGCTACCTGGTCCATTCGATGGGCGCGCGCGAGGACTTCGAGGCGCGCGACCGGCGCGCCGCCGAAACGTTCGCGAGCGCCGCCGCCGCCGCCGCCGCGGGCCTGCGGCGCATCGTCTATCTGGGCGGTCTCGGAGACGCGAGCGCGGATCTCTCCGCGCATCTGCGCAGCCGGCACGAGGTCGGGCGGATCCTGGCGAGCTCCGGTGTGCCGACGATCGAGCTTCGCGCGTCGATCGTGCTGGGCTCGGGCAGCCTCTCGTTCGAGCTGATCCGCACGCTCGTGGAGCGGCTTCCCGCGATGGTCACGCCGCGCTGGGTCGACGTGCTCGCGCAGCCGATCGCGATCGAGGACGTGCTCGCGTATCTGCGCGCGGCGCTCGAGATTCCCCTGGACGGGAGCCGCGTGTACGAGATCGGCGGGCCCGAGCGCGTCTCGTACGGCGAGCTCATGCGCGAATACGCGCGCCAGCGCGGGCTGCGGCGCTTCATGATCCCGGTGCCGGTGCTCACGCCTCGCCTGTCCAGCCTGTGGCTGCGGCTGGTGACGCCGCTCTACGCCGAGGTGGGGCGGAAGCTGATCGACAGCATGCGTCACCCGACGGTGGTGCACGACGAGTCAGCGCTTCGCGACTTCGCGGTCCGTCCGCTCGGCGTGCGCGAGGCGATCGCCCGCGCGCTGGCCAACGAGGACCACGCGCTCGCGGAGACGCGCTGGTCGGACGCGCTCTCTGCTGCGGCCGATCCGCCGGCCTTCGGCGGGCGGCGCTTCGGAAACCGCCTGATCGACTCGCGAAGCGTTCACGTTTCGGTCAGCGCCCCGACCGCGTTCGCAGCGATCCGGCGCATTGGCGGCGAGAACGGCTGGTACTTCGGCGACGCGCTCTGGCGTCTTCGCGGCGCGCTCGACCTGCTCTTCGGCGGCGTCGGCCTGCGCCGCGGCCGGCGCGATCCCGAGTCGCTGCACGTCGGCGACACGCTCGATTTCTGGCGCGTCGAGGCGATCGAGGCGGATCGGAGCCTGCGGCTCGCGGCCGAGATGCGGCTTCCCGGGCGCGCCTGGCTCGAGTTCGACGTCGAGCCCGAGGCGGGCGGCGCGCGCATCCGCCAGACCGCGGAGTTCGATCCGGTCGGGCTCGGCGGGCTCGCGTACTGGTACGGGATCTACCCGCTACACGAGCTGGTGTTCCGCGGAATGCTGCGCGGGATCGCGCGCGCGGCCGAGCATGGCGCCGCGCCGCGCTGAGCGCCGCCGTCAGCCGAGGCGCCCGTGGACGCGCACGGCCGCGCGCGAGCCGGCGCCGATCGCGCCGTCGATGAAGCCCCGCCAGCCTTCGCCCACGTCGCCGCTGGCGAAGAACAGCGGAGGCCGATCGCGCTCCAGTGCCGTCGCCCAGCGCCCGAGCCAGCCCGGCGGAAGCATCGCCCACGTGCCGCGCGCGAACGGATCCTCGCGCCACGCCCAGGACGAGATCGACTCGACCTCGACTCCCGGGAACCAGGCGCGCAGCGCCGCTTCGACCGCAGCGCGGTCGGAGACGTCGAGCCGGGCTGGATCGGGTCCGAAGGCGACCAGCAGGGTGTGCGCGTCGTCGAGCGCGTAGGTGAGCGCGAAGGAGAGCGGGTGGGACGCGGGCGCGACCGCGCTCGCCTTCTTGTGTCGCGTCACGCGGCCCTTGGTCCGGGCGTAGAGCTTGAATCCGCGCCCGCCATGGCGCAGGCCGGCCAGCTCGAGCAGGCGCGCGTCGAGCGCGGGCGCGAACTCGACCTCTGGCAGGACGTTCAGCGGCAGCGTGACCACGGCCGCGCGGGCGTCGAGCTGCGCGCCGTCCGCGAGCGCGATCCGGACGCCCGCCTCCGAGCTCTCGATGCGCTTCGCGATCGCCCCGAGCCTGACCTCGAATCCGCCGTGCGCGACCATCTTCCCGATCAGCGCTTTCGTGCCGTCCGCGAGCTTGTAGCGCGCGGCGGCATCGGAGAGGCCGGGAAGGCTCCAGCCGGCGAGCGCGAAGCCGCGCAACATCTCCGTGTAGGCGACGCCGTCGAGCGGCCCGTTCGTGAGCGACAGCAGGTACCCCTCGAGGAAATCGCGCGGCACCGGCGGGAGCTCGAGGCGCGCGAGCGCGTCCCTTGCGGAGAGCGCGTCGAGCTTGGCGAGCTCGGCCCGCGCGAAGCCCGAGTCGTAGGGACGGTTCCAGGCCAGGCGGGCCGGACCGAAGTACGCCTCGACCGCCGCCTGCACGGCGGCCATGTCCTGCGCGCCCAGGACGACCCGCTTGCCGCCGACGAGCGCGATCATCTCTTCGTTGGCGAGGTCGAGACCCAGCTCCGGCGTCTCCGCGACCGCGAGCCCGTAGCGCTGGATCTCGGCCCAGACGTGCGGCTGCGCCCAGTGGACCCAGGTGCCGCCGAGCTCGATCGAATCGCCGCCGAGCTCCGAGGTGAACGTGCGCCCGCCCAGACGCTCGCGCGCCTCGAGCAGGACCGTGCGGTAGCCGCGCAGCGCGCAGTCCCGAGCCGCGGTCACGCCGGCGAAGCCGCCGCCCACGACCAGCACGTCGATCTCGGGCTTCGGATCGGCCGCTCGCGCATCCGGGCCGAGCAGGAGCGCGCCCGCGCCCGCGCCCGCCGCGATCAGGAGCTCGCGGCGGCGCAGACCCGCGGCCTCCGGCTTCACTCGCTTCGTCACGCTAGCTCGGCCTCACGACATGGATCCTGCCCGCACGGGTTAGCGGGATTCGCGGCCGCGAGAAAGGGGCGACCGCCACCGGCTCGACCGCGAACCCGGAGCACGCCCGAGCCCACGATCCTGCCCTGTTTCAGCGCGAGCAGCGCCTGGTTCAGCTCGTCGAAGTCGAACTCGGTGGTGCGCGGCCGGATGCCGGCGCTAGCGGCGAGCTCGAGCAGCTCGCACCCGTCCGCGCGCGTGTTGGCCGTGACGCTGGTCAGTGTACGCTCCTCGAACAGGTGCGCGGCGTAGTCGAGCGGCGGGATCTGCGTCATGTGGATCCCGGCGCAGGCGAGCGTGCCGCCCGGACGAAGCGCCTCGAGGGCGACCGGCACGAGCGTTCCGACCGGCGCGAAGAGCACCGCGGCGTCGAGCTTCGCTGGCGGCCGATCCGCGAGGTCGCCGGCCCATTCCGCGCCGAGCTCGCGCGCGAGCGCACGATGCGTGGCCTCGCGCGTGACGACGAAGATCCGGCAGCCCCAGGTCTTCGCGACCTGCAGGGCGATGTGCGCGGACGAGCCGAATCCGTACAGGCCCAGCCGCCCGCCCGGCTCGATCCGCGAGCGGCGCAGGCTGCGGTAGCCGATGATCCCCGCGCAGAGCAGCGGCGCGACCGCGGCATCGTCGATCGCGTCCGGCAGCGCGTAGGCGAACTCCTCGGGCACGCGCGCGCGCTCCGCGAATCCGCCGTCCTCGTCCCAGCCGGTGAAGCGGGGCGCGCGGCACAGGTTCTCGTCCGACGCGCTGCAGTACTCGCAGCGGCCGCAGCTGCGCCAGAGCCAGGCGATGCCGACGCGCTGGCCCGGCTCGAAGCGGCGCGCGCCCTCGCCGAGCGCGCGAACACGGCCCACGATCTGATGACCAGGGATCAGGTTCGGCCGGCGCTGCGCGAGATCGCCCTCGACGACGTGCAGGTCGGTGCGACAGACGCCGCAGACGCTGACCTCGACCTCGATCTGGCCGGGTGCGGGAGCGGGGTCCGCGAGCTCGCGGAGCAGGAGCGGCGCCTTTTCGATCGGGCCCGGACTCGGGAGCACCCACGCGCGCATCGGCGGGAGATCTTACACTCGCGAGCGTTGAACGTTCTGCTCTACGACGAGAACGACGAGGTCGCCCCGGGGCGCGTGCGCGTCGCGGATCGCCGTCACCGCCACGCGAAGGAGATCCTGCGCGCGAAGCCCGGCGACGAGCTCGCGGTCGGAAGGATCGACGGCAAGCTCGGTCGAGGAACCATCGTCGCGCTCGACGAGAGCGCGCTCGAGCTCGAGGTCGTGCTCGAACGCGAGCCCCCCGCCCCGCTCCCAGTCACGCTCGCGCTCGCGCTCCCGCGCCCGCCGAGCCTGCGCAAGGTGCTGCAGCAGGCGACGGCGCTGGGCGTGAAGCGCTTCGTGCTCTTCGCGAGCGCGCGCGTCGAGAAGAGCTACTGGCAGAGCACGGGACTCGCGCCCGCCGCGCTGCGCGAGCAGCTCCTGCTCGGACTCGAGCAGGCCGTCGACTGCGTCGTTCCGCGGATCGAGCTCGCGCGCCGCTTCCGGCCCTTCGTCGAAGACGAGCTGCCGCGGCTCGCGGCGGGAGCGGCGATCCTCGTCGCGCATCCGGGACCGCTCGCTCCGCCGCCCGCGCTCGCGAGCCGTGCCGCTCTGCTCGTCGTCGGACCCGAAGGCGGGCTCCAGGATCACGAGCTCGAGCGGCTCGCCGCCATCGGTGCGCAGCGCGTCGGCCTGGGTCCGCGCGTGCTCCGCGTCGAGACGGCCGTCGTCGCGCTGCTCGCGCGCCTCGCTGGTTGACACCCCCGAGGGTCATTCGGATACTCGCCGCCGTGGATCTCATGGAAAAGCTCGTCGCGCTGTGCCTGAATCGCGGTTTCATCTATCCGTCGAGCGAGATCTACGGCGGCATCGCGGGGTTCTGGGACTACGGGCCGCTCGGCACCGAGATGCGCAACAACGTGAAGGCCGCCTGGTGGCAGCGCATGGTGCGCGAGCGCGACGACGTGGTCGGGCTCGACTCGTCGATCATCGCCAATCCGCAGACCTGGGTGGCGTCGGGTCACGTGGCGAACTTCAACGACCCGATGATCGACTGTCGCGGCTGCAAACGGCGCTTTCGAGCGGACCAGATCGACGCGGACGACCGCTGCAGCGCCTCCAGCGACGGAAAGCACGATCTGACCGAGGCGCGCCAGTTCAACCTGATGCTGAAGACGCGGATCGGCGCCGCCGAAGACTCGGCCGGCGAGGCGTATCTCCGCGCCGAGACCTGCCAGTCGATCTTCCTCGACTTCAAGCGCGTGATGCAGTCGGCCCGCATGAAGCCGCCGTTCGGCATCGCGCAGATCGGCAAGGCCTTCAGGAACGAGATCACGCCGCGCAACTTCATCTTCCGCTCGCGCGAGTTCGAGCAGATGGAGCTCGAGTTCTTCACGCCGCCGGCCGAGGCGATGGACTGGTTCGAGCGGTTTCGCGAGATCCGCATGCGCTGGCACCACGACATCGGTCTCGATCCTGCGAAGCTGCGTTGGCACGCGCACGGCGCCGACGAGCTCGCGCACTACGCGAAGGCGGCGTATGACGTCGTCTTCGAGTTCCCGTTCGGCTGGCACGAGCTCGAGGGTGTGCACCACCGCGGGGACTTCGACCTGCGCCAGCACAGCGAGCACTCCGGCAAGGACCAGTCGTACACCGATCCCGAGGCGAAGGAGCGCTACTTCCCCTACGTGATCGAGACGTCCGTCGGCGTGGACCGCTGCCTGCTCGCGCTGCTCGCCAGCGCCTACCAGGAGGACGAGGTCGGCGGCGAGAAGCGCGTCGTGCTGCGCCTCACGCCGCAGATCGCGCCGATCAAGGTGGCGGTCCTGCCGCTCTCGAAGAAGCTCGCGGCTCCGGCGGAGAAGATCGCCGCCGATCTGCGCCGCCGCTTCGCCGTGGACTTCGACCTGCCGGGAAGCATCGGCAAGCGCTATCGGCGCCAGGACGAGGTCGGCACACCGCTCTGTGTCACGTACGACTTCGACTCCGAGCAGGACCAGAAGGCGACCGTGCGCGAGCGCGACACGACCCGGCAGGAGCGCATCGCCCTCTCGCAGCTCCCCGCCTACCTCGGCGAGCGGATCCTCGGCTTCTAGCGCCTGCTAGTACTTGATCACCGAGCGGATCGCCGCGCCCTCGTGCATCAGATCGAAGGCGTGGTTGATGCGCTCGAGCGGCAGCTCGGCGGTGACCATCTCGTCGAGCTTGATCCTGCCGCTCATGTAGCGGTCGACGAAGCGGGGCAGCTGCGTCCGGCCCTTCGTTCCGCCGAAGGCGGTGCCGCGCCAGGAGCGGCCGGTGACGAGCAGGAACGGCCGGGCGTGGATCTCCTGGCCCGACCCGGCGACGCCGATGATGATCGCCTGCCCCCAGCCCCGGCTGGTGCAGGCGAGCGCCTGACCCATCACCTCGACGTTCCCGATGCACTCGAACGAGTAGTCGACGCCGCCGTCGGTCATCGACACGATCGCGGCCGCGACGTCGGCGACCTGCTTCGGGTCGAGGCAGTCGGTCGCGCCCAGGCTTCGCGCGAGCTCGAACTTCCGCGGATTCAGGTCCACGGCGAAGATGCGCTCGGCCCCGGCCATCACCGCGCCCTGGATCACCGAGAGTCCGATGCCGCCGAGTCCGAAGACCGCGACCGACGCGCCCGGCTCGACCTTCGCGGTGTGCAGCACCGCGCCGATTCCCGTGGTCACGCCGCAGCCGAGCAGACAGATGCGGTCGAGCGGAGCGTCCTTGCGCACCTTCGCGAGCGCGATCTCGGGCACGACGGTGTACTGCGCGAAGGTCGACGTCCCCATGTAGTGGTGCACGAGCGTTCCGCGCGCCGAGAGCCGGCTGGTTCCATCGGGCATGAGCCCCTTGCCCTGCGTCTCACGGATCCGCGCGCACAGGTTCGTCTTGCCGGAGAGGCAGAAGCGGCACTCGCGACACTCGGGGATGTAGAGCGGGATCACGTGATCGCCGACCGAGAGCGACCGGACGCCGGCCCCGACCTCGACCACCTCGCCGGCGCCCTCGTGACCCAGGACCGCGGGGAACAGGCCCTCGGGATCCTTGCCCGAGAGCGTGTAGGCATCCGTGTGGCAGACCCCGGTCGCCGCGAGCCGGACCAGACACTCGCCCGCGCGCGGCCCTTCGAGCTCGATCCGCTCGATCTCGAGTGGCCTGCCCGCCTCCCACGCAACCGCAGCCTCGACCCTCACACGCCTGCCTCCCCTGCCGAGCCGCGATCATACCAGCGAAGTTCCAGGGGTTTTACCGAACTTTGACGCGCGGAGGGCGCGCCCGGCGCGAGCCGCAGATACCTTGTCGACCCAATGGCAAGCCCTGAAGAATCCCCGGCGGTCGAAGCGGTCGAGTCTGGTCCCACCCTCAGCGACGTGATCGAGCTGCTCCCAGAGCGGGTCTACGACAACCCGACGAGTCTGGGCATGATCTACTTCGCGCGCGACCTCGTGCTCTACCTGGGCCTGGTCGCCCTGCTGGTGGTGGTCGACTCACCGTTCCTGCTGGTCCCGCTCTGGATCCTCACGGCGTTCACGACCGCCGCGATCTTCATCCTGGGCCACGACGCCGCGCACGAGACGCTCTTCAAGAGCAAGCGCCTGAACTACCTGGTCGGCGTGATCTCGATGCTGCCGTCGCTGCACATCTACGAGGCCTGGGTCTTCGGCCACAACCGCGTCCACCACGGCCACACGGTGCGCGAGGGAATGGACTACGTCTGGCACCCCACGACGCCGGAGCAGTACCGGGCGATGACTCCCGTGCAGCGCGCGATGCACCGCCTGAAGTGGTCCTGGCTGGGCGCCGGCGTGTACTACGGCTGGGACATCTGGTGGAAGAACATGATGCACTTCCAGGGCACCGCGAAGATCGCGGCGAACGTGAAGCGCGACCGCAGGATCGTCCTGATCTACGCGTCGCTACTCACCGTGATGCTGCTCGGAGCCGGCGCTGCGACCTACGGTGGAATCGGCGGGGCCGTCTGGATGTGGACGAAGGTCTTCGCCGTGCCGTTCGTGCTCTGGAACTACGTGATCGGCCTGGCCGTCTACGTCCACCACGTCGCGCCGGACATCCGCTGGCTCTCGCGCCGCGAGTGGACGCGTTTCAAGGGGCAGATGGAGGGGACCACGATCCTGCACGTGCCCGCGTGGATGAACTTCTTCATGCACAACATCATGATGCACGTGGCGCACCACGTGGACATGCGCATCCCGTTCTACCGCCTGCCGGAGGCCTGCGAGGTGATCCGGAAGGGGTATGCCGACGTGGTGCGGGAGCGGGACTTCGACCTCTCCGACTACGTGCGCATCACGCGCAGCTGCAAGCTGTACGACTTCAACACGCACAGCTGGAGCGGTTACGAGGCGGCGAAGGAGTCGCCCGCGCTAGTCGCGCAGGCGTAGACCGAGCTCTTTCAGCTGGGCCGCGTCGACGGCGCTCGGCGCTTCCATGAAGCTGTCCTGGCCGCGCTGCGTCTTGGGGAACGCCAGCACGTCGCGCAGGCTCTCGCCGCCGGCCAGCATCAGCGCCAGGCGATCGAAGCCGAAGGCGAAGCCTCCGTGCGGTGGGGCGCCGGTGTCGAGCGCGTCGAGCATGAAGCCGAAGCGCGCCCTCGCTTCGGCCTCGGAGTAGCCGAGGATCTCGAGGATCTTGAGCTGCACGTCCGAGCGGTGATTGCGCAGGCTCCCCGAGCCGAGCTCGACGCCGTTCATGACCAGATCGTAGTGGGTCGCCAACACGCTCTTCGGATCGCTGGACAGCTTTTCGATCTCGCTCTCGAGCGGAGCGACGAACGGCATGTGCATGTAGCTGAGCTTGCCGTCCTCGCCCTCTTCGAAGAGCGGAAAGCCGACGACGAAGAGCGGATCCCAGGCGCGACCGTCGTAGCGGTCGAGCTTCTGGCCCAGCTCCAGCCGCAGCCGGCCGAGCACGTCGCAGACGACCCGCTCGCGATCCGCGCCGAAGAGCAGCAGCGATCCCGGGCGCAGCCCCGCCCGCGCGCCGATCGCCGCCTTCTCCTCGTCGGACAGGAACTTCGCGATCGGCGACTGCCAGGATCCGTCCTCGGCGATCCGCACCCACGCCAGCCCCTTCGCGCCGAGGCTTCGCGCCTGCTCGTTCAGCCGGTCGAGCTCGCTTCGAGACAGCGCGGCTGCATCGTGGATCGGAAGCCCGCGCACGACGCCGCCCGCGGCGAGCGCCCCCGCGAAGACCTTGAACTCGCTCTTGGCGAGCAGATTCGAGAGGTCGACGATCTCGAGCGTGATGCGCCGTTCCGGTTTGTCGGAGCCGTAGCGCGCCATGGCCTCGGCGTAGCTGATGCGCGGGAACGGACGCGAGAGCTCCACGCCGAGCACGTCGCGGTAGGCGCGCACGGTCAGGTGCTCCAGCAGATCGAGGACGTCGTCCACGCCGACGAACGAGAGCTCGAGGTCGAGCTGGGTGAACTCGAGCTGGCGATCCGCGCGCTGGTCCTCGTCCCGGAAGCAGCGCGCCAGCTGGAAGTAGCCGTCGAAGCCCGCGACCATCAGCATCTGCTTCATGATCTGAGGCGACTGCGGCAGCGCGTAGAAGCTCCCGTGCTGCAGTCGACTCGGCACCAGGAAGTCGCGCGCGCCCTCCGGAGTGGCGCGCGCCAGGATCGGCGTCTCGACCTCGGTCAGTCCGCGCTCCGAGCAGCCGAGACGAAGCGACTGCGCGAGCTCGTGGCGCACCCGCAGACGTCGCTGCATCACCGGCCGGCGCAGGTCGTGGATGCGGTACTTGAGGCGGCTGCTCTCGTCGAGAAGCACGTCGTCCTCGATCTCGAACGGCGGGGTCGTGGCGGTGTTGAGGATGCGCACCTCGTGGGCGATCAGCTCGACCTCGCCCGTCGGCAGGTTCGGGTTCACGACGTCCGGATCCCTGCGCGCGAGCACGCCCCGCACGATCAGCACCCACTCGGATCGGACCGCCTGCGCCTTCCCGTGCGCCTCGGGCTCCGTGTCGGGCTTGAAGACGACTTGCGCCAGTCCGCTGCGATCGCGCAGGTCGACGAAGATCACGCCGCCGTGGTCGCGGCGTTTGCGCACCCAGCCGCAGAGCACGACTTCGCGGCCGACGTCCACCGGCCGCACGTCTCCACAGAAGTGTGTTCGGCGCAGATCGCCGAGCGGATCGAGTCGCACGCAGGCTCCCTTCCCCGTCGTGGGGGGCTTCGGCGCGCGGAGCCTACCAAGGCCCCGCGGGCGGGTCAAAGTCCGGCTAGCCCCGGGACGAGGAGAGCTCGTCCGCGGAGCAGACGTGGTCGCGACCGAGCGCCTTGGCGAGGTACATCGCCTTGTCGGAGAGATCGAGCAGGCGCTCGCGGCTGTCTCCGTGCGTCGGAAAGGTCGCCACGCCGACGGAGACCGTGAGCCGCAGGTCCAGCCCCCGCTCCGCTCCGAAGGAATGGCCGGCGACCGACTGCCGGATCCGATCCGCGACCGAGAGCGCGCCGTCGAGTCCGGTGTCGACGAGCAGGATCGTGAACTCGTCGCCGCCGTAGCGCCCCACGGTGTCGATCGCGCGCACCGAGTCCTGGAGCAGACCCCCGAGCTCTCGCAGCACGCGCGACCCGACCAGATGCCCGAAGCGGTCGTTCACCGTCTTGAAGCGATCGAGATCGAGGAAGAGCACGGAGAGCCGGCTCTGCGAGCGCGAGGCGCGGTTCACCTCGCGGTCGAGCGCCGAGAGCAGATAGCGCGCGTTGTACAGCGACGTGACGTCGTCGATGAAGGCCTTCTCGCGCGCCTGCAGGAAGCGTTCGGCGTTGATCAGCGCGAGCTCCGCCTGCTCGATGACCAGCGCCGCGCGCTGCCGCTCGTCGTCGTCGAAGGGACGCCCCTCCGAGAAGAGCCAGATTCCGCCGACCACGCGGCCCTCGCTGCGGATCGGCAGCGCGAGCAGATCGGCGTCGCGGATACCCAGCTCCTCGAGCGCACCGGCGAGCGCGGAGCCGCTCCGCACTCCCGGCCGTTCGAGCTCGCAGGGATCGAAGATCTTGCCGAGCTCGATCTCCGAGCGGAGCGCCAGCAGCGCCTCCTGGGGGAAGCCCGCGATCTCGATCCCCTCGCCGGTCCGGGACGGCAGCTCGACGAGCCGGCCGACGGCGCGAGATCGACCGGTGAGTCGCAGGACGATCTCGACCGCGAGCGGCAGCACGTCCGCGCTCTCCAGACAGGAGGCCAGTGCGCGCGCGGCCTCGAACGCCTGCACGCAGCCGCGCAGGGACTCGTTCTCGTCCATCAGGCGCCGGCGGAGCAGCGTCCGCTTCACGCCGTAGGTGACCTCAGCCGCGGAGACCGGCTTGCGCAGGTAGTCGGCCGCGCCGAGCCGCATCGCCGGGAGCGCGCTCTCGAGCGACGCGTAGCCGGTGAGCACGACCACCTCGGTCCGAGGCGATGCGCGCTTCACGCGCTCGATCAGCTCGAGCCCGTCCATCTCGCGCATCGACAGATCGGTGATCACGAGATCGAAGGGCCCCTCGTCGCCGAGGCGCGACAGCGCCTCTCGGCCGGTCGCGGCAGTGGCGACGCGAAACCCCTCCTGGACCAGCGCGTCGCGCGTCATCTCGCGTATCAAGCGGTCGTCGTCGACCACCAGCACCCGCTTGTCCATCGCTTCCGGGCCCCCCCGCTCGCGTCGCTCCTCCGCGCTATCTCGGTGCGGTCGATCGGCAACTTGATGGCGGAGTTGCGCGCGCGCGACGCGGCCCTGGCGCGGATGTCCGATCCGGGCGGCAGACGACGGATCCGCCCGGTCACCCCGTCGCGCTCACGACGACGCGCCGGCCGACGATCTGCAGCCGGCCCTGCGCGTGGAGCTGGATGGCCCGGGGATAGAGATCCCGCTCGACCGCCGCCACCCTTGCCGCGAGCGAGGCGGGGGTGTCGTCCTCGAGCACGTCGATCGCCTTTTGCAGGATGATCGGCCCGGTGTCGTACTGCTCGTCGCAGTAGTGGATCGTCGCGCCGGTCACCTTCGCGCCGTACTCGAGCACCGCGCGGTGCACGCGCTCGCCGTAGAAGCCCTTGCCGCAGAAGGCGGGGATCAGCGAGGGGTGGGTGTTCATCGCCCGGCCGTTGTATCCCCGCAGCTCGATCCGCGACAGGAACCCGGCGAGCACGAGCAGATCGGGAGGATCCTGCGCCAGCGCAGCATGGATCGCGTCGTTGAACGCGCGCTCGTCCGGATGGTCCGCGCGCGCGATCGCGAGCGCGGGAATCCCGTGCCGCCGCGCGCGAGAGAGCCCGAACGCTTCGGGCTTCGACGAGATCACGGCTGCGATGTCGACGTCGAGTCGCCCGCGGTCTCGCTCCTCGATCAGGTTCGCCAGCGTCGTGCCGCTGCCCGAAAGCAGAACCGCGATGCGAAGCGCCATCTCTCCCCCCAAAAAGCGAAGGCGCCTCCCGGCCGTGAGCCGGGAGGCGCCCGCTTCATCCGTCCGGCGACGTCACTAGAACGTGTAGCGAACCCGGACCTCCGCCTGGTCGCGGTACAGGACCGGCGCGACGCCTCGGAAGACCGGGCTCGTGTAGTCCGCCACCGAGCCGTACTGCGCGATCGGGAAGTACGAGCCCTGCGCCTTGTAGACGTGCCCGAAGAACTGCGTGAAGCCGAGGCTCGTCGAGAACGAGTCGTTCCAGCGGTACGTGAGCCCCGTGATCAGGGCGCCCTGCGATTCCCACGGCGCGTACAGCAGCGTCACGCGCGGCAGGAGCCGATCCTGGAAGTAGCCGGTGAAGAACGTGAACGCGACGTTTCCGGTGAGCGGACCTGCCGCATAGCCGTAGTTGCCGTCGAAGTCGTCGTCACCGCCCTCGTAGTCGGGCAGGTAGCGCAGGAACAGCTGCGTGTTCAGGAAGAAGCTGCGGTTGGGGTTCAGGAAGTTGAAGAAGGTCGGGCGGTCGACCGAGATCGAGAGCACCATCTCATCCGTCTGCGACAGGCCCTCGTACTCGGTGTTGTTCGGGATCAGCTTGTTGGCGATCCACGAGAACTCGACGCCCCAGCTGGTCTTCGTCACGTCCTCCGCGAAGTCGAGACCGAAGCCGAAGACGTTGCGCTTCTGGTAGTTGAAGGCGACCTGGCGCCCGCCCTGCCACAAGAAGTCGCGGCGACCGTAGCGGCCGTCGCCGCCCGCCTTGCGGACCGGAAGCGTCTGGGTGGTCGCGCCGAGAATGCCCGCGACGCCGCGGCAGAAGACCGGCGAACGGGGCGGCAGACCGTTCGGGAACAGCGCAGCGAAGGCCTCCGAGTCCACCCCCTGGTCCGCGCGGTACGGGCTGTACTGGATGCCGTCCTGAAGGACGTCACCCGGAATGCCGCTTCCGCACAGGATGCTGTCGTCGGTGATCGGGCCGGCGAGGTAGTCGTCCTGCCCGTCCCAGACCGCGTCGCGGTCGCGGTCGAGATCCGCACTCAGATCGCCGTCCATGTCGCGACCGCGCACGACCTGGCTGCCGAACTCTCCGAGCAGCTCGTTGCGCTGCGCTACGGTCATCCTCACGTACTCCGGTCCGTACGGAGTCTCGATCTCGACCGCCTGCGAGGCCAGCAGGCGGCGGAGCGTGGTCAGCCCCTCCGTCTGCTGCAGGTACTGGAGCTTGGCGAGATTCACCATCCGGTTCACCCCCGTCCCGACCGGCGGCTGATTCGGGTCGCCGGGGTTGTTGGGGTCGCCGGGGTTGTTGGGGTCGGCGACCGTGACCACTTCGACGGCGAAGCCGATCGGCATGGATAGGATCAGCGACTTCCCCGAGGGATTTGCGTCGCCGGGATCGACCAGCACGTTGTTCACCTCGAGGTAGCACCAGGACCTCGGGCAGCTCTCCTGCGGGTCGTAGTTCACCAGGAACTCGGCGGCCACCGCCTTCGGATCCGTCTCCGTCGGTATGGAGACCCGGACGATCGAGTAGTCGACCGCCGCATTCGGGTCCCAGAGCGGCGCCGCGACCACGTCGAAGTCGACTTCCTCGTCGTCGAACACGTACTGGTTGCGGGCGAAGATGCCGTCCGGTCCAGAGATCGGATCGCCGAAGGCCTGGAGCGCCGTATTCGACTGCGACCAGACGGCGAGCTCCTGCAGGCTCTCGGGCGCGTCGAAGACGCGGTCGGCGCCGACGATCTCGAGCGAGATCAGCAGCCGCTCGAAGTTCGCGGAGACGGTCTCGAGCGAGGTGCAGCCGAGGTTGAACGGCGTGGCGACGTTGACGGCGTTCGCGTTCATCCAGCGCCCGCAGTACTCGCCGTCGATGTCGGTGTAGTCGATGTTGGCGAGGTCGTTCGGATCCTGGTTCGGATCGATCAGGTTCCACTTGTTCAGCGGGCTGTCGAGATCGAGCGGGTTGCTCGGATCCGTGTTGAAGACGATCGCGCCGTACTTGTCGAGCAGTTCCTGGTTGACCGTCCACGGCATGGGCTCGATCCAGCTGTCTGCCTCGCGCAGATTGCCGGCCTGGGTCTGGTAGCGAGCGCGACCCTCCGCTCCGAGTTCGGAGACTTCCTGCGGGGTGAGCCCGAGATACTCGCCGCTCTCGATGCCGAAGACCGGCTCCGGAACACTGACTTGTATGCCCTGGCGGTCGAAGTCCGCGTCGATGTCCATGCCCTGCTGGCCGTTGCGGCTGTAATTGATGCCGTACTGGTAGTAGAGGCCCTCCTGGGCGTTCCGGGTGCCGACGAGCGCGCCGGGCGAGAGCGCCTTCAGGCCGACGAACTCCTGAGTCACGACGCTCGCATCGGCGTTCATCAGGTCGACGCCGCCGAGCGCGGACGGGCCGAGGTTGGCGTCGCGCGTCAGGTCACCCGCGATCGCGGGGTCCGCGCGCCAGGCCTCTCCCTGCACCTTGCTGCAGGGCGAAGCGTACGCCGGCCCGCAGCCGAGCAGGCTGGCCTGGCCCGATTGCAGGCTGACGCCCAAGTCCTGGAAGCTCCCGTCCTGGAACGCGAGCGGCTCGATGGCCAGGAACTGCTGGCTCAGGAAGTCCATGCCCGCGCGCGCCACGACGCTGGTGCTGCCATCGGGATTCGTCGTCACGATCGTCTCGACGCCGTCGAGGAGCACCGCGCCGAGCACCCCGAGGCCCGAGATGATGTTCGAGAGGAATCCGAAGTCGACCGGGTAGTTCAGGCGGTCGAACGCGCAGAACCCCTCGTCGGAGTCGAACGTGTAGGCGCACAGGGAGTGGAACAGCGTCTGGTTGACGTTCTGCAGCGCCGCCACCGACTCCCCGCTGCGCAGCGTCTGCCGTCCGTCCTCGGTCTCCGGCGGATTCCAGAGCAGGCAGTTGCCCGCGCTCGGGAACATGTTGTCGCCTGTCGTGTCCGCCCGGCCGTCCGGACCGACGGCCTCGCCCTCCGCGTTCCTTCGGATCGTGCAGCCGGTCTCGGCCTTTCTCATGCTCACCGAGAGCGGTGCGCCGGTCGTTGGGTCGGCGGTGCGCTCGTACTGCTGGACGAGATCGAGGTAGAAGCCGTCGTCCCAGCCCCAGAAGTCCGAGACCGAGAACGTGAAGCGATCGAGGCGTCCCTCGATCCGCGCGCCGAAGTCGAAGCGCTCGAGTCCGGAATAGTCGTCGTACGGCCGGTGCTCGCCGATCACGCCGATCCCCGCCAGACCATTGGCCATCGCGCCGAAGCTCTTCAGGCAGATGATGTCGACCGCCGAGCCCTCACCGCACTTTCCCAGATCCGTCGGCTCGAAGTCGTCGAAGAGCGCGAGCACCTCCAGGCGCAAGTCCTCGACCGGGCCCACCCGCATGAAGATTTCCGGCGAGAACGTGACATCGACGCCCCACTGGCCGATACGCTGCTCTTCGAGAGGCGCGAAGATGCCGTTGCCGATGTCGAGCGGGTTGTTGCGGTCCTGGTTGCGGTACAGCTCCGTCTTGCCCCAGACCTGGATCAGCTTGCCGACCCGGGTGTAGATCTGGCTGTCCGCCATCTCGAACTCGAGGTAGCCCTCGGCGAACTCGTGCTCGTCCTGGCTCGCGCCGTGGTTCCACTGCAGAGAATCCACGCTGTACTTCAGATCGAGATTCGAGACCAGGTTGTGGTACTGCTGATATTCGTGGCGCTGGCCCGGTGACTCGAAGACGATGCCGTTGTCGGCCGAGCGCGGTCGCGCCGGCAAGGTGTTGCTCGGCCCGCCGTCGGCGACGGAGCGGAAATCGGTCGTGTCGAGTGGCTCGACGATCGACTCGATCGGCCGGGCGTTCAGGTCGCCGAGCAGGCCGAGCACCTCGAACTGGACTCTCGCCTGGCGGGCGGCCGCCGACGTGGGTGACGAGGTGTTGACCTCGATGCAGTCCCCGTCGCCGTTCGTGCCGATGTTCAGGGTCGAGCTGGCCTTTGCGGCCGCTCCACAACCGAGCGCGAGCGCCTGCGCGCTCAGATCCTGCGAGCCCGAGAGGCACGTCCCCAAGACGCGGTTGTAGGTGCCGCCGGCGGCGGGGCAGCCGCGGCTGATCAGGTAGTCGGAGGAGTACACGCCATAGAGCTCGACCAGCTTGGTCGAATTGGGGTCGAGCGCGCTCTGCACCTCGCGCTGCGCGGTGAGGGAGTAGATCCTCCGGGCGGGGTCGGTTGCAGTGCCGCGGCCGAAGGTGGCGTCGAAGCGGTCCTGGTCGAGCGCGCCGGAACCCGCGATCGGGGCCGCGAGCACGTACCCGACGTCCTGGGCGCGGGTGTTGTTCGTGACGTAGGGCAGATCGTCGGCCGTGTCGCGCAGGCCGTCGGGACCGACGAAGAAGGGGTTGATCCGGTTGGCGGCGTTCGCCGCCGAGTAGACCGGCGAGCCGTCGGCGTCGCTCGCCCCCGGCAGGCCGCCGATGTTGGCGACCAGAGTCTCGCCGAGCGCCTGGTCGTAGTGGCCGATCGTGTTCAGCGCGCCCCCGCCCGCTAAGTACCCTTCCGGGCGGATCGGCGTGTCGATCGTCGCCAGGAACGGCCAGACCATGTTGCGAAGCCGGCTGGAGCCCCACTTCGCCGTGAGCAGCTCCGGCGCCATGCTGTCGGCCAGGAGCGCGAAGCGATTCTGGTCCGGCCGCGTGCCCAGGAGTCCAGGAATGTTGGCGTCGAAGGTCGTCTCCGGAGTGCCGAGAATCGCGTCCGCCTGTGCCGTGAGAGCGGCCGCGAGCGTCGGGTCGGTCGTCTCGCTGGCCTCCGCGAAAAGCGCGAGGCGCTGCGCTCGCTGGGAGTGCGACAGGACGCTGCCGTTGATCAGCAGCGCCTGAAGGCGAAAGTACTCGGCATCTCCGACCGTGGAACGCGCCGCGGCCGTCAGGCTCGGGCGCGTGAAGGGGTGGAACGCTCCCGCGCGAACCTCCCAGGTCTTGTTTCCCGTCTGGTTGTTCGGGTTGTCCAGCGGAGAGCGGTTGTTCAGGTTGCAGAAGACGGCCAGGGGAAACGGATTCGAGAACACCCCGGGCGGATTCTCACAGTCGCGGTAGCGCCGGCCCGGATTGATTTCCTCGCTCGCGGGAACCAGCGAGCCGGGGCGGTACCTCTGCTTGAGCAGGCCGGCGAAGTACGCCGGGTTGTTCTCTACGTCGTCGTCGAGCGAGAGCGGTTGTCGTACGGCCTTGCGCTGGTCGTCGCCGTACGAGTCGGCGCTGTTGAAGGTGCCGCAGGCGCGCGTGTAGATGCAGTCGTAGCTGATCAGGAAGCGCGAGAAGAGGAACATCGAGTCGAACGGCCCGAAGCCGTCGGGGAACGCGTTGAATTCGAGCTCGGTGCTGAGCACATGTCGCCAACTCGACCAGGTCGCGCCGTTCAGAGGCAGCTCCGAGCCGACGAACATGAGCCGCGACTCGTAGAAGCCGTGGATCGAGAACTTGCGCTCGCCCGGCAGCTCCCACTCGAACGCAGCAGCGGACGTGCGCGCGAGCCCGATCCCGATCAGCAGCGTGCCGAGGACCAGAGCGGCCACTTTTCCGGCGCCAAGCCTTCCCCTCATCGCATTCCCCTCATCTGCGCACAACACGAGACCGCGTGGCCTTCGGCCGCGACGGTCATGACCTACCCAACACCCCCGGCAGCGGCCTTCGGCTGCGAGCCACCCATGTCATGTTGCTCCGACGACACGGTGGGTGACGCCGAGAAGAACTTCGGCCGCACGATCGACACACAGGCCGGAACCAGAAAGACCGCGCCCAGCATGTTCATGCCCATCAAGATGCTCAGGAGCTGCGCCATCTCGGCCTGGAAGCGCAGGTTGCTGAACGACCAGACGACGATGCCGGCGATCAGCGTCGTCGCCGTGAACGAGACCGCCATGCCGGTGGTCCGGATCGCGCGGCGGATCGCCTCGTCGAGGTCGCCGCACCAGGTGTATTCCTGCTTGATCCGGTCGGTGACGTAGAGCGAGTAGTCCACGCCGATTCCGACGCCGACCGACTGGACCGGCAGAGTCTGGATCGTGAGCCCCGTCTCGCGCAGCGCCATGTAGGCGAGCGAGCCGATCGTCGCCACCGCGAGGCTGAACACCAGGATCAGCCCCGACGAGTTCGAGCGGTAGCTGATCGCCACGAACGCGTAGCAGATCAGGAAGATCAGCACGATGTTCGCGATGTGGCCGCGCTCGACCTCTTCGTTCACGGCCGCGTACACGCCCATGATTCCGCCGGCGAGCACGAACTCCGCGCCGCGCGTGTAGGTGTTGGTGCGCTGCGGGTTGAACGAGGTGTCCTTGAACTTCGTGTTCTGGGTCCAGAGCTCGTAGGGGCAGTAGTGGCGGCAGTACCGGATCGTCTGCGCCGTGATGTTCCCCTCGTCGGTCTTCCACTCCTCGTCGATGTAGTAGACGCTGCGGCTCGCGATGTGGTCGATGAGCTCGCCGACGGTCTCCGTGCGCTGCACCACCTCTTCCTTGGTGGCGTCGACGGTCTCGACCCGGTAGTCGAACTCGGTCGAAAGCTTGTCGCCGATCTTGCCCAGGCGCTGCGAGTCGAGTCCCAGATCCTTCCTCAGCCGCGAGGAGCGATCGATCTCGGGCAGCTTCTTCAGCGCGAGCGACTTGATCGCCGCGACGACGTTCTTCTCGACCTCGGCCGCGTCCACCGGCTCCGTCCAGCGGCCGACCTTCACGGCGTCCTTCGGCTGGTAGCCGGTGATCTTCTGGTCCTCGTTGATGTCGGCGACCTGCACGACCATCTCGCTGTGGCGCGGGAACAGGACCGGGCCGAACAAGTAGTACGCGGCCGAGAGCAGTCCCCCCTGGTCCTCGACCAGCCGCACGCTGATGCGCCCCATCGGGTTCTCGTCGATGAACTGCTTGGCGTAGTGGATCGCGCGCTCGATCGTCTTCCCTTTGTGGTCGCGGAAGAAGAACGTGATGTTCGCGTCCTCCGCGTCCTCGGTCAGGAACGGGCGCAGGAAGCCGGGAATGCTGCTGCGCTGCAGCTGGAAGATGATCCCGCCGACGGTCTGCGCCGAGTCGGGAACGAAGCCCCACTTCGGGTCGGCGTAGTGGTTCACCAGCCAGTACTGCTTGATGATGTCGACCAGCGAGATCGTCGCTCCCGGCTCGACGTACTTGCGCATCCAGCGCTGCATCGCCTCCATGCGCTGCAGCACCAGGCCGTCGGAGCTCGCGCTCTTGCCGTCGCCGTCGACGAAGATCGTCATCTGGTCGACACCGCCGAACGTCTCGCCGAGCTTCGCGGTCGCGACGTTGAACGGGTGATCGGGCCAGAAGATCGGCACGCCCGGCCGGCTCTCGCCGATCGTGGTGTGGAACAGCACGTAGTAGGTCGCGATTCCGAGCATCAGCGCGACGCTGCCCGCCAGCACGAACTTGCTCCGCGCCCCGGTGGCCACGTTCCCGGCGAAGTTCAGGAACGCCTGCATCCAGCGCGGCGTGAAGTGCACGTAGGCGTGCGGCGGCGGCAGGTACGCGATCATGATCGGGTGCAGCAGGATCACGTTGAAGATGATCGCGACCACCCAGAACGAGCCGAAGATCGACAGGTCTCGCATGGTCTGGATCGTGGTCAGGAAGCAGACCGCGAGCCCCGCCGCGTCGGTGATGATCCCGAGCATTCCGGGCAGCATCAGCTTGGCCATCGCGGTGGTGGCCGTCTCGATCTTGGCCTCGTCCGCCTCCTGCGGCGTCATCTTGCGCCCGAGCTTGCGCTCCAGCGCCTCGCACTCCATCTCGTAGTCCTCGAAGAAGCGCTCGGCCATCTGGATCGTGTGCGAGATCGAGCGGGCCGTGATCAGCAGCGGGATCACGAGGATCAGCGGGTCGAGCGTGATGCCCAGCCAGGCGCAGAAGCCCATGCCCCAGATCGAGGTCGCCAGACCCGCGACCATCGGGATCGCCACGCCGTGCAGGCGTCGGAAGTACGCCAGCAGCAGGAAGAACAGCAGGACGATCGTGAGCAGCAGGTAGTAGCCCATCTCGAACGCCTGCGTGATCACGTAGCCGGTGGCCATCGGCGCGCCCGAGATGTAGATCTCCGCGGTGCCGTCCGCCTCTTCCTCCGCCTTCAGGTTCTCCAGGTAGTTGAAGAGCTTCAGGTAGGCTTCGCTGTTGTCGAGCCGGTGGGTGATGAAGCCCGCCGAGACCAGGCAGGCGCGGTGGTCGCGCGAGACGAGCTGCCCGTAGATCATTCCCGGGTTCTCGAGCACGGTCTCCTTCAGCTTCTGGAGGTCCTCGTCCTCTTCGGGGATCTCCTCGAGCAGCGGCACGGCCTCGATCGCACCGTCGGGCTCGATGTGGATCACGCGCGTGTTGATGTGCGAGAGGCTTCGCACCTGGTAGTGGTTGACGTTGGGCGCCTGGTCGAGCTTGTCCGTGATCCGCGAGACCTTCTCGAGGAAGTCGTAGTCGTAGATCTGGCCTTCCTTCTTGATCACCGCGATCGCGATGAACGAGGCCGATCCGAACTTGCCAGAGAACTTGTCCTGCGCGTGGATGTACGGGTGCTCGGGATAGGTCTTGCGCACGTTCGCGTCGACGCGGAACCGCGCCTTCACGCCGAGCAGGAGCTCGCCCTCGCCGGTCTCGCTGCGTGCCGCGGTGTAGTTGTAGTAGGCGGCGTTCACCAGCGGAAACGCGAAGAAGACCGCGATGCTGAGCAGCGTCATCAGCGTCGCGAAGCGGTACTTCATGATGAAGCGGCCAAAGCGCATCGAGAACGCGCTCTCGGGCAGGTTCTCCTCGACGGGACCGCGATCGGGCTTCTGATCCGACATTCTCACTCCCCCGCGCCGGTGGCCGGAATCTGCTCCGGCTGCGGCAGGATCTCGAACCAGCTGAGTCCAGCGTCGGTCGAGCGCAGCACGTTCCCGGCTGCGCCGACCATCCAGCACACGCTCGGCGTTCCGCAGATCACGTCGCGGAAGTATCCGTGCTTGTCGGCCGGGAAGCGGCCCTTGCCGTCCTCGTCGCCCAGGCGGCTGAAAGTCGCGCCGCCGTCGTCGCTGATCCGGCGCACGCCCTTCTCACCGACCACGACCAGGTTGGATTCCGCGAACACGCCCGAGAACAGCGCCTGCTTCGAACCGCTCGGCAGGTAGTTCCAGGTCCGCCCGCCGTCGCTGGAGCGGAGCAGCACGCCGCCCAGGCCCGCGATCAGGCCATTGTCCGCGTCCTTGAACTTCACGTCGAAGAGGAACGGCGTCTCGATCACCTGGATCCGCAGCGCGGGAACCGGCGAGAGCTTGTGCTCCGCGAACGCCTTCATGTCGACGCCTTCCTGATCGAGCGGCGTCGCGTTCTTGATCTTGATGCGATCCTGGTTGATGCCCTCGTTCTCCAGGAACTTCTGGATCTCGTCGGCGCGCTCGTCGGCCAGGAACGTGTCGCCGCGCGCGCGCAGCTCCTGGGCCGTGATCAGCCCCTCGAGCTCGATGCGCAGGTACGGCTTCTGCTCCAGCACCTTCGTCGCCGCGAAGATCTGCTCCCAGCGCTCCTTCGGCACCTTCTTCTCGCCCTGCGGGAAGACGATCTCGTCGAAGCTGACCGTGCCGACGATCTGCCCGCGCGCCCAGGTCTCGCCGCCGTCCTCGGTGCGGTAGATGTGGCCGTACTCGCCGGCCATCCAGCCGAGCTTCTGGTCCACGAAGAAGACGTCGTTCAGGAAGACGTCGTCGTAGAGCTTCTCGCCGCGCTCGAACGCATCGAGCTCGTCGTCGGAGAGGTACTTGAAGCTCGGGTGATCCTCGGTGAGCAGGAAGGAGCGGTCCTGCCAGGTCTTGCCGGCGTCGGCCGTGAAGTAGCGACCGCCCCAGTCCCCGACCGCCCAGGCCGTGTTCGCGTCGATCGCCGTGATCGCGAACAGGTGCTGCGCCGGCTTGCGCGGGATGCTCTGCGGCTCCCAGGTGTCACCGCCGTCGGTGGTGTGGATCACGAATCCGCGCCGGCCCACGGCCCAGCCGTTCTTCTCGTCGGCGAAGTCGATGTCGTAGATCGACTGGTCGGTCAGGCTGTCGAGCTTTCGCCAGCTCTTTCCGCCGTCGGTGGTGCGGTAGATCGCGCCGAAGTAGCCGCCCGCCCACATGTGCTCGGTGCCGATCGCGGTGACGGCGTAGAGATCGTCCGGCAGGTCGATCGCCCCCTCCGCGTACTTCTCCTCGTAGGACTCCTCCACGCAGCCGCTGGAGAGCAACGCGAACAGTCCGAGGCAGCCGACGGCGCACAATCTTCGCGCGATGAACAACCTGCTCAATGCCCCTCCCCGTCGAACCCCGCGGCGCTTCGCGCCGCGGCCAGAAGCGAAATCGATCCGGCCCTACCGGCGCACAGGTCGCAGAAGCCCCCCTAGGGAGAAGTCTTTCGATCGCGATGACCGGTGGCCGTTTCTATTACGTGGGCTAACTTGGTGTCAAGCTTACGAGCCGATCCGACACAGGAATGTGCAGCTCTCGCGCAAGTTTCCGGGCTACGAGAGGACGCAATGATGCGTCGCGTCTAGACTCCGCCGCATGACGGCATACGCGAGCTCGGAGCGGCGGCGCCGTTTTCCGCTCGCGAGCCTCGCGGGCGCCGCGCTGCGCGCGGCAGCGAGCAACGTCGGGCCGCTGGCGGGCCGCCGGACGCGCGCGGAGCGCGAAGCGGAGGCCGGGCGCAGGATCGCCGCGGAGCTCGGCTCGCTTCGCGGGGTCTACACGAAGCTGGGCCAGCAGCTGGCGATCCGCGCGGACGCACTTTCGGACGAGTTTCGCGCGCCCTTCGGCGCGCTCGCCGACTCCGCGCCGCCGGTTCCCTTCGAGCAGATCCGCGCGGAGCTCGCGCGCGCGCTCGGGACGGCGGAGCGCTTCGCGTGGATCGATCCCCGGCCGCTCGGCACGGCCTCGATCGCGCAGGTGCACCGCGCGCGCCTGCGCGGCGGGGAGCAGGTCGCGGTCAAGGTGCGCCACGCCGAGCTCACGCCCGAGCGGGTCGAGCGCGATCTGCGCGGCCTGCGGCGAGTCGCCTGGCTGCTCGGTCCATGGCTCGGCCGCGGCGACGCCGGCGAGCTCGTCGACGAGCTCTCCGAAGCGTTGCTGAACGAGATCGACTTCGAGCGCGAAGGGCAGGCCGCCGAATCGATCGCGCGCGATCTCGCCGACGATTCCCGGGTGTTGGTGCCGCGCGTGCACTGGGAGGCGACCACGCGAAGCGTGCTCACGCTCGACTACGTCGCGAGGCTGCGGATCGACGATCGCCCTGCCCTCGAGGCGCGCGGCGTCGCGGCCGAGGCGGTGCTCGCGATCGTCGCGGACGCCTACGGCCGGCAGATCTTCGGCCACGGGCTATTCCACGCCGACCCCCACGCCGGAAACCTCTACGTGGTCGACGAGCCCGGCCCCGAGCCGCGCGTCCTGTTCATCGATTTCGGCCTGGCGCAGCGCCTCTCGCCGCAGCTTCGCGAAGAGCTGCGCCTGGGCATGAAAGCGCTGCTCGCCCGAGACGTCGACGCGCTGCTCGCCGGACTCGGGCGCTCGAACGCGCTCCTGCCGGGCCGCGAGGCCGAGGCGCGCGCGGCCCTCGCCGCCGCGCTGGACGCCGGAGCCGCCCGAGCGCTGGGCGCGAACGCCGCGGGCATCCAGGCGCTCACGGGGCTCGGCAAGCGGCTGCTGCGCGAGAGCCGCGCCTTCCGTGTGCCGAGAGAGCTGCTGCTCTGGGCGCGCACGCTCGCGCACGTCTACGCGCTGTTCGGAAGGATCGCGCCGGACACGGATCCGATGCGGCGCCTGCTGCCGCATCTGCTGCGCTTCGTCAGCGAGCCCGCGGCTACTCGATGATCTGATCGCGGATCAGCTTGGCGATGATCTCGAGCGTGCGGACGCGGTCCGAGGTCGAAAGGCTGATCAGATCTGCGATCGAGAGCCGGCCGTCGACCTGCGCGAGCATGAAGCCTTCGTCCGGCTTGAGCTTCAATTTCATGATCTCGGCGGTGCTGATGCGCCGGCGCAGCACCCGCCCCTGGTCCCCGATCTCCTTGGCCCAGGTCTGCGCGCGCTCGTTGCGGACGAGCTGCAGGTAGCCCTGTACGTCGAGCCGGGACGGCTGCGACTTCGCGACGTCGTTCAGCTCGCGCCAGGCGTCGTCGAAGCGGCCCTCCTTGTACGACTGCAGGGCGAGCTGCAGCTGCGTGTCGGGGTCGTCTTCGGCGTCGAACTCGATGATCGGACCGCTTTTCGGCGTGTCGTCGTCGTCGGTGACGATCCGCCCGGTCGGGGCCGGCTGCGCGGGCCGACCCGCCGCGGGGCCGGTGGCGCGCGGGCCCGCCGTGACGGGAGCCGGCGGCTTGCGCGCGCCGCCGTTCTCTTCGTACGCGGTCTCGAGGTAGTCGTGCACCGCCTGGTTCTCGGGGTCGAGCGCGCGAGCCTGCTCCCAGCACGAGATCGCGCCGTCGAGATCGCCCAACCCGTAGTGGTTGAGCCCTCGCTTCAGCAGGCGCGTCACTTCATCGTGTCGTGAGTTGCTCAAAGCTTCCCGTCCTAGCCCCGAACCGCGACCTCGTCGCTCTGACCGTACTGTCGCGCCAGCCGCTCGATCTCGTCTGGCGAGAGCGTGCCGCGCGGGTTGACCTGGATCGACTGCGCGCGCCCCGTCGCCAGATCGCGGGCCGAGACCGAGACGATGCCGTTCGCGTCGATGTCGAAGGTGACCTCGATCTCGGGCGCGCCCTTCGGGCCGACGGGAATTCCCGCCAGCACGAACTCGCCGAGTAGATCGTTCTCGTCGGCGAGGTCGCTCTCGCCCTGCAGCACGCGGATCTTCACGGCGGTCTGGTTGTCGCGCGTGGTCGTGAAGGTCTCCTGGCGCGAGGTCGGCACCGTTTTGTTGCGGTCGATCAGGCGTGCGAAGTGCCCGCCGAAGGTCGCGATGCCCAGCGAGAGCGGCGTCACGTCGACCAGCAGCGGACCCTCCTTCTCCTCGGTGAGCATCGCGGCCTGGATCGCCGCGCCCACCGCCACGACCTCGTCGGGGTTCACGCCCTTGTGGGGCGTCTTTCCGAAGAGCTGCGCGACGAAGCGCTGCACCAGCGGCATTCGCGTCTGCCCGCCCACCAGCAGGACCTGATCGATCTGCGCGGGCGTGACCTTCGCGTCCTCGAGCGCGCGCTGCACGATGCCGCGCGTGCGCTCGACGAGCTCGCCGGTGAGCTCCTCGAGCTTCTCGCGCGTGAGCACGACGCTCATGTGCAGCGCGTTCTCCTCGGCGTCCGCCGCGATGAACGGCAGGTTGATCTCGCTCGAGGTCACCTGCGACAGATCGCACTTCGCCTTCTCCGCCGCGTCCTTCAGCCGCTGCAGCGCCATCGTGTCGCTGCCCAGATCGACCCCCTCCTTGTCGCGGAAAGAGGCGAGCAGGTGGCGGACGACGATCCGGTCGAAGTCCTCGCCGCCGAGCTGCGTGTCGCCGCTCGTCGCCAGAACCTCGATCACGCCCTTTCCCATCTGCAGGATCGAGATGTCGAAGGTGCCGCCGCCGAGGTCGTAGACGGCGACCGTCTCGGTCTTGTCGCGGCCGAACCCGTAGGCGAGCGCGGCGGCGGTCGGCTCGTTGATGATGCGCAGCAGCTCGAGGCCCGCGATCCGGCCGGCGTCGCGTGTGGTCTGTCGCTGGGCGTCGTTGAAGTACGCGGGCACCGTGATGACCGCCTGCTGCACCGTATCGCCGAGGTACTCCTCGGCGACGCGCTTCATCTCGCGCAGCACGATGCCGGAGATCTCGGGGATCGTGTACACGCGGCCGGCGACGCGCACGCGCACGTCGTTGTTCGGGCCCTCGGTGAGCTCGTACGGAAGGAGCTGCCTGAAGCTCGCGACTTCCGGCGAGTCGTACGAGCGCCCGATCAGCCGCTTCGCCGCGTACACGGTGTTCCTGGCGTTGGTGACCGCCTGTCGCTTCGCGAGGTGGCCGACCAGGCGCTTGTCCTCCTCGGTCACGGCGAAGATCGATGGCGTGGTCTTGTAGCCGCCGGTATTCGGGATCACCACCGGCTGGCCCTCTTCGAGGATGGCCACGCACGAGTTCGTCGTACCCAGGTCGATTCCGATCACTCGACTCATCGTCTTTTCCTCACGACTCGCAACGCTTCATAGTGTCTGCAACGCCACGCGGATCTCTTTGTCCAATGGATCGAGCTCCCAGGCCCGCTGCAGGTGCTTGCGCGCCTTCTGCGGCTCGCCGATGCGGCGGTAGATCGTCCCCAGCGATTTCCGGAAGCGCACGTTGTCCTCGTCGAGCGAGGCGGCGCGCTCGCCGTAGAGCGCCGCCTTCGCGAGGTCGCTGCCGAGATCGGCCAGGAGGTTCGAGAGCCGGTGCGCGAGCTCCGCGTCCGTCGGGCAGAGCTGCGAGGCCTCCTCGAGCAGCTCTGCGGCGCCGACGCGATCTCCGTGCAGCAGCAGCTCCGCCTTGCGCCGCACGTCCGCCGCGCGCTCGGCATTCGCGCGCGGGAGCAGGTCGGCCAGCTCGTCGTGGTACTGCTTCTCGCGCGGGTCGAAGGCGAGCGCCAGCTCGACGAGCTGCGCGGCGCGCGCCCAGTCGCCGGCCGTCTTTTGCTGCAGCGCCGCGTCGAAGTGCTTGCGCGCGCGCGCGCGGCTCTGCTCGAGCGCTTTCTCGAGCGAGCCGAGCACGAGCCCCGGCGACTGCAGGCCGAGGCGATTGCGCAGCGACGAGCCGCGGCCGGCGGGCGACGGCGGAGCCCGGCGCGGCGCGACCTGCGCCTGCGCGGCCGTCGGCTTGGGCTTCGCGGCGGTCTTGGCCTCGGGCAGCGACTTCTGGTAGCTGGAGCGGAGCTTCGGATCCCGGAGCACGTCGTGCGCAGCGACGATGCGCTTGTAGATCTCGGTCAGCAGCGCTCCGTACGCGCCGAGCTGCTTGGTGAAGTAGCGGTCCGGGTGGAAGCGCTTGGAGCGCTCGAAGAACGCGTCGCGGATCTCGTCGCCCGAGGCGTCGCGCGCGACGCCGAGCAGCTGGAAGTAGTCGAGCTCGGGAAGCGTTCGCGCGAGCTCCCGGATCTCCGCCTGGAACGCGTCCGGCAGATCGACGCGCACGTTCGTCCGCGCTGCCTCGAGCGAGGCCGCATCACGATCGTGGCTCGAGCTCATCCTGCCTCCACTCCGATGCGCAATTCCGCATCGAAGCTATCGGGGAGGCTCGAACCGAAGTTGAGAGCGCCGGTCACCAAACGCCGCGATTGGCGGCGCTGTCGCAGCCCCTCGACGCGGGCGGCTAGGCGCCCGCGATCAGCCGCTCCAGGATCGCCTTCTGGGCGTGCAGGCGATTCTCGGCCTGGTCGAAGACGATCGCGCGTTCCGACTCGAAGACCTCGGCGGTGATCTCCTCGCCGCGGTGCGCCGGAAGGCAGTGCAGGAGCTTGGCGTGCGCGGGCGCGGCCGCGAGCAGCTCCGCGTTGATCTGGAACGGGCGGAAGACCTTCCGCCGCTCCTCCGCCTCGGCCTCCTGCCCCATGCTGGCCCAGACGTCCGTGTAGACGAAGCCCGCTCCCTTTACCGCCGACAGCGGCTCGTCGACCAGGCGGATCTGTCCGCCGTTGTGCGCGGCCAGCCGGCTCGCGCTCGCCAGGATTCCCGCGTCGGGCCCGTAGCCCTTCGGCGTGCAGACGACCATGCGCATGCCCAGGCACCCGGCCAGGTTCAGGAGCGAATGACACATGTTGTTTCCGTCGCCGACGTAGCAGAGCTCGTCGCGGCGCAGGTCGCCGTGCTCCAGGATCGTGAGCGCGTCGGCCATCGCCTGGCAGGGGTGCAGCAGATCCGTGAGCGCGTTCACCACCGGAACGCTCGCGTGCTTCGCGAGCGTCGCGATCACCTCGTGGCCGTAGGTGCGCGCGACGATCGCATGGCACCAGCGCGAGAGGTTGCGCGCGACGTCCTCGGGCGGCTCGCGCTCTCCGATCTGGACCTGCCCGGGCGGCAGATAGACCGGGTACCCGCCGAGCTCGACGACCCCGACCTCGAAGGTCACGAACGTGCGCAGACTCGGCTTGGCGAAGTAGAGCAGCACCGAGCAGCCGCGCAGCGGATCCACCGGCACCCGGCGCCGGCGCAGGTCCTTCAGCTCCGCCGCGCGCGCGAGCATGCGTTCGATCTCCTCGCGCGGCCAGTCCGCGATCGAGAGGAAATCCTTGGGCGCCTTCTCAGCGGGCGGCATCTCGAACCAGCTTCGTGCCGACGCCGACGTCGGTGAAGATCTCGAGCAGCAGCGCATGCGGCACGCGTCCGTCGATCACGTGCGCGGCGGTCACGCCGTGCTCGAGCGCGTGCACCGCGCACTCGAGCTTCGGGATCATTCCGCCCTTCACGGTGCCGTCGGCGATCGCCGCGCGGACCTGCGTCTCGCTCATCTGCGCGATCAGCGTCTTCGCCTCGTCCAGCACGCCGACGACGTCCGTGAGCAGGATCAGCTTCTCGGCCGAGAGCGCCTCCGCGATCGCGCCGGCCGCCGTGTCCGCGTTCACGTTGTACGTCGCGCCTGCGGCGTCGACGCCCACCGGCGCGATCACCGGGATGAACCCGTCCTTGGTGAGCGTGCGGATAGCCGAGACGTCGACGCTCTCCGGAGTCCCGACGCGGCCGAGGTCGCGCCCGCCCGGGCCGAGCAGCGTGCGCACGCGCAGGAAGCCGCCCGCGTCCTTGCCGGTGAGCCCGATCGCCTGGCCGCCGGCCTCGCCGATCAGCGAGACGATCTCGGCGTTGATCTGACCGCCGAGCACCATCTCGACCACCTCCATGGTCTCGTCGTCCGTGACGCGCACTCCGTCGACGAACTCGGACTGCTTTCCGAGTCGCGCGAGCATGCGTCCGATCTGCGGGCCGCCGCCGTGGACGATCACCGGCCGCAGCCCGATGAACCGGAGAAGTGTCACGTCCTTGGCGAACGACGCCTTGAGCGCGTCGTTCTCCATCGCGGCGCCGCCGTACTTGACGACCACGGTCTTGTCGCCGAACGCACGGATGTACGGCAGCACCTCGACCAGGATCTTCGCCTTGCGGATCAGCTCTTCCATCTGCGCCTACAGGATGAACCGGGACAGCTCCCGGTCGCCCGCGATGTCGGCGAGGTGGTCGCGAACGCGCGCGGCGTCGAAGCTGACCGGGGCTCCGGCCGAATCGGGCGCCTCGAAGAGCGTCTCGTCCAGCAATCGCTCGAGAACCGTGTGGAGCCTGCGCGCACCGATGTTCTCGGTCGACTGGTTCACCAGCGCCGCGATCCGCGCGATCTCGCGAATCGCGTCCGGCTTGAACGAGAGCTCGACGCCCTCGGTCGCGAGCAACGCCCGGTACTGCTTCACGAGCGCATTGTGCGGCTCCTCGAGGATCCGCACAAACGCCGCCTCGTCCAGGCTCTCGAGCTCCACCCGGATCGGAAAGCGGCCCTGCAGCTCGGGAATCAGATCGGACGGGCGCGAGGTGTGGAAGGCGCCGGCGGCGATGAACAGCACGTGGTCGGTGCGCACGGTTCCGTGCTTGGTCGCGACGCTGGTGCCCTCGACGATCGGCAGCAGATCCCGCTGCACGCCCTCGCGCGAGACGTCCGGACCTCCGTGCCCCTCGCGCCGGGCGATCTTGTCGATCTCGTCGATGAAGACGATCCCGCTCTGCTCGACGCGGTGCACGGCCTTCTCGCGGATCGCTTCGCTGTCGAGCATTCGCCCGGCCTCGTCGTCGCGGAGCAGCTCGCGCGCCTGCGCGACCTTCACGCGCCGGGGCCGCGTCTTCTTCGGCAGCAGGCCGCCCATCATGTCCTTCAGCGCGACGCCCAGATCCCCCGCGCCCGGCGGCGCGAACAGGTCGATCCCCGGCCCGGCGCGGTCGGGCAGATCGATCTCGACCTCGCGCTCCTCGAGCTCGCCCGCGCGCAGCAGCTCGCGCATCCGCTCGCGCGTGGTGTCGAGACCGGTGATCGCGCCGGGCTTGCGCGGAAACAGCGCGTCGAGCAGGCGCTCCTCGGCGATCCGCTCGGCGGACGCGCGAACCTTCTCCAGCTCCTCTTCGCGCACGAGCGCGAGCCCGACCTCGACCAGATCGCGCACGATCGACTCGACGTCCCGGCCCACGTAGCCGACCTCGGTGAACTTCGAGGCCTCGACCTTGCAGAACGGCGCTGCCGCGAGCTTCGCGAGCCGCCGCGCGATCTCGGTCTTGCCGACGCCGGTCGGGCCGATCATCAGGATGTTCTTGGGCTGGATCTCGTCGCGCAGCTCCCCTTCGACCTGCTGCCGGCGCCAGCGATTGCGCAGCGCGATCGCGACGGCGCGCTTCGCCGCGTTCTGGCCGACGATGAAGCGATCGAGCTCGGACACCACCTCGCGCGGCGTGAACGTCTTCACGAGCCGAGTTCCTCGACCGTGATCTGGTCGTTGGTGTACAGGCAGATCTCCGCGGCGATGCGCAGCGCGCGCTCGGCGATCTCGCGCGCGGAGAGCTCCGTCGCGTCGACGAGCGCCCGGGCCGCCGCGAGCGCGTACGGGCCGCCGGAGCCGATCGCGGTCACGCTGCCGTCCGGCTCGATCACGTCGCCGTTTCCCGAGATCACCAGCAGATCCTGAGCGTCGGCGACGATCAGCAGCGCCTCGAGCCGGCGCATCATCCGATCGGTGCGCCAGTCCTTGGCGAGCTCGACGGCGGCGCGGCGCAGGATCCCGCCCCGCTCCTCGAGCTTCGCCTCGAAGCGCTCCGCCAGCGCGAACGCGTCGGCGGTGGACCCCGCGAAGCCGGCGAGCACGCTGCCGCCGCGCAGGCGCTGGATCTTGCGCGCGTTGCGCTTCATCACCGTGCTGCCCATCGTCACCTGACCATCGCCGGCGAGCACGACGCGCCCGGCTCGGCGCACCGCGACGACCGTGGTTCCGTGGAATTCGATCGCTTTCGTCATGGGCTCCCGGTTCCCTTCGCGCGAGGGTGCGCCTGCCGGTAGACCCGCGCCAGCCGCTCCGCCGAGACGTGGGTATAGCGCTGCGTCGTGGAGAGCCGCTCGTGCCCGAGCAGCTCCTGGATCGCGCGCAGGTCGACCTCGGCGTCGAGCAGGTGCGTCGCGTAGGAGTGCCGCAGCGTGTGGGGGCTCGCCGGCCGCGCGATTCCGGCCAGCAGCATCCTGCGGCGCAGGATCACGCGCACGCCGCGCTCGGAGAGCGCGAGCCCGCGCGCGTTCGTGAACAGGGGCTTCGCGAGCAGGCCCTGCGGCTCGCGGAGCGCGAGCCAGGCCGTGAGCGCCTCTCGCGCCTTTGCGGGCACCGGAACGATCCGCTCCTTGTGGCCCTTGCCGAGCACGCGCAGCTCGTGGCGGTCGGCGTGCCAGTCGCGAACGCGCAGTCGCGCGAGCTCACCGACGCGCAGACCGGTCCCGTAGAGCAGCTCGAATAGCGCGCGGTCGCGGACCGCGAGCTTCGGCGCGCGACCGCGCTCCTCGACCTCGACCAGGGTCTCGCAGTCCTCGGCCGAGAGCGGCGCCGGCAGCCGGCGCTCCGCCTTCGGTCCGGGCAGGCCCTCGGTCGGATCGGCCGCACGCGCGCCGCTGCGCACGCGGAAGCGGAAGAACGAGCGGAGCGCCGCGAGCCGGCGGTTTCGCGTCGAGGGCTTGTGCGCGCGGTGGAAGCTCGCCAGGTAGGAGCGGACCGAGAGCGCGTCGATCTGGTCGAGCCCGCCGCAGCGCTGGCACTCGGGGCGCTCGGCCAGGCGCTCGGCCTCGGAGAGGTACGCGCGGAGCGTGTGCTTGGAGAGCCCGCGCTCCGCTCCGAGGTAGCGGCCGAAGGCGGCGAGCGCGCTCGCGTCGTCGCTCGTCACGGTGCCTCGCGCACGGCGCCGACCTCGACCGTCCACGGCTCGAGCGCCTCCAGCGCGCGCGCGGCGATGCGGCCGTTGCGCTCGCGACGCGGTGCGCGCGCGGCCGAGCCCTCGAGCGGCGGGAACAGGCCGAAGTTCACGTTCATCGGCTGGAAGTGGCGCGGATCGGCCTCGCGCAGGTGTCGGAGCAGCGCGCCGAGCGCCGTCGTCGCGGGCGGGAGCGGCGCGACGCCGCGGCGCGCCTTCGCGGCGACGAAGATCCCCGCGAGCAAGCCGAGCGCCGCCGACTCGACGTAGCCCTCGACGCCGGCCATCTGGCCGGCGAAGTGGAGCCCGGGTCGGCTCCGGTGCTCGAGCCGCTCGTCGAGAAGCTCGGGCGCACGGATGAAGGTGTTGCGGTGCACCGAGCCGAAGCGCGCGAACACGGCGTTGTCCATTCCCGGCAGCCCGCGAAAGATCCGCTTCTGCTCGGCCTGCTTCATCTTGGTCTGGAAGCCCACCAGGTTGTAGAGCGTGCCGGCCTTGTCCTCCTGGCGGAGCTGAACGACCGCGAACGGTGTAGGGCCGCCGCGCCGATCCTCGAGCCCGACCGGCTTCATCGGGCCGAACGCGAGCGTGAGCGGCCCGCGCTCCGCCATCACCTCGATCGGCAGGCAGCCCTCGAAGTACTGCGGCTTCTCGAACTCGTGCAGCGGCGTCTTCTCGGCCGCGAGCAGCTCGGCGACGAACGCGTGGTACTGCTCGCGCGAGAGGGGAATGTTCAGGTAGTCGCCGCCGCCGTCGGAGGCGTCGCGCCAGCGCGAGGCGCGGAAGATCACGTCCAGGTCGAGGCTGTCGGCGTGGACCACCGGCGCGATCGAGTCGTAGAAGTAGAGCGAATCGCCGCAGAGCTTCTGCACCTCCGCGGCCAGCGCGTCGCTGGTGAGCGGACCGGTCGCGAGGATCGAGAGGCCCTCGGGAAGCACGTCGACCTCGCGGCGCACGAGTTCGATCGCCGGCTCCGCCTCGATCCGCTCGGCTATCCATGCCGAGAACGCGCCGCGATCCACCGCCAGCGCCGAGCCTGCGGGAACGCGCGTGGCGTCGGCGGCCGCGAGCACGAGCGACCCGGCGCGGCGCAGCTCCTCGTGAAGCAGGCCGACGGCGTTCTCGCGCGCGTCCGAGCGCAGGCTGTTGGAGCAGACCAGCTCGGCGAGCGCGTCGCTCGAGTGCGCGGGCGAGCGGCGCGCCGGCCGCATCTCGAACAGGCGCACGGGCACGCCCCTGCGCGCGAGCTGCCATGCGGCCTCGCAGCCCGCGAGTCCTGCCCCGACCACCGATACGGCTTCCGGCACCACGCGCGGAACATAGCCCGCGGGCCTCAGCCGGGCCGCGCTCGGGCGAGCCGGACGCCGGAGCGCAGCAGCAGCCCGGCGAGCTCGAGATCGAGCAGGATTCGCGAGAGCTCCGCAGGCGCGAGGCCGAGCGCGCGCGCGACCTCGTCCGCGTCGCGAGGACCGTCGCGGAGCAGCGCGAGAACCGCGCGCGCCGGCGAGCCCTCGGCGTCCGAGGCGGCCGGGGCGCACTCGGCGACCGGCCTGCGCGCGAGCGGCCCGAGCACGGCCTCGATCGCGTCGGCCGGCTCGAGCGCCGGGGTCGCGCCCTCGCGGAGCAGCCGGTTGCTGCCGCGAGACAGATCGGAGTCGATCGGGCCGGGAACGACAAGCACCTCGCGGCCCTGCTCCAGCGCGTGGCGCGCGGTCCAGAGCGAGCCGCTCTTCTCGCGCGCCTCGACGATCAGCGTGGCGGCCGCGAGTCCGCTGATCAGCCGGTTGCGCTCCGGGAAATGGTGCGGGTGCGCGCCTGCTCCGGGCGCGTGCTCGGAGAGCCACGCGCCGCCCGCGGAGAGAACGCGCTCCGCGAGCCCGCGCTGGCCGGTCGGCGTCACGCGGTCGAGCCCCGAGGCGAGCACCGCGAGCGTGTGCCCGCGACCGTCGAGCGCGCCCTCGTGCGCGGCCGAATCGATTCCGTAGGCGAGCCCGCTCGCGATCGATACGCCTGCAATCGCGACCTCGCGCGCGAACTCACGCGCGCAGGCGAGCCCGCGG
>Ga0194120_10001824_pt1 | contig 37629 bp, 35 predicted proteins | sample TA2MahCa65mmetaG_FD_148642 | JGI IMG/M metagenome (GOLD analysis project Ga0194120, IMG submission 148642) | Freshwater microbial communities from Lake Tanganyika, Tanzania - TA2015019 Mahale Deep Cast 65m | ecosystem: Environmental > Aquatic > Freshwater > Lake | place: Tanzania: Lake...
GGGCCCGCCGAACCTCTTCAGTCGGCGTCTCTGCCTTGCCGCCAAAAAACGAAACGGCCCGTGTGGGGCCGACTGAATGGTGGGCGCGACAGGGATTGAACCTGTGACCCCTACGATGTCAACGTAGTGCTCTCCCGCTGAGCTACGCGCCCCTAAGCCCCATGTAAGCGCAATGTAAGCGCCATGGGCCCGGAGCGCCCGTCTATACTGGCGTACGTGGCGGCGCGCAAGCGCGCCTTCCCTGCGACGCTGTGGATCGCCTTCCAGCGCAAGCTATGGAAAAAATTGACGTTCGGTAAAGACCGAGCCTCCCTCTACGCAAAAGATTTGTGACGTTGCGCGATTTCAAGTCTTGCGGCGAGCCCGCTTTGTGGCAGACTTATTACCCTTCCGCTCGTCCAGCGGGAGAGAAGTTAAGGAGGTTTCGCATGTCCTTGCAGGGCCACATCGTCGAACTCCAGCGCCGCCACGAGGCGCTTAAGAAGGAGATCGAAGAGGAACAGCTGCACCCCCACGCGGACGAATTGAAAATAGCGGAACTCAAGCGCAAGAAATTGCAGATCAAGGACGAACTCGCCAAATTGTCGATAAGCGAAACGCGCCATTAGCGTTTCCCGCTCGCACCTTTGCTTCACGCCATAGGCGGAGAGAGATCTCCGCCTTATTTTTTTGAGCGCTCGCGCCGCGGCGCGCGATTTGCGAGACCTCGTCCTTATGCCGGTCACCGAGCTTTACCGCGCCGAGACGCTGCACGAAGGTCTCGGCGAGCCCTTCTTCGATCGCGTCGAACCCGCGACCTTCCCTCTACATCGACTACGCTATCGCAATCAGCGCTGGGCGGCGCGGGTTGGCCTCGACGGGCTGAGCGACGCGGAATGGATCGAGCATTTCGGGCGCTTTGCGCCTCTGCCGGACGGGCTCGCCCATCCTTTGGCGCTGCGCTATCACGGGCATCAATTTCGCGTTTACAATCCGGATCTCGGCGACGGCCGCGGCTTTCTCTTTGCGCAATTGCGCGACGCCCAGGACGGACGCCTGCTCGATCTCGGCACCAAGGGCAGCGGCCAGACCCCATGGTCGCGGCGTGGCGACGGACGACTGACGCTCAAGGGCGGCGTTCGCGAAATTCTCGCGACCGAAATGCTGGAGGCGCTCGGCGTCGACACCTCAAAGACCTTCAGCCTGATTGAAACTGGCGAGGCGCTTATGCGCGCCGACGAGCCATCGCCCACGCGCTCCAGCGTGCTGGTGCGCCTGTCGCATTCGCATATTCGCATCGGCACGTTTCAACGCCTCGCGTTCCACGATGACTCCGCAGCGATCGACACGCTGCTCGATCACGTTTGCCGCTATTATTTTCCCGCCATCGCCGATCTGCCGGCGTCCGATAGAGCCCTCGCCTTTCTCGAAGAGGTCGTGGCGCGGGTAGCTAAGCTCGGCGCGGGTTACATGGCGTCTGGCTTCGTTCACGGCGTGTTGAATTCCGACAATATCAACATCACGGGCGAGAGTTTCGACTACGGACCTTGGCGCTTCGCGCCAGTCTATGATCCAACCTTCACCGCCGCCTATTTCGACGAAATCGGGCTTTACTCATTTGGCCGACAGCCAGGCGCGCTCGGCTGGAATCTCTCCCGCTTAGCGGAATGCCTGATCCACCTCACCGGACCAAAGCTTGCAGAGGAGGTTCTCGCGACGTTTCCCGGCCGCATCCAGCAGGAATTTCGAGCGGCGCTGCTCAATCGTCTCGGCCTCGCCTCGGCGGGCGAAGAAGCCGACGCCGCGCTTGCGAAAGCTTTCGTTGATTTTCTCACAACGACGAAGGCCCCGTTCGAACAGGCCTTCTTCGACTGGCGCGGCGGATTAGCGTCAACTGAGCGCGCGAAACGCAGCCCGTCGGCGGCCCATTACGAAGCTGAAGCGTTCGCGCCGGTTCGCGCCGCTTTGGCTCAACATCGGCCAGCCCCCAATGGGCGACTGGATCACCCTTATTTCCAGCGCGAGACGCCCTGCACCATGTTAATCGACGAAGTCGAGGCGCTTTGGACGCCCATCGCCGAAAACGACGACTGGGCGCCGCTTTACGCCAAGATCGCGGCCATCGACGAGATGCGGAGCGCCTATAAATCATGAGGGAGCAATTCGCTTGAACTGCCCTTGGCCGCCGCGCGATAATTGCGCACCGGATAAATCGATTCCCGAGCGTCTAACGACGTTCGAGGGCGGCCGTCGATGAACGAAAATCAGAACGAGATCGACAAGGACGCCATCCGCGCTGAGGTCGAACGGCTGCGGCTGGAGCATCACGATCTGGAGACCGCGATAGGCGCGCTGCTGGCCGTGGGCGCGGCGGATCGGCTTCAGATTCAGCGGTTGAAGAAACGCAAGCTGCTGCTGCGCGACCGTATCGCCTATCTCGAAGATCAGCTTACGCCTGACATTATCGCATAGACGCGGCGCTGTTACGACGATTTTGGCAGGAAGCCGAGCGCGCGCAACAGCAGCGGCATAGTGAGGCCCTGGACCACGATCGAGAAAGCCACGACCGCGAAAGTGATGGCGACGATCTCGTTTCGCTGCGGCAGATCGTCTGGAAGCGACAGGGCGAGAGCGAGCGCCAGCGCGCCGCGCAAGCCGCCCCACCACAGCACATGCTGCTCGCGCAACGAAATCTTCCAACGCGAGGCGAGAAAGAGCGAACTCAGCGGATAAACGGTGATGGCGCGCGCGCAGAGAACTGTGGCGATCGCTACGCACAGGGGCTTCGCGCCCGCGACGCCAAAAGGAATCATAGCCACGTCCGCGCCAATCAATAGAAAAATCACCGAATTGGCGAGGAACGCCGCGAAATCCCAAAACGACAGAACGAATTCACGCCCCTTGAGACTGATGAAGCCGCCTCGCTCGCTCAGAAGTCCGAGATTGCCCATGAGGAGGCCAGCCGTCACCGTCGCCAGCACGCCGGAGACATGAAAATATTCGGCGATGAGGAAGGAGCCGAACGCCGCGATCGTCGTCAGCGCCGCTTCGACTAAATGTTCTGAAGTGCGCAGCGATGCGAGGATCGCGACGCCGCCAGATAGCGCCCCGACGATGATGCCGCCCAATACGACTTTCGCAAGAGTCATCGCGGTCGCCGCAGCGGTCTGATCCGCGCCGCCGCTTTGCGCGAACGTCAGCGCCATGACGAAGAGCACCGCCGCCGCGCCGTCGTTGAGCAAGCTTTCGCTCTCAACGAGAAGCCGCATGCGGCCCTTGACTTTATTGTCCTTGAACATGGCGATGATCGCCACAGGGTCGGTCGCCGCGATCAGAGCGCCGAAGACGAGCGCCGAAAATAAGGGCCAGCCCAGCAGCATGGTCATCGAACTCGCGACGACAGCCGCGGACACAAGCGTTCCAACGCCTGCGAGCGCGAGCAAGGGCAGCGAATCTCGGATCAACTCGCGCCAGGAAAGAGTCAGCGCCGCCTCAAAAAGGAGCGGCGGCAAAATCAAGTCGAAAATCAGTTCGTGCGTAAGGTGTGGCGCGCCTATGCCCGATAGCGCGACCACCGCGCCGACGATGACAAGCCCGACAGTATAAGGCAGTCTGATCTGACGCGCGGCGATCGCAACCATCATCGCCACCGCCAGCACAATGACCGCTTGCCTCAGGCTTTCGTCCATAATGCGTCCGCCGATAAGAGAGCTACGCGCAGTTCCTTAGCCTCGCGCCGCCGGCTCGCGAAGCGAAATCGGAACCGCCTTGGCCGTCAATCGCGCGCTTGCCTATCGGGGAGCCATCGTCTATGCCGCATGGCTTCCCTTTGTAGAGGAAGCAAGAGTGGGCAAGTCCAGACCGCCCGTCGCCGTTATCATGGGGTCGCAATCCGACTGGGCGACGATGCGCCACGCCGTCGAAACTCTCGCGGCGCTCGATATCGCCTGTGACGCGCGCATCATCTCGGCTCATCGCACGCCCGAGCGCTTGTTCGCCTTCGCCAAGGCGGCCGAATCGGAGGGCTTTGAAGTTATTATCGCCGGGGCTGGCGGGGCCGCGCATCTGCCGGGCATGACCGCCTCGATGACGGCGCTGCCCGTTCTTGGCGTGCCGATCGAATCGGACGCGTTAAAGGGCATGGATTCGCTGCTCTCGATTGTGCAGATGCCAGGCGGCGTGCCGGTGGGAACGCTCGCGATCGGCAAGGCGGGCGCAATCAACGCCGCTCTGCTCGCCGCCGCGATTCTCGCCCGCGCCGACAAGGCGCTCGCCACGCGCCTCGCCGAATATCGCGCCCGTCAGACGGAGAGCGTGGCGGAGACCCCGCGCAAAGGCGCATGATGCTCGCGCCCGGCGCGACGATCGGCATCCTCGGCGGCGGTCAGCTCGCGCGTATGCTGGCGATGGCTGGCGAGCGGCTCGGGCTGAAGGCGCATGTCTTCTCCCCCGTCGCCGACGACCCGGCCTTCGACGTCTGCGCGGCGTGCACCCAAGCCGACTTTAACGACGAGGCCGCACTCGCGGCTTTCGCCGCATCCGTCGACGTCGTCACTTACGAATTCGAGAATGTTCCCGCCCGCGCGGCGCAAGTGCTCGAAGCGCATCGGCCGGTGCGGCCCAATCCGAAAGCGTTGGCGCTCACACAAGACAGGCTCATCGAGAAAGAATTCGTGCAGAGCCTTGGGATTGCCACGGCTGAATTCGTCGCGGTCGACAATGCAGGCGCGCTTCCGCGCGCGGTGGCGCGGCTCGGCCGCAACTCAATTCTGAAGACGCGACGTCTCGGCTACGACGGGAAGGGCCAGACCCAGTTGCGCGACGGCGGCGATCTTGCGGTCGCTTTCCGCACGCTCAGCGGCGCGCCATGCATCCTGGAAAGCGTCGTGCCCTTCACGAAAGAAGTGTCGGTCGTGGCGGCGCGCGGATTGGACGGCGAATATCGCGCCTATGACGTGTGCGAAAACCTCCATGAGCACCACATTTTGGCGCAGACTCTGGCGCCGGCGGAGATCGCCGAAGATACGGCGGCAAAGGCGATCGACATCGCACGCCGCATCGCGGAGGCCGCCGATTACGTCGGCGTCATCGCCGTCGAAATGTTCGTCGTTGTCGATGGCGAGCGCGAAGCGCTGGTCGTTAATGAAATTGCGCCGCGCGTGCACAATTCCGGACATTGGACGCTCGACGGCGCGCTGACCTCGCAGTTCGAGCAGCATATGCGCGCGGTCGCCGGTTGGCCGCTCGGCTCCACGCGCCGCCATGGGCGCCGCGTCGAAATGCGCAATCTGATCGGCGGCGACGTCAACGCCTGGCCGGAACTGCTGCGTGAAGACGGCGCCTGTCTGCACCTCTACGGCAAGAAGGAAACGCGCGCGGGCCGCAAGATGGGCCATGTGACGCGCGTCTTCAACGATTAGGCGCGCCAGTCGCGGGCGCGCCTATGCGAACTCCATGATCACCGCGTCAACGGCGAGACTATCGCCAGGCTTGGCCAGGATCTTCTTGACGGTCACGTCCCGCTCGGCGCGCAACACGTTTTCCATCTTCATGGCTTCGACCATGCACAAGGCTTCGCCGGCCTTGACCTCCTGGCCTTCCGCCACATCGACGGTCTTCACGAGGCCAGGCATCGGACACAGAAGGTGCTTGGAGGCGCCGGCGTCCTTCTTCTTCGGCATGAAAGCGACGAGTTCGGCTTCACGCTGAGTGTAGACGCGCGCCGTGACGTCGACGCCTTGATGCGACAGCGCGTAGCCATTGAGGATCGCCCGCGCCTGCACGTAGACCGTGCGGCCATCAACCTCGCCCTCGAGCACGAGTTCGCCTGGGCGCCATTGAGTTGAGACGCGATGAGCGCGCTGATCGCCCTCGGCGAAGCGCACAATGAGAGCTTCGCCCTGCGCATCGACGCATACGTCGAATCTCTGGTCGCCCAGCATGCACACGCGCTCGCGCTCGAATTCAACCGGACGGCCGCCGCGCAACTGCCCAGATATCTTGCGTTTGCGCTCGTTGCCAATGTGGTCCATCAGGGTCGCAATCGCGGCAAGCGTATGCGCCAGATCTCCCTGAGGCTCCTGCGGAGAAAACCCTTCCGGATATTCTTCGCTGATGAAGCCCGTCGACAGATTGCCCGAGCGCCAGCGCGGACTCTGCATCAGCGACGACAGAAACGGAATATTGTGACGAATTCCGTCGATCACGAAGCGATCGAGCGCGTCGGCCTGCGCCACAATCGCGCGGAGGCGATCCGGCGCATGAGTCACCAGCTTCGCGATCATCGGGTCGTAGTGGATCGAGATTTCGCGGCCCTCGGTGACGCCCGTGTCGTTGCGCACCGTAACGCCGCCTTCGCGCTTTTCTTCCGGCGGCTGATATTTGACCAGCCGTCCGATGGACGGGAGAAAGTTGCGCGTCGGATCTTCGGCATAGATGCGGCTCTCGACCGCCCATCCGTTGATCTTGACGCTTTCCTGTTTGAGCTGCAGCGGCTCGCCCGCCGCGACGCGGATCATCTGCTCGACGAGATCGATGCCGGTGATGAGCTCCGTCACCGGATGCTCAACTTGCAAGCGCGTGTTCATCTCAAGGAAGAAAAAGCTCTTGTCCTGACCGGCGACGAATTCGACCGTGCCCGCCGAATCATAGTCGACGGCCTTGGCGAGCGCGACGGCCTGAGCCCCCATTTCGCGACGTGTCTTTTCGTCGAGCAGCGGCGACGGCGCCTCTTCGATCACCTTTTGATTGCGACGCTGAATCGAACATTCGCGTTCATTCAGATGGATCACATTGCCGTGCTTGTCGCCGAGCACCTGAATCTCGATGTGGCGTGGATTGACGATGAATTTCTCAACGAAGACGCGATCGTCGCCGAAGGAGGACGCCGCCTCCGATCGCGCGCGCGTAAAGCCTTCGATGACTTCGGCGTCGGAAAATGCGATGCGCATGCCCTTGCCGCCGCCGCCGGCCGAGGCTTTGAGCATCACCGGATAGCCGATATCCCTCGCGATCCTCACCGCCTCTTCGGCGTTCTCGATGACGCCGAGATAGCCCGGCACGACATTGACGTTAGCGGCGGAAGCGAATTTCTTCGACTCGATCTTGTCGCCCATCGCCTCGATCGCCCGCGGATTCGGGCCGATGAAGACGATATTCGCTTCGGCGAGCGCATTGGCGAAAGCGGCGCGCTCGGAAAGAAAGCCGTAGCCGGGATGCACCGCTTCGGCGCCGGTTTCCTTACAGGCGGCGACGATCTTGTCGATCAGGAGATAGGACTGGGCGGCGGGCGGCGGGCCAAGATGGATCGCTTCATCGGCCATTTCGACATGCAGCGCGTCGGCGTCGGCGTCGGAATAGACGGCGACGGTCGAAAGTCCCATACGCTTCGCCGTCTTGATGATGCGACAAGCGATTTCGCCACGATTGGCGATCAGAATTTTACGAAACATTCCCGCCCTGCTGCCCCAATTTTTCAAGCATATTGGCGGGGGCGCTCAGAAAACGCCGTCGGGGCCCCCGCGACTGCGTTTAGCGCTTTGCGTCGCTCTCTTCGTCAGGCCGCCTCTCCTGAACGGAGTCGACGATTCCGAATGTCCGCGCTTCCTCCGCCGACATGAAATGATCACGGTCGAGCGTGCGCTCGATCGTGTCATAGTCCTTGCCCGTATGACGGACATAGATGTCGTTAAGCCGCTTCTTAACTTTCAGAATGTCTTCGGCATGGCGCTGGATGTCCGACGCCTGGCCCTGGAAGCCGCCCGACGGCTGATGCAGCATGACGCGCGCGTTGGGAAGCGCGTAACGCAGACCGTCAGCCCCGGCGGCAAGCAGAAGCGAGCCCATCGACGCCGCCTGCCCGACGCACAGCGTCGACACCTTGGGCTTGATGAACTGCATGGTGTCGTAAATGGCGAGACCGGAAGTCACCACCCCGCCCGGCGAATTGATATAAAGCGAGATTTCCTTCTTGGGGTTCTCGGACTCCAGGAACAACAGCTGCGCGATGATGACCGACGCCATGTGATCTTCGATCGGTCCGGTGACGAAGATGATGCGCTCGCGCAGCAGTCGGGAATAGATGTCGAAGCCGCGCTCTCCGCGCGAGGTGTTCTCGATGACCTGCGGGATAAGATATTGGCTGTGGTTTTCGATTGGGTCGCGCATCGCGTATCGCCTCTGTGGTCCGGCGGAGGCTGACGCCTGCGCCGGAATTCTTGGACCCGTCATATATCCGCGCCCGCGCCGGACGCAAAGATTACATTGCGGTCATCGCCTCGCGGTTGACGCGCGGCGCGCAGGAGCCTGCCACGCCAAATTACGCGCCGCCGCCTGCGAGGAACGACAGTCCAATGGCCGGCTATTCCTCGTCTTCCTTGAACAGCTCTTCGCGGGAGACGGTCTTGTCGGCGATCTTGATCAGCTTGGCGAGGTGGTCGACGACGCGCTCCTCGTAAATCGGGGCGCGTAGCTGGGCGAGCGCCTGCTCATTGTTGCGGTAATAGTCCCAGACGGCCTTTTCCTGGCCGGGGAACATGCGCGCCCGCTCGACTAAGGCGTCCGTCAGATCCTTCTCCTCCACCTTCACGCCGGCGCTTTTTCCGATCTCCGCGAGAACCAGCCCCAACCGGACGCGTCGTTCGGCGATCTTGCGGAACTCGGCCTTCGTCTCTTCCTCCGACTTGCCTTCTTCGGCGACGGTTTGGCCGGCTCGTTTGCTTTCCTGCTCGTGCTGGCCCCAGATATTGGCGAATTCCTGTTCTACAAGGCTTTCCGGCAGCTCGAACGAATAGCGGCTGTCGAGCGCATCGAGCAGCCCGCGCTTCAACTTTTCGCGCGACGCCTTGTGGAAATCAGCCTCCAAGTTGCCGCGGACAGCTGTCTTCATCGCCTCAAGCGACTCGAAGCCGTATTTCTTGGCGAGCTCCTCGTCGAGGCCCAGCGTCTTGGGCGCCGAGACGGACTTCACGGTCACGTCGAACTCGGCCTCCTTCCCGGCGAGCTGCTTGGCCGCGTAGTCATCCGGGAAACGGACCTTGACGACGCGCTGCTCGCCGGCGACGGCGCCCTCGAGCTGCTCCTCGAAACCAGGAATGAAAGTCCCCGATCCCAGCACCAGATCGACGTCCCCGCCCGTGCCGCCTTCAAACGGCTCGCCGTCGAGCTTGCCGGTAAAATCGATGGTCAGCTTGTCGCCCTTCTCCGCCTTGGCGCCTTCGGCCTTGGCTTCGAATTCCTGGGCGCGCTCCGCGAGAGAGTTCAGCGCCTTTTCGATGTCGCCTTCCGCCACTTCGGCGACGGGGCGCTCGAGCGAGATGTCGTCGAAAGAGCCAATGTCGAACTTGGGTAGCGTTTCGAAAGTGACGACATAGGAAAAATCCCCCTCGGCCGAGAGCGCGCGCTCGACTTCCTCTTGCCCTCCGGGAAAATCGATTTTCGGCTCGAAGGCGATGCGCAGCTCATTGTCCTCGACGATCTTGCGGTTGGCGTCGTTGACCGCCTCCTGCAATACGTCGCTCATGATGCTCTTTCCGTAGAGCTTCTTGAGGTGACCGATCGGCGCTTTTCCGGGCCGGAAGCCCTTGATCTGGCTTTTCGCTTGAAGCTCTGTGAGCTGTGCGGCGAGTTTGGCGGCGAGTTCGCCGGCCGGCAGAACCACCTTGTATTCCTGCTTCAAACCCTGCGAGGAGGTCTGCGTAACTTCCATTTCTATAGCCTTCTTAATGACTGCGACGCCGCCGGCGAGCGACGACGGTTATTCGACTGCCACGGTCTTACGACTCTGGTGCGGGCGGAGGGAGTCGAACCCCCACGACTTTCGTCACCGGAACCTAAATCCGGCGCGTCTACCAGTTCCGCCACGCCCGCGATCGGCGGAAGGGCCGCCTTAATCCCTGCCTCGTAAACCGGAATCGCTTGAGACGAAATCGAACGAACGGCTTCCTCTCAAACGATCCTGTCCCCGAAAGGACGCGCCGTAGCTCGCCAAAGCGATCCAAAAGCGCGAACTCGATTCACCGGGCGCCGCTCTATAGCATGGACGCGGCGTGACGCTAGTCCGCCGCGATTACTAGGGCGCGACCCGGTGGTCCGCCCCGTCGAGGCCGCGGATCAGGGTGATGAGTTTTTCGTGTCCTTGCGGGTCGCGCCACTTGGCGTTGCAAAGCGTCGGACCACAGACGACTTCCGGAAACTTGTATAGGGCCTTGCCCCCCGCGGTTTTTAGTCCGTAGCCGACGTTCGGCTTCCAGCCGCCCGCCATCAGCGATTGGCGATAATCGGAATAGCCTTGCGAAGCCTGACCCCAAGCATTGAGCGGTAGAACACAGCCTGCGGCGAAGAAACCGAAAAGGCCGGCGACCAGTTTGATGCGTGGCGCTGTCATGTCTCGACCCTCCTTACGTTTTCGGCGGTTCTAGCGCTCTCTTAGCGGCGCGTGAAGAGTTGAGCGCCGGTCGTTGCCCTAGCGGCTGCTCTGGGCCATAGCTAGGCGCGATGTCAGAGCCTTTCTCTCGCCGCGCCGTGCTTTCCGGCGTCGCCGCCAGCCTGACGGCGCTGCCGGCCTTGGCGCAGGCGCTCCCTCCGGGCGGCGTGCGCGTGATCGAAGCGCGGCCGGGAAAGGCGCGTCTGTCCGGCGCCCCCGAGACGAGCATTCTCGGTTTCGAAGGCGTCACGCCCGGACCTGTTCTGCGCTACAAGCAAGGCGACGAACTCGCCGTGCGCTTCCTGAACAAGCTCGACCGGCCGGCGACCATTCACTGGCATGGGCTGCGCGGCGACAATGCGATGGAGGGCGTCGCGCCGCTGACGCAGGCGCCGGTCGCGCCTGGGGCCTCCTTTGATTATCGCCGCAAGCTCGCTGATCCCGGCCTTTTTTGTTACCGGCCAAGTGTCTACGGCTTGACGCCGGAGCTTATGGGCCGCGGCCTTAGAGGCCTGCTTGTCGTGGACGAGCAGACCGCGCTGCCAGCCGACGCCGACCTGCTTCTAGTGCTCGACGATTGGCGGCTCGACGACAATGGCCTGATCGTTGCCGGGTTCGACGATCCGGCGGCGGCGCGGGGCATTGGCCGGCTAGGCCCGCTGCTTTGCGTCAACGGCAAAGCTGCGCCGGCTACGCAGAGCTGCGCGCCGGGCGCCAGGGTGCGGCTGCGGCTCGCCAATCTGAGCAATGCGCGCATCATGGTCCTGTCCGTTGTGGGCGCGCAGCCTTTCGTCATCGCCATTGACAGCCAACCGTGCGAGGCCTTCGAGCCGATCAAACGCAGCGTCCCGGTCGCGCCAGGCGCGCGCTTCGAACTGATGTTCGACCTGCCGGAGACGGAGGGGGCAAAGGCCAATCTGACCCTGCGGGGTCCGAATGGCGAAGATCGCGATCTTTTGATCGTTGAGGCTAAAGGCCCCAAAGCTGCGAAGCGTCCGCCGATAGCGTCGCTCCCGGAAAATCCCGCTCTTCCGCCAGAGATCAAGCTTGGCGCCGCCAAAAAGGTCGATCTGGCGATCGAGCCGCGAAAAAGCGGCGCCGGCCCCGCCTGGATGATCAATGGCGGCCTGACGAAAGCCTATGAGGGCCCGCCGCTATTCAAAGTCGCTGCTGGAACCCCGGTGACGTTGGGCTTCATCAACAAGTCGGAGGTCGCGCTGGCGATGCATATTCACGGTCAATGCATGCGGCTGCTGCATGACCTTGACGATGGCTGGGAGCCCTATTGGCGCAACGGCGTAATCATTCCGCCTGGGAAGACCAAACACGCCGCTTTCGTCGCGGCGTCGCCTGGTAAATGGGCGATCCATGATGATATTCTGGAACACGAAGCCGGCGGCTTGGCGACCTGGTTCGAAGTCGCATAGCGAAAGCTGAATAGAGGCCAACTAACCGCAAAAAGTTGAAGTTTTTGCCATTTGTTCAGATTTTTGTCTGAACTTAGGCGGCAAAACAACCTTCAACTGAGAGTTGAGAGCATTGCCAAATGCGCAATCAACCTCACTTAGGGGCGCTTGGTGGATCAGCCCGCCGGCTTGACCGCGCTGCGCCGCGGCGGGCGGGCCTAGTTGCGTGACCCAGGGGGAAGTTTTTGAGCCCAAAGTATTGGATATGACGGGCGCCGCAAATTTGCGCGGACCTGTTCCGGAGGACTTTCCGAACTGGAAGTTCGACAATCTTGACGTTGAGTATGACGCGCCAACGGAATCGGCGTGGATGATTTATGGCGCCGAGGCGCCCGTCTGCTATACGCCGCACACGTTAAGTGAAATGAGCCGCTTTCGGCATGCGCTACAAGCCATGTTTGCCATTGGCCTGACAGCGCGCACTCCCATTCGCTACTTGGTTATCGCCTCGAACAAGCCTGGAGTTTTCAATTTAGGAGGAGATCTGAGTGTTTTCTCCGCCGCGATACGCGCACATAATATCGATCTGCTGCGCCGCTATGCGCATACTTGCGTTGATTTGATCGACAGTCTGGTAAGGGGGCTGGATTTACCTATTGTTACTGTCTCCGCGGTGCATGGACAGTGCCTTGGGGGAGCCTTTGAGGCGGCGCTTGCGACAGATTTCATCATCGCCGAGGAAAATGCGCGATTTGCAATGCCGGAGATCGCGTTCAACACATTTCCTGGAATGGGCGCTGTTTCGCTATTAACGCGGAAACTTGGCGCTGCGCTCGCTCGAAAGATCATTTCAGAAGGTAGAGTGTATTCAGGGCGGGAGATGTATGATCTCGAAGCCGTCGATTTTCTTGCGCCCCAAGATGATATAAGGTCAGCGACGCTTGCCTGGATTTTGAAAGGCGGCAAAATAGCCTGGGCGCGTCGACGGACGTTAGCAGAGGCGCGTCGTCGTACGTCGCCAGTAACTCGTGAAGAGCTCATGCGTATCACTGATCTATGGGCGGAATGCTCCACGCGTATCAGTGATGCCGACCTGCGTCATATGGAGCGCTTGGTTCGCGCACAAAGCCGTCTCCTCAACGCAACGACCCCTACAAAGCAAGATGACTGTGATCGTCCGGCATCATTGGAGGGATGACATGGAAGGCGCCTCGCAGCAGCTCGTCGAACTATCAGGCGACGCTAACGCCGAAAGCGCCGAAGCAAAGGCCGAGGTGAAGACCGATAACGAGATTTATCAAGATCTCGTCGAGACTCTCTTCGCAACGCAAGGCTCCTTCCTTGCAGGCATAGCCGCTGGCATGCTCGCGCCCATAATCGCATGGTTGTCGACGTGGCAATCAGTCTATCTGCAACTCATTATCTTGATGAGTTGCATGGCCGCCTATCGCATTTCTGTGTTGCTGGCATATACCCGCCAACCGCCGGCTCAACGCCGCAAAGATGCGCGGCGTTGGGAGTTTCGATACGCAATAGGCGCTGTAGGTTTTATGACCGCAGTCGGAATCACTGCCGCGATACTTTTCATAGAACACCATGACGAAATGCTTGCCTATTATGGAGTGATTTTGATGGCCGGTTGCGCGGGCGCGTTAGCGAGCCGCAACTCCGGTAGGCCAATGATCGTTTTCGGACAAGTTATCGGAGCGTGCGCGCCCCTCGCAATCGCTTGTCTTTTTTACTACAACTTCTGGTATTGGGGACTGACACTCATTCTAATCATCGGGATGATCTCCGTAAAATCGACAACAACATTTCTGCACGCCAACCTCGAGACTGCGCTCCGTAACGGCTATGAGGCAGTAAAGCAGCGAACGCTGTTTAGTCTCGCATTGAACTCGATGACGCATGGCCTCTGCATGGGCGACGCCGATCTGTCAGTAAGCGTTGTAAATCGGCGCATCTTCGATTTCTTCGGCATCGTGGCGGCGACGACGCCCATCAGTCTCGAAGCGCTCGCGCATGCGATCGGCAAGAGCGTCGGGCTCTCGCCGCAAGAAAGCGAGATTTTTATCGAACAGTGGAAGCGGCACGTCGCAATGCCGCACACAAACATTTTCACGCATAAGCTCGGCGAGCGCTTCTTCGAATTCCACTGCGAGCGGGCCGAAGCTGGGTCGTTCATCACCGTGATCGAGGACGTGACGATTCAAAAGCGCGCGCTTCGCGAGATCGAGCGCATGGCGCATTTCGATGATCTCACCAACTTGCCTAATCGTTATCAGTTTCAAGACACGCTTGAAGAGGAAATGCTTGAGCTCAGGCAGCGCCGATTTCAGTCCGCGCTGCTCAACATCGATCTCGACAGGTTCAAAGAGGTAAACGATACGCTTGGCCATTCCATCGGCGACCAGCTGCTGTCGGCGGTCGGCGCGCGTCTCGCCGCCTGTGTGCCGCGTCCGCATGTTGTGGCGAGGCTCGGCGGCGACGAGTTCTGCGTGCTGCTGCGCGCCGGCAACAAACTTCCTGACGTCGATGCGCTGGCCGCGACCATACTGGCCGAGATGCATCGCACCTATATCGTCGAAAACCACGTCATTAACATCGGCGCGAGCATCGGCATAGCGGCGGCGCCCAAGGATTCGGAGACCTCTGGCGGGCTGCTCAAATGCAGCGACCTGGCGCTTTACCGCTCAAAAGCCGAAGGACGCGGCAAGGCGATTTGGTATTCGCAGGAGATGCAGGATGCGCTGACCAGGAAGCGCGCGATCGACAACGAACTGCGGCATGCATTCCTCGCGAACGAACTCATCGTCTACTACCAGCCGGTCGTCGACTCCCGAACTGCGACCATCGTTTCCTTGGAGGCGCTGCTACGATGGCGCCATCCGATCCGAGGCATGATTTCGCCAAGCGAATTCATTCCAGTCGCCGAAGAAACGGGCATGATCATTGAAATCGGCGCTTGGGTGCTGCGGCAGGCATGCAAGGACGCCAAATCCTGGCCTTCAAACGTCCGCGTCGCCGTCAATATCGCACCGAGACAATTTCAGCAGAAGGAACTCGCCGAATTGGTCGCGGAAACGCTGCGGGATTCAGGACTGGAGCCCGATCGCTTAGAGCTCGAAATCACCGAAACGACCCTCATGGAATCCGACGACGTCGAAGGCAAACTGCGCGAGATCGAAGCCCTCGGCGTTCGTTTCTCGCTCGATGACTTTGGAACCGGCTACAGCAGCCTCGGCTATCTGAATCGTTTCCCGGTCAAGAAGGTCAAGATCGATCGCTCCTTCGCGCGACAGGCGATCGATTCCCCGAAAACGCAGGCGATCGTCTCCGCGATCTCTGCGCTCGCGCAGGATCTCTCCATCGATCTCGTCGCCGAAGGCGTGGAGACCGATGCTCAGCTCGCCTTCATGGCGAGCAAAAATATTTTCCTCATTCAAGGCTATCTCTACACGCGGCCGCGGCCGATCGAGGAGCTTAAACCGCTCCTCGCCTATTGGCGCGATGCGCCGCGCCTCGTCAGTGCGGCGTGAGACCTATAAGGCTCAGTTGCGCTCGAACGCCGCTAGGCTCCGCCGATCGACCATCGGCTGCGCCATACGCTGCGCGCGGAAAATCGCGTGCGATGCATTGTAGCGCCGGCCAAATTGCGCGAGATAGCTCTCTATGGCCGCGACGCCCGGCTTCGGCTCGACGACGTCTCGGACGATCAGCAGATCATGCGCCTCTTCCGCGGTGAGCGCCGTATTGCTCTCCATGAGGCGCTCGGCCTTGACGAACCCCAATGTCCGACCGACGGCGGCGTAGAGGCCCAAGAGGTCGGAGGGATCTCCCGAGAATGAGAAACGCGCCGTCTTTTCCGCCACGAGCGCCGAGCAGTGCATGGCGAAATCGAAGTCGGAGCCGCTCATCAGGCCGCGGGCCCAGGCCAGCGTGATGACCGGCGTGTCGACGATCAGCTCCGAGTTCTCGGCGGCAATCTCTTCGAAGCCGTCCGCCGGCTTCGGCGCTTCGCGCGCACCGTGCGCGAAATCGTAGACGAGGTACCGAAGCTCCTTCAGTTCGCCTCGCTCGATCGACGACAAGATGTCAGTAATCGTCTTGGTGGTTGGCGCGTCAAAACCTGGTCGAGTCTTGCGCAATACTAGAGCCTTGTGATCTTTCAACCATACGGTCGAGAGACCGTCGCCGGCCCCGGAAAGTTCAGCTTGGTCGCGAAGATAAGGGAAGTTCACCATGTCCGTCCCGCCATTTGTTTGTGGAGGTGGGACAAAGTTAAATGAAATTTTAAGAGCGCCAACCCGGTAGCTAACGATTGCTTAATCGTCGCGCCGCGATTTTTATAAGGCAATGATAATTAGCTCATTTCAGCACTTTCCACCCGCGCAAAAAAATTTGTCGTCACGCGACAAGAGCATTCATCGTCTGGCGACGAGAATGTACAATTGTCGGGCCTTGCTGCTTTTTCTAGAGCGTGTGGCCGATGGTCGCGGGACAAGCGCTGCGCTCCTAATTTATATTAACTCAAGCTCTGCTGAAAGCCCAGGGCCGGTCGTCGAAGCTCGCTTTCGCATAGAGAGTATGCGAGACATAGCTGCGTCGGAACCGGACCCGAACGCCAACAAGATCGCTTAGTCAGAGCGGCTGGTCCAAAAGGGAGAGAACCAGATGATCATTCGATTTTTGGCCGCCGTGCTGGTGGCGGCGGCCGGCTGGGTCACGCAAGCGCACGCCCATGGCGACGTCGGCGTCAATCAGGGCCAGTGCTTGATGAAGCTCGGCCCGGACACCATGACGTTCACCGGCTATCAGCCCCAAAAGTCGCGTGAGCAGTTTTGCGACGATATTCCCGACGCCGGCCCCACCATTATCACGCTCGATGCGCAGCAGGACGAGTTGCGCGATATGAACCTCGAGATGCGCGTCATCCGCGACGTTGGCCAGAAGGACGATAACGAGAATATCGAGGCCAACACTGAGTATTACTCGCCGCCAAAGAAGTATAAGACCGGCACGCTCACCTTCGAGCACGTCTTTCCGCAGGAAGGCAAGTTCATCGGCCTCGTTAAGGCGAAGAACGATGACGGCACGAAAGAATATGTTGCGCGCTTCCCCTTTTCGGTTGGTCTGACGCAGTCCAGGGAAATAACGATCGCGGTGTTCTTCGCGGCTCTGGCGGCTGTCGGCTTCGGACTCTGGTACAAGAAGCAGTTCATGGACAAGAAGCCGAAGGCTTAAGCTCACTTCAGCTCAAAGGCTCAATTCGACCGTCGCGTAGGGTTACGCGGCGGTCCATCTGTTTCGCGAGCTCAAGATTATGAGTCGCGATGAGCGCAGCGAGTCCGGTGCTGCGCGCCAGCGCCAACAAAGTTCCGAAAACATGCTCCGCCGTGCGCGGATCGAGATTGCCTGTCGGCTCATCGGCAAGCAGCAGATGCGGCGCGTTGGCGACCGCGCGTGCGATCGCCACGCGCTGCTGTTCGCCGCCGGAAAGCTCTGAAGGCCGGTGCGACGCGCGCGGTCCAAGCCGCAAGTAATCGAGCAGTTGCTGCGCCCTTAAGCGCGCTTCGTTCCTGTTGAGGCCATTGATCATTTGCGGCAGCGCCACATTCTCGAGCGCCGAGAACTCTGGCAGTAAATGATGGAACTGGTAGATAAAGCCGATGGTCGCGCGCCGCAGCCGCGTCCGCTCAGCGTCCGACATGCGCGACGTCGGCGCATTCTTGATCAGCACTTCGCCGCCGTCCTGACGCTCCAACAGCCCGGCGATATGAAGCAGCGTCGACTTGCCGGCGCCCGACGGCGCGATCAGCGCAACCGTCTCGCCGGGGTAGATCGACAAATTGACCTCGACGAGAATGTCGAGCCGCGCCTCACCCTCGCGATAGTGGCGTGCAATGTTTCGCAATTCGAGAACGGCCGCATTCATCGCGATTACTCGTGCCGCAGCGCTTCGATCGGATCGAGCGAAGCGGCTTTCCAAGCTGGATAGATCGACGCGAGAATGGCGAGCGCCAGAGTCATCGCCACGATCGCCGCCACCTCACGCGGGTCGACGATCGCCGGAAGCCGCGAGAGAAAGTAGAACTCAGCAGGAAAGAGATTCGCGTCGAAGAGCTTGTTGACCCAAACGCGAATGGAATCGAGATTTTTTGCCAGCGCCAGACCAAGCGCAAATCCGGCCAGCGTGCCGACAACGCCAATCGAGGCGCCGATGATCAGGAAGACGCGAAGCACGGCGCCTCGCGTCGCGCCCATGGTTCGCAATATGGCGATGTCCTGGGTTTTATCCTTCACGAGCATCGTCAGGCCGGAGATGATGTTGAAGGCCGCAACCACGACGATCAGCGCCAGAATGATGAAGAGGATGTTCTTCTCGACCTGCAGCGTGTCGAAAAAAGTCTTGTTACGCTGGCGCCAGTCGGTGACGATGAGCGGCCGCTCAATCGCCTTTTCGATGTTGATGCGGAAATCGTCCATCTTCTCGGGGTCCGAGACAAAAGCTTCGACGACCGTCGCTTCATTGTCCTTATTGAAAAAGAGCTGCGCCTCGGAGAGCGGCATATAGACGAAGACATTGTCGAATTCGGACATGCCGATCGAGAAGATGGCGACGACCTTGTAGGCCTTGATCCGCGGCGCGACGCCGAACGGCGTCTGCACGCCCTTGGCGACGAGCAGACTAACCGGGTCGCCGACGCCGACGCCCAACGTTTCGGCCAGACGCTGGCCGATGGCGACGCCACCCGCCTTATCGAATCCCGCGAGCGCGCCGCTTTTGACATTGTTCGCCACGCCGGGCAGCCGCGTCAGGTCTTTCTCGCGCACGCCGCGCACAAGCACGCCCGATTGGCCGAACTGAGTCGATATGCCGGCAGCGCCTTCGACCATGGGAATTGCGAGCCGAACGCCCGGCAGCTTCGCGGTCTTTGCGGACACCTGATCCCAATCGGTGAAAGGAGTTTCCACCGCTTGAAGAAAGGCGTGGCCATTGACGCCGATGATCTTGTCCATCAGCTCGCGATGAAATCCGTTCATCACCGAGGTGACGACAATGAGAGTCGCGACGCCGAGCATGATGCCGAGAAAAGAAAAGCCGGCGATGACCGACACGAAGCCGTCGGCGCGCCGGGCGCGCAGATAGCGTAACGCCACCGTCCGCTCGAAAGCGGAAAAAGCGCCGGCGCTCCTCGCCGGCCGAGCCGCATCGGTCATGCCTGCTCCGGTCTTATGGCCGCAACAATGCGGGTGACAGCGTCCTGCGGCGCAAGCAGTTCGCGCTCTCCGGTGCGGCGCTGCTTCACCTCCACCCTCCCCTCGGCAAGGCCTTTTGGTCCGACCAGAACCTGCCATGGCAGGCCGATGAGATCGAGCGTCGCGAATTTCGCGCCGGGGCGTTCGTCGCGATCCTCATGCAGCACGTCCAATCCCGCGTTCTCGAGCTGCTCCACGAGCTCGGCGCAGACCTTGCCGGTCGCCTGATCGCCGACTTTCAAATCGGCGACGCCGACATGGAAGGGCGCGACGGATTCCGGCCAGATGATGCCGTCATCGTCGTGGCTCGCCTCGATAATGGCGGCGGCGAGGCGCGACGGACCGATGCCGTAGGAACCCATTTGCACGACGACCTCCTTGCCGTCCGGACCGTTGACCACGGCCTTCATCGGCTCGGAATATTTGGTCCCGAAGTAGAAAATATGGCCGACTTCGATGCCGCGCGCCGCGAGCCGCGCTTCCTCGGGAACGGCGGCGAAAGCGGCCGCGTCATGCATCTCGCTCGTCGCCGCGTAACGGCTGGTCCATTTGTCCACGACCGCCTGCAGCCCCGCCGCATCGTCGAAATCGGTGGACGCAGGCGGCGGCGCGAAAGAGAGGAAATCCTTGTGGCAGAAAACCTCGCTCTCGCCTGTTGAAGCGAGAATGATGAACTCATGGCTGTTGCCGCCGATCGGGCCGGATTCTGCTTCCATCGGAATGGCGGTCAGGCCCATGCGCGCGAAGGTGCGCAGATAGGCGACGAACATCTTGTTATAGGAGTGGCGGCCGGCTTCCGGCGTGAGATCGAAAGAATAGGCGTCCTTCATCAGGAACTCGCGCGAGCGCATGACGCCGAAACGCGGCCGCACCTCATCCCTGAACTTCCACTGGATATGAAAGAGATTGAGCGGCAGATCCTTGTATGAGCGCACATAGGCCCGAAAGATCTCGGTGATCATCTCCTCATTGGTGGGGCCGTAGAGCATCTCCCGGTCATGGCGGTCGGCGATGCGCAGCATCTCCTTGCCATAGGCGTCGTAGCGTCCCGACTCGCGCCACAGATCGGCGGGCTGGATGGTTGGCATCAGACATTCGATGGCGCCGGCGCGGGTCTGCTCTTCGCGAATAATGGCGTTGATCTTGTTCAATACGCGAAGCCCGAGCGGGAGCCAGGCGTAAATGCCAGCCGTCTCCTGTCGGATCATGCCCGCCCGCAGCATCAGCCTATGCGAGACGATCTCCGCCTCTTTCGGCGTCTCGCGCATAATGGGCAGGAAATAACGGGAAAGTCGCATGTCGGGTCCAGTTGGCGAATCGGAGAACGGCGAGCATAGCCCGTCCGCCGCGAGAAAACGGCGCGGGCGGCGCTGTTGAACCCCGGCGCGGCCGAAAACGCAAGCCAAAGGCGCCTTTCCTTTTCGACAGACCGCGCCCATTTCGGGAGATGAACTCTTGAGGAGGCCGGCAATGGGCGAGGCTATGGGTCAGACTGCAGCCAGACATCCCTGGGGGAGCGTCCGCGACAACCCCGAGCTCAATCGCTTCGAACTCGACGTCGACGGGGACACGGCGGTCGCATATTACCGCATCGACAATGACGTGATGGTCTTCACCTCGACTCAGACGCCGCCAAGACTACGCGGTCAGGGCGTCGCGTCGGAGCTCATTCGCAACGCCCTCGAGTTCGCGCGCGCCCGCGGCTTGAAGGTTCAGGCCGACTGCTCATTTGTTGCGGATTATGTCCAAAGACATCCGGAGTTCCAGAATTTGCTTCCGTAAGCGTTGGAACACTGCAAGGCAGATGCATTTGCGTCACGTGGATGCCCGGCTCAAGGCCGGGCATGACGCGAAGGAAACGTCGCGCATTGGTTAGTTCCATTAGTGCTGTCCTTCGCCGCGACGGCTAATTAGCCGTCATGGCCGGGCTTGTCCCGGCCATCCACGCTCGCCGTCCTACGCCTCGGCGTCGGCGGCGAGCTCCAACCATTGTTCCTCGGCGACGGCGAGCGCAACCGCCAATTCCTCGCGTTGCGATGCAAGCCGCGCCGCCTCCTGCGGATTGCGCGCGAAGGCGTCGGGCGCGGCGAGCGCCTCGTCGACGCGGGCGAGAAGCTGCGTAAATTTCTCGATGCGCTCTTCGGCGACGGCGAGCTTGCGCCGCGCCTGGCCGGCGTCGCGGCGCTTTGGCGCTTCTTGCTTTGGCCCCTCTTGCGCCGGCGCGAGTAGCGCGCGCTTCGGCTCCTCGTCACGCGATTTCGAGAGCACCAGCCGCGCGTAATCATCCATATCGCCGTCGAACGCGCGCACCGTTCCGTCATCGACGAGCCACAGCCGATCGGCGCAGGCCTCTAACAGATAACGATCATGCGAGACCAGAATGACGGCGCCTTCATAATCGTTGATCGCCTCGATCAGCGCGGCGCGGCTGTCGATGTCGAGATGGTTCGTCGGCTCGTCGAGGATCAAAAGATGCGGCGCGTTGAAGGCGGCGACGCCGAGCAGCAGCCGCGCCTTCTCGCCTCCCGAAAGATTGGCGATCGGCGTATCGGCGCGCGCGCCGGAAAATCCGGTCTGCGCCGCGCGGGCGCGAATGCGCGCCTCGGCCGCGCCCGGCATCAGCCGCGCAAAGACGGCGTATGGCGTCTCGCTCTCGTTCAGCTCGTCGATCTGATGCTGCGCGAAAAATCCCGCTTCCAGCTTCGGCGCGCGCACCATCTCGCCGCCACTGGGCGCAAGACGCCCGGCGAGCAATTTGGCGAAAGTCGATTTGCCATTGCCATTGGCGCCGAGCAGGCCGATGCGATCGTCATTCGAGATCGACAAGGAGAGTCGCGACAGCACGATTCGATCGCCATAGCCGACCGCTGCTTTCTCCAGCGCGATGATCGGCGGCGACAGCGGCTTTTCTGGAGAAGGGAGATGAATCGGCAGAATCGCGTCGTCGACGATCGCCGCGACGGGCTCCATTTTGGCAAGGAGTTTTAGGCGCGACTGCGCCTGGCGCGCCTTCGTCGCTTTAGCGCGGAAGCGGTCGACGAAAGCCTGCAGATGCTTGCGCTGCTCTTCCTGCTTCTTGGCGCCCTTGGCGGCGAGAAGCTGCGCCTCGCGCCGCTGCTTTTCGAACGAAGAGTAATCGCCCTTGTAGAGCGTCAGCCTGCCACGCTCGAGATGCAGAACGTGGGTCGCGACGTCGTCGAGCAGATCGCGGTCATGGCTGATGACGATCACGCTCGCCGGATAGCGCGAGAGATAATCGACAAGCCATAGCGTCCCTTCGAGATCGAGATAGTTCGTGGGCTCGTCGAGGAGCAACAGGTCGGGCTGAGAGAACAGCACGGCCGCGAGCGCGACGCGCATGCGCCAGCCGCCGGAGAATTCCGATAAGGGGCGGCGCTGCGCCGCGGCGTCGAAACCGAGCCCGTGCAGAATGGCGGCGGCGCGTGCGGGGGCCGAATGCGCGTCGATATCGGCGAGCCGCGTCTGAATATCGGCGATGTCATGGGGATCATGCGCGGACTCGGCGCGCTCCAGCAATTCCGCGCGCTCGGCGTCGGCCGCCAGCACAAAGTCGATGAGCGCCGTCGGACCGCCAGGCGCCTCCTGCTCGACGCGCCCGAGCCTTGTGCGCGCTGGCAGCGAAATGGCGCCGCTTTCGGGCGCGATCTCGCGGCTGATCAGCCGAAACAGCGTCGTTTTACCAGCGCCGTTGCGGCCGACGAAGCCCGCGCGCGATCGTCCGGGGAGAAAAACCCCAGCATGGTCGAAGAGCAGCCGGTCGCCGAGCCGGTAGACGAGATCGTTGATCGTGAGCATCGCCGCGATGCTTTAGGGCCTCGCCCGAGGGGGCGCAAACTGGGGGCGCAAACCGCAAAATGCGGGGCGATGTGGCGCCGCCGCCGGCCTTGTCTTGCGCCGTCAGCGCCTCTATACACGCCCTCGCGCCGCCGCGATCCGGCCGCGCGACCCGCGCCCATCGTCTAGAGGCCTAGGACGTCGCCCTTTCACGGCGAAAACAGGGGTTCGAATCCCCTTGGGCGCGCCAATTAAATTAATGGCTTATGATTATAGAGTGGCCGGAAACTGGACCGGATACGGAAATTTTACGGAAAACCCGCTCTGGAACGCCCGTGAATTTCGGCGGACGCAGCGCCTATGAACCCCACCCCTCCGACGATCGCCAATCATCGCGCCGACTCCGTTAGCGCTTGGCCTTGTCGAAAGCGCCAAGCGGGGGCATGCTGATATTTGATACGACGGCCACACGCCGAACGCCCGCTCAGATGGGCAAGGGCGCGCAGAGGTCGGCTTCGATTCAAGAGTACTGAGTTTCGGGAGGAACTCCATGGAATCGAATGAAACGACTGCGCTCGAACAGCGCCGCGAATTTACCGAAGTCGTAGGCCTGTTCGACTCGCTTGATAACCTGCAGTCTGCCATTGACTATTTGATGACTCACGGATTCGACAGATCCGAAATCAGCCTGCTCACCGAAGACGCGAAGACGCGCGAAAAGGTTGGTTCGAAACGCTCGGTCGAAATCGAGGACAGCGATGAAGCTCCTCGCATTTCCTACATCGAAACCGAGTCGCTTAATGAAGGCAAAGCTGCGCTCATCGGCCTGCTCTTCTATGTTGGCGCCATTGCTGGCGCGATCGCCGTTTGGACCATATACGGCAGTTTCGCCGAGGCGATCTTTGCGGGCATTGGCGCTGGTACCGCCGCCAGCCTGATTGGCGTGGGCGTCGGCGCATTCATTCGACGTCGTCAGCGCAATTGGGTGCAGGCGCAATTAGCGCGCGGCGGGCTGTTGCTGTGGGCGAGAACCCGGACCGAAGAACATGAACGCGCCGCCATGTACGCCATGCAGAACAATGGAGGCCACGACGTGCATGTTCATAGGGTGGCGGCATAGGCTTGACGATCAAGATTGAACGCTACTGGCTCTGTTTCAACCTATGGACAAACGCGCCGAGGTATCTCTATCGACGCTCATGAACACATTAGCGCCGACAAAGCTCGTCGAATGCCCGTTTGAAGTCCGCGTCGACAATGTCTTGCACGACCGATTCTATGATGTCCGTGACGCGGTTGCAGTCGCCAAGCAGGTCAAAGCCACGAAACGAGCAGCCGATGTCGTGGTCAAAGACGCGCGGACCAATAAACTGGTGATTAAGGTCGACGATTGAACAAGTCTTCCCACTGTGCGGCTCGCGGTGCCGCGCACGAAAAAACCTGGTCGTTGCCGGCCGGGCTGGAGTTTTGCGGTTGAAAGGATCGTCGCCGCAAGCCACGCTATGCTTGGCAGGATAATCATGGGACGGGACAACATGGCGAAAAAGAACCTGACTGACTACATGCAAGAAAGACTTGCGGTCGCTCGCCGAAATCTGGCTTTGGCCGCAATCGACTTCTCGATCCCCGACGAGAAAATCCTCGAACTCCGAGAGTCAGTTCGTCGTGAAGCGGCAGACGTTCAACGCCTAAAAAAGAAAAAGGGCCTTCTGGGGTTCTTGGGGCTCTGACAGTAGCAGCGACGAGCGCCGCCGGCCGCCCCTATCTTCCCGCATGCAGGCAACTTTTCCCTCCCGCGATCGTCGATCTTTGCGCTGAGGGCGTCGCTGGCGCTTGGGTCTGGTGCGCCGGGCTGCGCTGCACCCATCACAGCAAGGTCGCCTTCGACGCCATGCGGACGGCGCCCGAGACGCGATTAGCTGGCGAGATCGCGCCGCTTTGTCTGTTCGGCGTGCGGGTCACGCGACGTTCACCTGATGCCCGATTGGCGCGGTACCGGGTGCACGCAACGGAAATTGGAGATGACAACAACCTACCGGCAAGCGCACTGGGAAAATCTTTACGCCACCAGGGGGGAGACTGAAGTCAGCTGGTTCGAGGAAACCCCGGCTCAATCGGTCGAACTGCTCCAGCTTGTCGGCGCGCAACCGGCATCGGTCATCATAGATATTGGTGGCGGTGCGTCCCGACTCGTCGATAACCTTCTGACGAAGGGCTTCGAGAACATCACCGTGCTGGACTTATCGGCCACCGCCCTAAACTCGGTGCGCGCTCGACTCGGCAACAAAGCCGATGCGGTGAAGTGGATTGTCGCCGATGCGACGGAATGGCGGCCGGCAGAAACCTATGACATCTGGCATGACCGCGCCGCCTTCCACTTCCTAACGGGCGAAAGGGAGCAGCACGCCTATATTAAGCGGCTGAGACAGGCGCTTAAGCCAGGTGGCTATGTGATTATCGGGACGTTTGCGCTCGACGGCCCCGAAAGATGTAGCGGCCTGCCGGTAGCGCGGCACAGTGCCGAAAGCCTTTCACTCCTTCTTGGCGCTGACTTCGCGCTGGTCGACAGTCGCCGCCATCAGCATGAAACGCCGTGGCATGGCGTGCAGAAATTTCAGTTCAGCACATTCCAGCGCGTTGCATAAATCCAAAGCTTTCCACTCAGTCCGCCCCGATGCAGATATCGGCTAACAGGCAGTCGTCGCTCGGCGAGCCTCTGCGACGTTCAAGCCCGAGCGGAAACGGTCGCCGCGAAGCCGATGGTTCGATCGGCCTTCAGGGCGCGCCGTTGCCTCATTCCAGCGTCAGCTACCGGAACAATCCATTCGGATTCTGGGTTTTGCCGGTAAGGGACATGATTGCTGGCGGACGCGAAAAAGCGGCTTGGCCTCTAGGAAGCCCGCCGACTGCAACCCGTGGTCTAAAGGATGTGCCCATGCGTAAGAGCTTCAAATCCAGTCTGGCCGCCGCGTTGTGCGGGTTAACGGCTCTTTCGGCGATGCCGGCCGAGGTTCTGGCCGGCCCGATGAGCGTGACGGTGCCGGCCGACATCGGCCTCACGGCTCCCATCCAGACAATCCACTACCGCCGTCAACGCCATCGGCATTATGTGCGTTACTACCATCCACGTCGCTATTACCGCCGCGGCTACGGTTATCGCTACGATCCAGCCGGGGCGATGTTCGCCGCTGCAGCGCTCGGGATAATGGGCGCGGGCATCGCCGCCGCCACTGCGCCTCGTTACTACGGCTGGGGCTATCCCTATGGCGGCTGGGGGTGGGGCGTCGGCTATCCTTATGGCGGCTGGTGGTGACTCAGAGAGGGTTCGTCATTTTTCCGATCAGGGTCCTCGCGTTAACAGATCAGCGCCGGCGACTCCGATCCGGCGCTGATTGAGCCGAGACGCCCGCTCCCTTCACGCTACCGCTGCGCATCCGCAAGACCGGCGAGTCCTTCGCGGTCGAAAACGCCCACGGCGTTGCGCTCGCGTACGTCTATTTCGACGTCGAGCCGACCAGGCGGGCGCTCGCCAATCGCCTCTCTAGCGCCGACGCGAAGGTCGTCGCGCAGACCATTGCGCACGCGCTGACGGCCGCGACGCTGTGTGCTCCCAGCGAAGGGAACTAAAAATTTACGAAAGCGCTGCATTATTTGAAAACTATGCCAAAGGGGCGCATTGCATTTAAACGGAGTTGCTCATGCGGAGCATCGTTTACACTTTTAGAGCCTTTACATCATCGGGGGTTCGGTCCCTCGCTAGATCGTCTGCGCACTTTATCGGGCGCGCTATGACTGCACGAGAGGCGTTTGTCGAAGCCCTAGAGCGCTTCGCGACGAACCATTAGGTGCCGTCACTCCATCGCAATCTTCAACAGCAAAAACGCCCCGCCGTTACATCCACGGTCGGGGCGTTCTTGGCGCCGGGGACGAATGTCGGCGCTCGGCAAAATATCGTCGATTAAGGCCCATGTCGCAAATCGGGCGGCGTGAGCGCCTCGCCAAGGTCGCGCAAGGCTCGGCTCAAACGAAAAGCCCATCGCGCGAGGCGCATGCGCCAGATGCGCGCCCATAGGCGCGCAAAGGTTGTGGGGGCGATCATGGCTCAGGCGTCCTCGAACACGAGATCGGCTTCGGCGCCGCCGCCGTTGGAACGCGGCTGCGTCTGGGGGTCACGACAAGATCAGTGCGAAATTGCACGCTAACGCGGAACAATCGATGAACTTTGGTTGAAGTAGCGGCGATCTCCCCGGCAACTACTGGCTTCTAAAGATCGACGGATTGGCGTTCGTCCGTCGAAGACACCCGCTCGAATCGAGGATTCTCGTACAGCCCATTGCAACAGAGTTTTTCGAACAAAATTGTGGAGGGCTTTACGAGCGTCTTGGCTCGACTTTCGCCCTGTCCGACAATCAGCTGTTTCCCGTTCGTGGAACTTGGGCGTTCATTCAATGGCGCATCGTCCTCTGCTTGCTGCCGATCAATGGGCGCCGCTGGTCTTGGCGCCAATCGACGAGGAGAATCTGATCCGACATTACACTTTGGGCGGCGAAGACATTCTTCGATCGATGGCGAAGCGCGGAGATCGAAATCGGCTTGGCTTCGCAGTCCAGCTTTGCTTTCTGCGATTTCCTGGGCGGCCGTTATTGCCGGGAGAAGAAGTGCCGCAGGCGCTGTTGAGCTTCGTGGGCGAACAGCTTGCCGTCAGTCCGGCGGTGTTTGCAGACTATGCTCGCCGCGATCAGACCCGCCGCGAACATATCGTCGAAATTCAAAAATATCTCTCCTTGCGCACAGCAACGCGCGAAGATCGACGGTCCGCGCTCCTTGCGGCGATCGAAGCTGCGGCAGCGACCGACAAGGGCCGAACCATCGCCGAAGCCATTGTGAAGAACTTTCATGATCGACGCGCTCTTCTGCCTTCGACAGAACATATGGACCGGATCGGTCGCGCCGGTCGCGCTATCGCGCGCAAGCGCGCTCATCGGGCCATACTGAAAGAATGCAAGCCCGGACAACTGGCGGCGCTCGACGCCCTTTTGTCGTTCGATCCAAGCATCCGCAAGACCCGGTCTGGCTGGCTCGGCGAATGGTCGGATTCGCCTGGCGCGGCCAATCTCAGCGGTCTCTTGGATCGCCTCGATTTCCTGCGCGGCCTTGCTCTTGATCCGGCGTGCCGGGAGAGCATTCATCCCGAGCGCTGGAAACAGATTGTGCGTGAGGGCGAGGCCACTCCCGCGTGGCTCGCCGAAGATTTTGGGGCCGAGCGCAGGCGCGCTACCCTTCTCGCCCATCTCGTCAATCTGCATGAGAGACTGACGGTGTCAGGAGCCATCTTGGCTTGAGAATATCCGAATCCGAATCGAAAAAGCCATTAAACGCGAGAATATGACTGGCCGATATTCTCACATTTGATAGCTCTACTCCTGGCTTGACCCTCATGCGGCACCGGTCGGTAAGAGCGCTCGAAAGCTTCTCACCGTACTCCGAATTTACAAAAAGGTACGAGTGACTAATTCTCAAATTAGCTGGCTTCGGCGAGCGATATTGTCAAATTAAATGGATATTCCTAAGGATCATGGCTTCGATTAAGTGATTGATTTTACAGAAAACGAATTCTCACGCCAAACTGGCTCCCGACAGGCGCGTCGAATCAACGACGAAAGGCCCAAAAATGCGGCGAGTTGAAAATGCTTTTCAGGAATTCATCGACGGCGTCAGCACAGCGTCAGACAAGGCGGCGTTTCGCGCAGTCGCCGAGCGGGCGACTCAGAGATTGGGCTTTCGCAGTTTCGCCTACCTCGGGCTCTCTGAGCATGGTCACACATTGATTTCGACATATCCGAAACAATGGACCTCGCGCTATTTGAGCCAACGCTATGATCTTATCGACCCAATTCTCCCGAGCGCGCCGCGACCGTGATCCTTTTCGTTGGAGCGGCCCGCAGATGGCGAAGGGTCGCGGAGACCAGGTCAAGCGGTTTTTCGGAGAGGCGGCGGAGTTCGGAATAGAAAGGGGCGTCACCATTCCGATTCCGGCGGGCTTCGATCGGCTCGCCCTTCTCACGTTCGCGGCCGGTAAGCACGGTCCCGACCTTAACGACAAGGTTGCGAAGGCAACGGACATTTTGCAACTCATGGGCCTGTATTTTCATGCTCACGTCGAAGCCACACTGAAGCTTCCTGTGAACCTTGATCCGTCATCTCCTTTGAGCCAACGCGAGGCGGAATGTCTTGCTTGGACCTCACGTGGCCGCACCATGGATCAGATCGGTAAAATCCTCGGCGTTAAGACGCGCACCGTCGCCTTTCATCTCGACAGCGCGCGCGCCAAACTCGATGCCGAAAACGTCGCGCACGCTGTAGCGCTGGCATTGAGGCGCGGGCTGATTCCTTAAAGGGACGCAGCGCGACGTTATCGCGCAGGAGCTCGAGGGGAGGCCGGATCGGGTCAAGGCCGATGCAAAAAAGGGATGCAGAGATCGCTGTCTATATTGGCTTTCTCTCGCGTAAGTTCACTCTTTGGAGCTGCCGTCCGCATCCTCCATATTCGCATCGGTCCCCTCCGGAATTGGGAGGTAGCCTAATGCGTCGTCGAAGGCGACAAGAGTCGTGAAGGCTGATTTCAGCTCCGCCGTCGCCTCACTCATCGCGACACGGATGTCGTGCAGCCGGGAAATGGCGTTCTGCCCGGCTTCGACGAGATTCGATTTTGCGATCGAACTGGCGGCGTCGGAAGTCGACTTTTCGACGCGACTGCGCCATTCGTCAAGCGCCTGGTGCGCGGACGCCTCTTCCTTTTCCAGCGCTTCGACTTTGGCAAGCGCTTTGCGATAAGCGAGCAAAGCTTCGAGAGCTCTCTTTTCGAGATCGGCATTTTCGCTCATGCGCTTGTTGTTCTTACGTCGCGCTGGGGGCTGCCATTACACTTTAAAGTCGTAAAGTGAATGCTTCTGTAATGGGCCGTTTTTCGTCAAGTCCCTCTGAACGACCTCTCGTCGCCAGGATCATGCTTCTGTCCGTGGTCGGCACGGGGGCCGCCACACCATGCCATCAGATCCAAGGCCGGCAGGTCAATCTAAGACGCGTGATCAGCCGGAGCATTCACAGCGCTACGCACGACCTTGCCAAGCCCTCGTCCCGGCGACGGGACCTCAGAAGAAGCGGCCGTATTCGACGCGCTCCAAACTTCATCTACCCCCTATGCGGCCGGAACAGCATTGCTCCAGCGGAACTCGGTCGCCTGCACCCACATGCGATGGAGGACGACGCCCAGCTTACGCGCAAGAGCGACTTTCGCACGCTTCATGCCGCGCCGCTGTGCGACGCCGAGCGCCCAGCGTTTCAAGCTCGAAAAGCGAACCGCTCGCGTCAGCATGATATGGGCCGCTTCAAAAAGCGCGGTTCGCACCATGCCGTCGCCAACCTTGCTGACGCCGCCGTCACGGTCGGTCTCGCCCGACTGGTATTTTTTCGGCGTCAGTCCAAAATAGGCGCCGATCGCGCTGGACTTTTCGAACCGCGACGGATCATCCACCGCCGAGCGATAGGTCAGCGCGACCAGGGCGCCAACGCCCGGCGCGCTCATCAATCTTCGGCAAACCCTGTCGGCGCGCGCGATCTTCAACATCTCGCGGTGGAGCCGGGTGAACTCATTCCACAACGCCATCCGGGCGGCCAGCATCGCGCCAATCACCGTTTCCAGGATGGCGTGGCCGGCCGTCAGTTCCCGGACGCGCGCCTCGAACCGTCCTCGGCTGACCTCGCCGACCTTGAGCCCGTAGCCCCGCAAAATGCCGCGAATGCTGAGTTCGACATCGAGAAGCTTGGCTTGCAAGAGCTTGCGCCCGGCGAGAAGGGCGCGGGTATCCTTGCAAGCCGCCGATTTCGCGTGAACCGGGCGATACCATCCCATCCGCAGCAATTGGGCGATCCCCCGGGCATCCTTGCGATCCGTCTTCACCGTCATGGCGGACAGCGCCGCTTTGACATGCCGCGTCTCCAGCAACACAGCAGCGCGTCCGGCGGCCATAAGACCGGCATGCAGCCATTGCGATAACGGCCCAGCCTCGAGCCCGATGCAGCTGACAGGCAATCCCAGCTCGTCAAAATACCGAACGAGCGCCTCAGGCTCACTCGCGACCTTGACCTCACGGACAACCTTGCCAGCCGTATCCACCACGCACACGCTGCTTTCTTTCAAAGACACGTCAATTCCGGCATAATATTCCATGGCTGTTCCTCACCTGATGCTTGGAGCCGATCGCTCGGACTCCGTTTCAACACCATCATTCTGAGGGACAGCCACCCAATCTGGCTATGCTCGCGAGCCCCGGCCCATTACGGCATCTAATGCTGTCCGCGGACTCGATACGCAAGCCGAAATCGCCGCACGGGCCGTGAGGTCTTTATTGGCGACGTCAGCGCCAACGTATTTCAGAATTTGCAATACCGTGTTAAATTGCCGTCATGCGGCTCACGACCTTCACCGACTTTGGCCTGCGCGCGCTCATCCTTCTCGCCGACCGCAACCCCGAAGTGATGAGCGCGGCGGCGATCGCCGACCATTTCAGCGTTTCGCGCCACCATATGGCGAAGGTGCTGCAGGAACTTGCTTCCGCCGGATATGTCGAAGGAATCCGCGGCGCGCAGGGCGGCGTTCGGTTGGCGCGCGATCCGCGCGACATCCGAATCGGCGAGGTGGTCCGCAGGCTCGACGATCAGCCGCTGGTCGAATGTTTCAGCGCGCAGGGCAGCAATTGCGCGCTTTTGCCGCGCTGCCGATTGAAGGGCATGCTGGCGCGCGCCGAACAGGGATTTTTGCGGGAGCTCGATCGCTACACCCTGAATGACTGCCTCGAAAAATCCGCCGCTTTTCCCCTGGCCGATCTCTCTGCCTGAACATTCGTCGTGCGCGGTTGCGCCTCATGGCTTGACTTCCGACCTTTTTAATACGCATTCTAAATACCTATTAAGAGAGCCAGGAGGGAGCCCCATGTTCTGTTATCAATGCGAGCAGACCTACCGATCGGATGAGGGAGCCGGCTGCGCCGGCCCGAAAGGCATGTGCGGCAAGGACGCCGCGACCGCCGATCTGCAGGACGTTCTGCTCTATGTCTGCGAAGGCGTCGGCCAATATCTGCATCGCGCGCGCCTGCTCGGCGCGACGGATATTGAAGCCGACCGCTTCATCCTCTTCGCCTCCTTCACCACGCTCACCAACGTCAATTTCAACGCGGCGAAATTCGTCGAGCTGATCCAGCAGGCGTCGCAAATCCGCGACCGCGCCAAGTCGCTTTATGAAGACGCCGCGCGCGCCGCCGGCACGGCGCCTGAAACTCTTTCCGGCCCCGCCGCTTTTTCGCCCGCCACCGACATGGCCGGACTTCTCGCGCAGGCGTCAGAGGCCGCCGTTCGCAAGGACGCCGCGATCCTCGGCGAGGACGTCGTCGGCCTGCGGTCTCTCATCCTCTACGGCCTCAAGGGCGTCTGCGCATATTCGCATCATGCGCGCGTCCTCGGCCAGGAACGCGACGCGATCTATGCGGCGGTCGAACATGCGCTCGATATTCTGGCGCGCGAGGAGCGCGACGTCGCGACTCTTCTCGACGAGGCGCTGGCGCTTGGCCGAGCGAATTTCCTCGCCATGGAGGCGCTCGACGCAGCGAACACCGGCACATTCGGCGCGCCGACGCCGACCAGCGTGCGCGTCACGCCGGTCAAGGGCAAGGCGATCCTCGTCTCCGGCCATGATCTCAAGGATCTGCACGCGATCCTCGAAGCGACGAAGGACAAGGGGATCAACGTTTATACGCATGGCGAAATGCTGCCGGCCCATTCCTATCCGAAGTTTAAGTCCTATCCGCATCTCGTCGGCAATTACGGCGGCGCCTGGCAGGATCAGCAGAAGGAATTCGCCGAATTCCCCGGCGCGATCGTCATGACCTCCAATTGCCTCATCGAGCCGCAGCCGCGCTATCGCGGTCGTATCTTCACCGCGGGGCCGGTCGGCTGGGCTGGCATTCGCCACATCGCCGATGAGAATTTCGCAATTGTCGCGCAGGCCGCGCAGGCCTTGCCCGGCTTTACAGAGGACGCGCCGGAGCAAACAATCACCATCGGCTTCGGGCGCGACACTGTGCTTGGCGTCGCCGACAAGGTGATCGACGCGGTGAAGAGCGGCGCCATCCGCCATTTCTTCCTCGTCGGCGGCTGCGATGGCGCGGCGCCTGGCCGCAACTACTACACGGACTTCGCCGAGGAAGCGCCGAAGGATACGGTGATCCTCACGATCGGCTGCGGCAAATACCGTTTCAACAAGCATGACTTCGGGACGATCGGCGGTCTGCCGCGTCTTCTCGACATGGGCCAATGCAACGACGCCTATTCGGCGCTCGTCGTGGCGACGAAACTCGCTGAGGCCTTCGGCGTCGGCGTCAATGAACTGCCGCTGTCGCTCATCGTCTCCTGGTTCGAGCAGAAGGCGGCGGCCGTTCTTCTCACGCTGCTCGCGCTTGGCGTGCGCAATGTGCGCCTTGGCCCGACGCTGCCGGCATTCCTCACGCCCGCGCTCGTTGACGTGCTGGTCGAGAAATTCGGCGTGCAGCCTGTCGGCGACGCCAAGGCCGACATCGAAGCCTCGCTCGCCCGCGCCGCCTAACAATCATGGAGCGGACGCCCGGCATCGGGCGTCCGTCTCTCGCCGGAGTCCGCCATGTACAAGGTCAGCCTGCTTACGCGCGACGGCGCGACGATCGCCTTCGACGCCGAACCGTCCGACACGCTACTGGACGCCGCCGAACGCGCGAGCATTTATCTTCCCTCATCCTGCCGGGAGGGCGGCTGCGGCGCCTGCCGCGTCTCTCGCGCCAACGGAGAGGCTGAGCTCATGTCCTACAGCAGTTCGGCGTTGAGCGAGGACGAGCGCATGGCCGGCGACATATTGCTGTGCCGCGCGCAACCGCGCAGCGATCTCGCGCTAAGGGCGCCCTTTGACGAAGCGGCGGTCGGCTTCGCGCCCATTCCCGAACGGCGCTCGTCGCTCGTCGCTTTTGAACCTGCGGGCTCGGGGGCGGTGCGCCTGCAGCTTCAATATGAAGATGATCCGACGTTCGGACGCGCGGCGCAGTTCACCGCCGGGCAATTCGTCGAAGTCACGCTTCCCGACGGCTCGGCCAAGCGCTCCTATTCACTCGCCAATGCGCCGAACTGGGACGGGAAGCTCGAGCTTTTCATCCGGCTTCAGCCGAACGGCGCCTTTTCGAACTATCTCCGGGATCACGCCGCGATCGGCGACACCTTGCAGGTTCGCGGTCCGCAGGGACAGTTCACCGCGGATGAGACGAGCGCCGCGCCGCGCTGGCTTGTCGTCGGCGGCACGGGCCTGGCGCCGGCGCTGTCCATGCTGCGGCAAATGGCCGAATTTGCCGATCAGCGCGCCTGCCGGCTGTTTTTCGGAGTCAATAAAGTCGACGAGCTTTTCGCACTCGATGCGATGGATGAGCTGAAATCAGCGTTGCCGCAGCTCGTCGTGACGCTCTGCGTTTGGAAGCCGGAGAAGGAATGGCGCGAATTTACTGGCACGCCGGCCGAGGCGCTTGCACTAGCGTTATCGGCCGTGAGCGAAAGGCCCGACATTTACGTCTGCGGCCCGCCCGCCCTCATCGCCGCAACCGAAGAGACTGCGCGCTCGGCAGGCATTCCTCATGACCGCATCTTCAGCGAGAGGTTTACGGCGGCTTGAGGGGAAAGCTAGCGGAGTCTAGTGTCCAGATTTAGGATGGCCCACGCTGCAAACCGAGGTGTGCGTTTCCAGTAGCTTGAAGCACGTCGTCACGATGCGCTGGGCGGCGCGCCTTCGCGGAGGCGGGCCGGCTCGACAGCCGCTAGTCCTTGACAATGTAGCGATGCCATCCAGAACTATACGGAGGGCTCATCTCGAATTCAGGTGGAATTGCCTCGGACGTCTCCGTCGTTTCCGTGGGTCCGTTCGTTGCAAGAATCGAAGCTCCGGCAAAGCCGGGTCGTAAAGCGCTCAGATTGAACACCGTGGATGGCGGCTCAAAATGATCTTCACGCTATTTGCGCTTGCCGTAGCCGTCGTCTTCTTTTTCGCATCGCTCGCCTTATTGAGTGATGGGCGACGCCTTGGCGCGCGTCATCTTGCCAAGGAGGGCGCCAGCCCGATGGCCGGACTCAACGCCGTCGAGGGGGCCGTGTTCGCATTGATGGGGTTGCTTCTGGCATTTTCCCTTTCCGGCGCTCTTCAAAGGTTCGATGAACGCCGCCAGCTCGTCCTGCAGGAAGCCAACGCCATCAGCACAGCATATGATCGCCTCGTTTTTTTGGAGCGAGAGAAAGAATCGAAACTGAAGACGAAGTTGAAAGCCTATGTGTAGGCTCGGATTGATTTGTACCGCTTGCTCATCGATTTATCGCTTCCGAATTGGTCAGCGGATTACTCGACGGAACAGCCAGCTAAGATTCATGCGCTGCAGAGTGAGGTCTGGGATGGAGCCGTTGCAGCTTGTTCATCGACGGACGCGAGCACAGCGTGCTCGCTACTACTGACCTCTTTGGGCAACCTGTTTGATATTGCCCGTCTGCGTAGCGGCATTAATGAGAGGCATCCCCCCATCATCATTTTCATAACGCTGTTCGGCCTAGGTCTTGCGGGCTCGCTATTGGCGGGCTTTGGAATGGCGGCTGCGAAAACGCAAAGCAGGATTCATATCGTGGCGTTTGCTTTGGCTTTGGCCGCCACGCTTTACATCATCACCGAAACTGAATATCCGCGCCTCGGATTCATTCGCGTCGATGCCTTTGATCACTTCCTTACGGAGGCATATGCGCGGATGAAGTAAGTTTCGACAGCGATTCCTTGGCGGCAGCGTCCTGCTTGTCAGGGATTAAGCCGAATGCACGATGCGCTTTTTTCGGTTTCTGAGAAAGGGCTCCATTTCGGGTGAGCCATCATTGTAATGATTAATCATTAGCATGCGTGGTCTTTCGCTCGGTCAACTTCCTTGCGCACCGACAAAGGATCCCCCGCGTCACCATCAAAATTCGCCGCTTGCAACGGCAACTGGCCGGCAAATAAACTTAGCCGCAGATGAGCTACGCCGACGATCGCTCCGTCCTCCGTCCAAAAATCGTCAACGAGCGACCCTGCGTCCAACGATAACGGGATCGTCATGGAAAACAGTCGCATCACGAACGTGACGTCGGTTGCCGGGCTCCTTTTTATCGTCCTGGTCGCTTGCAAGCTGGGTCAGGCGGTCCTCGAGCCCGTCGTCTTTGCTGTCTTTATCATTGCGATTGCTTGGCCCCTGCAGACGTCGATGCGGGCGAGAGTTGGGAAGGCCATTGCGTTGAGTGTGACGGTTGCGATGACCGCCGTCGTGATCCTGGCGCTGTTTGCTCTGATCGCCTGGAGCGGCGGAGAGGTGGTGGAGTGGGTCAGACAGAATCTCGACCGCATCCAGGAAACGGTGAGGACATCCACGTCCTGGCTGGAAGAGCACGACATTTTCGTCTTCACGTTCATTGCGGAACATTTTAGCGCCGCCTCTCTGATAAGGCTGCTTCACATAGTCGCCGTGAGAGTGAACACAATTTTGGCCTTCGCAGTCATCGTGCTCGTCTATGTAATTTTGGGACTAGCGGAAACCGAAGCCGTTCGAGCGCGAATTGCGTCCCTTAAAAATCAGGAGACGAGCCGGCGCTTGATTGAAGGCGGCAGGAAGATCGGCGAAAAATTCCGCACCTATATGTTTGTTCGCACGATTGCCAGTATTGCGACAGGGCTCGCGGTATGGGGTTTTGTCCAGTTCATGGAATTGGAAATGGCTGGCGCATGGGGCGTGCTGACCTTTGCGCTGAATTACCTGCCCTACATCGGCTCCCTCATCATTACAGCGCTTCTGCCGCTTTTTGCCTTCGTGCAGTTCGGCTCAATTGAAACGCCTTTGTTCGTTTTTTTGGGCGTGTTGGTCATCCAGTTCGTCATCGGGAGCTATCTGGAGCCGGTATTTTCTGGATCAGCTCTGTCGATTTCCCCACCGATCGTCCTTTTTTCGATTGTTCTCTGGACTTTCCTGTGGGGCGCGCTTGGGGCGTTTCTAGGCGTGCCGATTTCGATCGCGACGCTGACGACTCTTGAACAATTCCCATCCACCCGATGGGTAGCCGAGATCTTGTCGGCAGGGCGGCCCGGCGATGGACCCCGTCAACCCGTCTAAGAGGCGCGACGGTTTCAGCGCATCGCTGGACGCGCCGACGCCCCTGCGCCCATCCAGACGCCCGCGCAATCGGGATCGCAGCGTCGGGCGAGCCCATATGGCTGCTGCGGCGAATTTCAGATAAGACGATGGTCTGAGCTCATGCAGAGAGGCGTCAGATGCTTTGGCTGATCCGATTCCTTGGCTTGCTGTCCCAAGCGGTCTTCCTCGAGTTTTTGCACATATTCGGTTTGATCGTCTTTCTGCTCGCCGTGCTCCTTGGCTTTTTCCGGGCTCCCTGGTGGATCGTGCCAATCCTCTCCGTCGGTTGCGGGCTATTTGCAGATAGATTCATTGATCTCACCTATCTGGCGGACATATTCCGCAGAGTGGTGTCTGCGAGCGATCGCTGGGCTTTCGTCATCATCGTCTATTTCGCGATCATGATCGGCGGCTATCTCACCGGCCTTTTGGCGCGTTTCTTGAAGAGGCGCATGAAGCGCGCCTGAGACAGCGAACGCATTCTCTTCAACGAAGCGACCGCCTTTTC
>Ga0194120_10001827_pt1 | contig 37617 bp, 32 predicted proteins | sample TA2MahCa65mmetaG_FD_148642 | JGI IMG/M metagenome (GOLD analysis project Ga0194120, IMG submission 148642) | Freshwater microbial communities from Lake Tanganyika, Tanzania - TA2015019 Mahale Deep Cast 65m | ecosystem: Environmental > Aquatic > Freshwater > Lake | place: Tanzania: Lake...
GAGTAAGGAGTAATTACAACTCCCCTCTAAACGCCCTCGCCAGCACCGCCTGATCCACTTTCTCCGCCCGCCGCCGCGCCGCCTCCACCGCCCGCTCAATCGCCTCCGCCTGCGCAAACAGACCCTCGATTTTGGCGACGATGCGAATTTGCTCGGCAAATGGGGCGACTGCTATCGGACACAATCTCACGTCCGCAATATTTACTCCTTTTACAGCTACGCCTCGCGCCACGGCCTTGAAGTAATTTTGGGTAAGAGTTGAACGCACATGCATGGCAACGTACCGTCTGTCCATCAATTCACTTACCGCAAGTCTCGCTGTATCTTGAGTGATATTCGCTCCTTCAAGTTCAGGTGGAACTTCTGCTACTCGGCCATAGGTGCCTCGTATTGCAAGCAGAAGGTCGCCGGGAGTTAACGATGCTCGCGCATATTGAGCGGCGATCTCTTTTGATGTTCGGTGCAAGGATGAGATATTGATCCTGTCGTCTTTGATGTCTTTCACCTTTACGTAGAGCACCCCGTCAGGAACGTTCTCCTTGGGCATAAGGATCCCATAACAGATTACTCGGACTGCGCTGGTAAGCTCTTCAAGGGTAGCCCAACACCACCCCTCCGGCAACTCCGGCAACCCGCTCGTGCTCGGCGGACCCGGCTCCACATACTTTTTACTCTTTACTCCATTATTCCTTATTTCCCGCCGTTCCTCCCGTATCCGTTCCAACAGCACCGACGCCGGCTCATCGCCTGGATCGCGCCCGGTCAGTTCGCCGCGAAAGGCCTTGGCCAGCACCGACTGCCGGAAGCGTTTGAGCAGGGCAGGCACTTTATCCAGCGCCTCGCGCGCCGTGCGGCTCTCGGAAAGCAGGCGTTCGATTTTTTCGACGAGGCGGTGTTGTTCGGGGAGTGGAGGAAGGGGTAATTCTTGTGAGAGATATTCACTGGTTTTGAGATTTCGTAACCCGGCTGTATCTTGCGCCATACTACGGCGGTCAGCCTCGGCTTTTGCTCCCGCTAGAAAGTGAAAGAGATATTTAGGCTGAATACGCTCACTGTCTGGCCGTAGGCGCATCGTAAAGTTTGAGCAAAGATAGGTTTGTCCATCGGGGCTTCCTTCAAAGAGAGCAGGCAAGCCGACTAGGTGAGGGCTGCCGCTCGACTTGCTAACAATGATGTCTCCTGGTTGCAAGGCAGCTGACCTCGCCACTTCATCTGAAATCTCGCAACGCGCGACTTCAGAAAAATCCAATTTGCTGCCTCGCATATTGGTTGAGCGTAAAACGGGATATCCTTTCCCGTTTTCGACTTCCGGCCCCCACACTCCACCACGGTGGCTTTCCAAAACAGACTTGAGAGTTACCATCGCCCACCCGTCCGGCAACTCCCCCCACTCTTGCAAGTCGTCGTTCACCCCTCACCCCCTGCCCCCTCTCCCGACGGAGAAGCGCATCGGGAGAGGGGGGAGGGTGCGGCGGCGAGGATGCGGCGCAGAACGTGTGGCAGGTTGTTCTCAACTTCCGCATTTGTGAAGCGCAAAACCTGGACACCGCGTTGGGTCAGAAATTCGGCTCGAGCGGCGTCGTGCGCGGCAACAGCGGGGGCGGCATGAATCCCCCCATCGAGTTCAACCGCCAGCAATCGTTCGGCGCAGAAAAAGTCCAGCACAAATTGGGCATATGGATGTTGCCGCCGAAACTTGAGGCCACCCAACTGCCGGTCGCGGAGAGCGGCCCACAACCTTTCCTCGGCCGGAGTCATTTCGCGGCGCAGGCTCCGCGCTTTAGCAATCGTTTTGGCGAAAGCCGGGCCTTTCTTTTTCATCCCTCACCCCCTTCTCCCCTCTCCCGACGACGCATTTGTTTTTTGTCGTCGGGAGAGGGGCCGGGGGTGAGGGCCGCCGCCAACTCATTCAGCGCATCCAGCGCCGTCTCCAAATGCGTCACCGCCTCGCCCACCAAATCTTCCGGCTCCGGCAGGTCGTCGGGGTCTTCGAGGCTTTCGTCTTTCAACCAGAAGATGTCGAGGTTGTCGTCACGGTCGGCGATGTCCTTGCGGGAGAAGCATTTCCAGCGGTCGGTCTCGGCCCTCACCCCCCGGCCCCCTCTCCCGACGCTCTCCTTCGACTGCGTTTCACTCCGCTCAGGATGCGCGTCAGGAGAGGGGGAGCCGAAGGCGGGGGTGAGGCCAAAATAACATCTCTCAAAGTCCTCAAAATACTTCGCCGTCAGCCCGTTGCGCTTCGTCACCTTCTCGACGTTCGTCCGCAGGTCGTAAATCCAAACCGAGTCAGTCTTCCAGCCTTTGTCGAAGAAAAGCACGTTGGCCTTGACGCCGGCCGAGTAAGGAGTAAAGGTGCCGACCGGCAGGCGCAGAATCGTATGCAGGCGGCAATCTTCCATGAGCAATTGGCGCACGTCGCGCCCGGCGTGGTCTTCGAACAGCACGTTGTCGGGCAGGACCATCGCCGCGCGCCCGCCCGGTTTGAGGATCGTCAGCACGTGCTGGATGAAATTCAATTGCTTGTTGCTCGTCGCCACGGTGAAGTCGTCGCGGTTGGGCACGTCGCCGCCGCCCTTCGTCCCAAAGGGCGGGTTGGTGAGGATGCAGTTGTAAAGGCGGCCACCCGCGCCCTCGGCAATCGAGTCGCCGTAATGAATGTCGCCCTCGATCCCGTGCAGGTACAAATTCATCAGCGCCAGCCGCCGCGTCTCCAGCACGATCTCGCCGCCCGAAAGTGTCCCGCGCCTCAGCCGCTTCTGCTCCTCGCGCGCCAGCGCCTTGCCCCGCTGATGCAGATTCCATTCGGCGGCCCCGATCAGAAAGCCGCCCGTTCCGCAGGCCGGGTCGTGGATGGTGTAGTCGGGGCTCCCGCCGAGGTCGGGCCGCACGCAGCGCACGATGGCGCGAATGGCCTCGCGCGGGGTGAAGTATTGGCCGGCGCCTTTCTGCTCGGCGGCGTACTTTTGCAGCAGGCCCTCGTAGGCCTCGGCCTTCAAGTCCACGTCGAGTTCGGCCCACTCAGTTTCGTTGATGAGCAGGATCAATTTCTTGAGATTGACCGGCTCGCGGAATTTGGACAGTGACCCGGCGAAAATATCGCCGAGCAGATCTTTCTCCTTGCCGAGTTTGTTGAGCGTGGCCTGATAGTGATCGGTCAGATCCGTGCCCGACCGGTCGAGCAAACCCGCCCAGCCGAACCCTTTGGGTACCGCCGCGCCCTTCTCGTCGGCCAGCTTCAAGAAGAGCAGGTAGGTCAACTGCTCGATGTAATCGCCGTAGTTGATCCCATCGTGGCGGAGTGTGTTGCAAAAGCCCCAGAGCTTTTGGACGACGTCGGTCATGGCCTATTCCAGCGTCTCCGGCCAGACGTTCATGCCGTCGCGCCCCGCCGCCTGCCACAGGTCACGGTCAAAGGTCGCCATCGTCACCGTCTCGGCCAACCTCTCTTGCCATGACAGGGCGCAGGCCAAATGAACGGCGTCGTAGCCGCGCAAGCCGTGTTCCCAGGCCAAATCATCAGCCTGGATAACAATAGACTCGGACACCTCCACGCCGACCAAACTGGGCCATTCTGATCGGAATGACTGACGGGCCAGGAGCGCCGCCTCGCGCGTTAACCAGTTCATGCGCCCCGCTTTGGCAATGGCCGCCGAGACTTCTGCTCGGCTGATTAGGCTGGTGCCCATCACGCTCGCTTGAGCGATGAGTGAATTAACCCGAGCGGACTCAGCCTCGCTAAGATAGCGTTTGACGAGCGCGCTCGAGTCAAAATAGACGATCATCGGCGATCCTCAATAATGAGTTGGGCCACCGAATAGCCCTCTTTGACCTTCGCCACAGGCTTCATCGGCTTGAGCTTTTTGCCGTTCCAACGGATCAGCCCGGCCCGCCGCATGGCTTCCAGTTTTTCTTCCACCGTTTGTTCGGCCGGGCTGAGCTGCGCCACCGCCTTTCCGTGTTCAGTGATCACGACCGTCCGCCCGGCTTTCACCTGCCGCAGATATTTGCTCAATTGTGACTTGAGTTCACGCACGCCAACCGTCAGCTCTGCCATGTTCGGCCTCCTGAAATAAAATGTGGCTACATTATATCATATGTAGCCACGCCGATTCTCACGCCGCAATGGCTTCGTTCAGCCTCAGTATGATTTCTTCCAGCGCCCCGCCAAAATCGCTGTTCACCCGGTTCCACGTCGCGCCCGCGTTCTGAAACTCGATCAACTCGAAATCGTCCCGCTCAATCGTCAGGTTGGCGATGAGATGCCGGCGGATCAACTCGAACCACTTCAGCTGCGGCGGCGTCAGTTCGCGCGGGGCGCGGCCATCTCCCACCCGCGCCATCGCCCGATCCACGCGCTGTTCCGCCGACATGAGCGGGTCGCCCTCCGCGGCGTGGTGCACGATGGAAATAATGTCGGCCAGTTCGTGCTGATAGGCGCGGCGCAGGTTCTCTTCGGTGAACCGCTCCGGCTGTGTCTGCAACTTCTGGCGCAGTTCGGCCAGCGCGTTCGTGCTCCAGTCGCGGGGCCGGTCGAGCAGAATGCGGATGGCTTCGATCTGCGCCGGGTTCTCGCGCACGAATTGGCTGAAGGCTGTGAGGTAGTCGCCCGGCTTCAACGCCCGCCCATCCGCCGTGCGAAACACAATTTCCGAAGTTACGCTGTCCACTGCTTCCAGCGCTTCGATGAACGTGCGCTTTGGGCGCGGGTACTTTTCGAGAAAGGCGAGGAAGTTCGGGTCGCGGAGAACCGCCATCGTCGGCGCCCATTCGGAATCGAGCCGCCGGGCGAGCGAGGCGGCAAACGCGCCGATGTCGCCGTCGGGAACGAATTGCTTTGCCATCTCGCGCCCTTCCGCCGAAACGGTCTTCGCCACCCGCTGCAACCGTTTCACCAGAACCCGAACATTGTATTCGCGGTCTTCGTTGTTGTAGATCGCCTCGACAATTTCCCGGTTGGGGCGAGTCGGTTTGGCCGGCGGCTCGACCGTGAACTCGCTGGCCTGGCGGAAGTATTCGAGCACGCCGACCGCGTCGAAGACGATGAAGTGTGTCTTGTTGATGGGCGGATGCAATCGCGTCCCGCGTCCCAGCATCTGCTCGAAGAGGATGCGTGATTTGACGGGGCGGAGAAACACAATCGCTTCGAGCGCGGGGATGTCCACGCCGGTGGAGAGCAAATCCACCGTGACCACGATGCCCGGTTCGGGCCGGTTGCGGAACTGGCGAATCTTTTGCAGGGGCCGGTCTACGCTCGGCGAGCCGGTAATCTTCTGCACGAAGTCGTCGCCGCGCCCGAACTCGTCGCGCAGAAAGTTCACCAGTTGATCGGCGTGCGAGCGGTGCGGCAGGTCGTTTTCGGCGAAAACGAGCGTCTTGGGGAAGCGGCCCGTTTGCTCTTCGTGCTCGCGCAGATACTTCGCCAGCTCGCTCACAATCTTGCGGTCGCGGTCGGGCGCAGTCCAATCTTGCTCCAGCGTTTCAGGCGGCAGATCGCGTTCGTCCTCCACAAAGTCCAGCCGGAGTTGGCCGGTCTGCGTATCGCGCAGGCCCACTTCTTCGCCCTCGCGCAGGAAGTAGCCGCGCAGGGTGATGTCGGAATGGATGAGCACCGGGTCGTAATCCACCAGAAAGCCGTCGGCGACCGCGCGTTGGATGCCGTACTCGTAGATGGGCTTGCCGAAGTAGGCGCTGGTGTGCGCCGCCGGGGTGGCCGTCAACCCGATCTTGATTCCGTCGAAGTGATCGAGCGCCTCGCGCCATTTGCTGTCTTCGGAAGATGTGTACCCCCGATGACATTCGTCGGCAACGATCACATCGAAAGCATGAATCGGGATCGGCAATGGGGAGGCGTCTGACTCGTCGTCTCGTTCACTCCATCCGGCATCTTCCGGCGGCCCAAATAGATTGATTCGCATCCGCTGGATGGTGCAGACGTAAACGAAGGCATGGCGGCCGCCCGGCTCGGTGAGATACGTCTCCGGCAGCACCTTCGGGTCGAACTTGAACTCGCCGTCTTCCAAATCTTCGCGCCTGAAGCGCTGGCTGTATACTTCGTAAATCTTGTCGAACTTCAGCCCCGGCGCCGGCTCGTAGGCCGCCAGTGCGCCCACCGCCTGCGCCGCCAGCGCCCGCCGATCAACCAGAAACAGCACCCGCTTTGCATACCCGGACTTCATCAGCCGGTAGATGGCGGCAATCGTCATCCGCGTTTTGCCGGTTCCGGTTGCCATCGCGGCCAGCATCTGCCGTTTGCCATTGCGGATGTTGTTCTCGATGGCGGCAATCGCCTCGCGCTGGTAATAGCGGTCGGGATCGGCGATGGCGTTGGAGCGCAGCCACAAATCGGCGGCGGCCAGATCGCGCGCCAGAAATTCGCGGAGCGCGCCGGGCGTGTGGAAGCGCGCAATCTTGTGCGTGCGCGCGAGCGGGTCGCGCAGGTCGCAGGAGTAGATCAGTTTGCCGTTGGTGGAGTAGATGAAGGGGATGCGATACCCTTGCGGGCCGAAGTGAAAAGGACTGCCGGCCAGAGCGCGGGCGTAGCGTTTGGCCTGCTCGACCACGTTCTGCGGACCGACTTCCAGTTTCTTGGCTTCGACATCGGCGACGGGCCTGCCGTCGAGGAAGAGGAGATAATCGGCCGGGCCGCTGTCGGTGGGATATTCTTCGACCGCATCGGCGTTGGCGCGGTCACCGCCCTGCCAGCGAGCAAGCGGCACCACACGCCAACCGGCATCGGTGAGGGCGCGGTCGATCAGTTGTTTCCGGGTAGCGCGCTCGCTAAACTGTGCCAAATGGCCCCCTAACATGGAAGGGGTCTATTGTGACCCGATGCCGTTACTCATCAGCATCGAACCACGCAGGTAGTTTAGCCGCGCCGTCTTTCCCTGTCAAACATTATTCATCTCGAGCAGGGCGCAACAACCTACGGCTTGGCAACGCCCTGACTCAAAATGACTCGCTGGCCCAATCGAGCGCCGGTGTTCGGATCGTACCAACCGACTCCGATGTTATACACCGTTTTCGATTCCAGATCGGCCAGCGGTAGGGAAGCCGACACGATCACCACCTCATTCTTTTGCCATTGCGAAGTCGGAATGATCGGGAAGCCGTCGGCTTGAGCGGCGATGAATTCGTCGGCGGGGTGGAAGAGGTGGATGAAGTATTTGTAGTCGGCGGTCATCGCGCTCGATTGTTGCCAGTACAGAGTCAGGTTGAGCGTGTCGCCGCTGATCGCGGCGTCGTACCCGGCGAGGGTGATGGCCGGGGGTGAGCCGAAAGAATCGCCGGACTCGAATTGCATCGGCGGCAGAGTCGTCGTTCGGTCCGATGGGGTGACGGCGACTTTGCCCACCGCGACGGGCGGCGAGAGCAGTTCGCCCGAAGGATCGAGCAATTGCACGTTGAGGGTGTATTCGCCAGCGGGCGCGGTGATGGGCAGAGCGAGTGACGGGCGGCCCATCACCAACGCCCCCGCCGCCCATTGCGAAGTTGGAATGACGGCCAACGGGTGATCGGCGACGGCGCTCACTTCGCCGTTGGGACTCACGGCGCTCCAGCGCGCGATGAAATTTTGCGAGAGCGCGGCGAGCGACGTCCATTGCGCCGTGAGGGTGAACTGATCTCCGGCGCGAGCCGAGCCGGGAAGGGACACGTCGTGCAAGGCGAGCGCGTCGGTGAAGCGGTGGAGAGGTTCGGTGCCCGGCGGCGGAGTCCATTGGCCGAGACGCACGGGCACGGTGACGGCTCCCGCCGCGGCGGCGGTGGCCGCGTCGTACAACGTGAGGGTGAGCGGATAATCGCCCGGCGGGAGTCCGAGAGGGAGATCGAAATGATAAATGTCGGGAACGATTTCGCCGACGCGCCACGCGCTGGCGGGATAAACGCCGCCAGTGGGTTGAATATCGAGCGCGGCGAGTTCGAAGCCCGTGCCGTCGCGCAAGCGAAGGGCGAGCACGTAGTTTGCCGGGACGGGCGCGGTGGCTTGCCAATGGAGGGCGATGGCAACGGAGGCCGAGTCGGTTTGAGAGGCGGCGGCGCTGAGGAGGGCGATGGAGGGGGTGAGGTGGTTAGGTGGTTGGGTGGTTGGGTGGTTGGGTGGTTGGAGGATGCGGATGGGGCGGAGGTAGAGAGGGCCGCGCGGTTGATGATTGAAGGTGAGCGCCGGAGCGGGGAGATCGTTTTGAGTGAGGGTGAGGCGGAGGAGATAGACGCCGGTGGCGATGTCGTCGGGAATGCGGAATGAGACTCCGGCGAGGCCGCGCGCGGCGCCGCCCGCGCTGGCGAACGTGCGCGGAAGATCGAGGAGATGCCCGGCGGGCGAGACGAGATCGACGGTGAAGGTTGCGTTGCCCGCGCCCTGCCATTGCAGAGCGATGCCGAAAAGATCGCCGGGGCGAAGAGATTCGGCGGAATAGTTGTAGCCTTGCAGAATATCGCCATTGCTGAAGGGGGCGGCATCGGAGTGGAGATAGCCCTGCTGATCGAAATCCATTGTGGCCGCGCCGGAGGGTTGAGCGCGAGCGTTGAGGGCTCGAGCGATGATTGAGATAGCAATGAGTGCGGCGGCGACGGCGATTGAGAGGGCAGCGTATTTCAACCGCAGAGACGCCGAGAGCGCGGAGATGCTTTTGAGAAGATGATGGGGCTGAGCGACGATGGCAGTGGCGAGGAGGGCAATGAGTGAAACGATGTTTCCGGCGCGGCGAATGGGTGTGTCGCCGAGTTGAAGTTCGACGGTGTGATCGCCGCGAGGGAGATCGAAGGCGATCCAGCCGAGTCCGTCGGCGGGGCGGATGTCGAGGGGTTGGCCGTCGGCGCGGGCCTGCCAGCCGGGCCAATACAGAAGGGGCGCCGCCACCGAGGCCGAGCCGGAATGGACAGTGATGCGCCACGTTTGCGAGTGGGCGCGTTTGTCGAGTCGCTCGCCCTCGGCTTCGCCGTTCAACGCTTTGAGTGTGGCCGCGCCGAAGATGTATTCCTCCGATGAGTACGGCCGGGGCTGAGTCCATTTCGGCAAATACTCGTATCGGATTGTGGCGCCGATGTTGCCGGTGAAGTATTCGTAGGTTTGCAGTCGCTCGGCGGTGATGTCGGAGTCGGCGAGGGGGATGAAGTCGGGGCGGAGAGGGAGGAGGGTGGGCAAAATGCAGAGGGCAGAGATTGTGATGGCAAGTGGGGCGATGAGCGTGGGGCGTGGGGCGTGATTGCTGATTACTGATCGCTGACCGCTGATCGCTGATTGCTGATTGCTAAGAGCGAGGCCGATGAGGGCGCTGGCGAAGAGGCTCTGCGCGGAGAGGAACCGCCACGGGAATTGGACGAAGGGGAGGAGAGGGAGGTTTGCCCACAACGGTTCGCTGAAGCGGGTGATCATGAAGGTTGAAATGATGAGGCCGGCGATGGCGAAGGATGAAGGATGAACCCCCTGACGAGGGCAGGTGATGAAGGATGGATCTTTTCTGCGGAGGGCGGCGAGGAGTTGAAGGCTAACGGCCAACAGCCCTATGGCGGCGAGGAGGGCTTGGGCGAGTCCCATGGCGAACGGGGTGGCGGCGTCACTGCCCACATCGAAGTTGAAAAGGAGAGAGGGCTGAACGAGATCCCATCCACGAAAGTGGTTGGAGTAATGGAAGTAGCCGGTGGTTTGCGCGCCGAGTTGGGCGAAGCCGGTTTCGCGCAGAGCGGGGAGCCAAAAGAAGGAGGAGAGGGCGAGGCCGAGGGCGATGGACAATGAGCAATGAGCAATGAACAATGAACAATGAACAATGGCGCGGAGCGAGTTGTGATTGATTGCTGAACGCTGAACGCTGATAGCCAAAATGTAGAGGCCGAGAAAGGGGGAGAAGATGAGGGCGGAGACGTTGTGAGTGAGGATGAGCGCGGCGTAAGCGAAAGTGAGCGGCAGGCCGCGTGGGAGCGACGGCTGATCGGCGAGGCGGCGGGCGGCCCACAGGCAGATGGGGTAAAGGGCGAAGGCGAAAAACTCGTTGAGCGAGTCGCCGCGCACGTAAACGTTGATGAGGTGGAAAGGGGCGAAGGTGTAAGCGGCGGCGGCAGTCCACGCGGCGAGGCGGGTCGTTCCGATGGAACGCATCCAACCGTACATGCCAATGGCGGCGAAGATGAAGCCGGTGAGATGAGTCAGTTTGAGGGCGAGGACGTACGATGCGCCGAGCAGTTTGAATGCGGCGGCGAGGTAGAGCGGCAGTGCGGCGTAATAGTTGAAGAAGGGGTAGCCGAGTCCGAAGGCGGCGTCGGGCATCCAGCGGGCGGGGAAGACGCCCTGCGTGAGCGCCGAATAAAGTTGGTGAAGGCGGAAGAGGAGGAAGGGGCTGTCGCCGCCCCCGCGCGTGTTGAGGAAGCCGGGGTTGAGGAAGAGGGGAGAAGCGGCCAGCGCCGATACGATGATGAGCGCGATCGGCGCCAGCCGCCGTTGCATTTATTGCTGATTGCTGATTGCTGATTGCTGATTGCTGACTGGAAAATCAACAATCAGCAACCACAGATCTGCAATCTCTTACCGCCTGCGGGTGAGGACGAGGAAGCCGGCCACGCCTGCGGCGATGAGCAGAAGCACGACGCCCGCGGCGGCGAGCAAGGCGCGCACGAGGGGCGAGTTGTCGCTCGCCTCGTCTCCGCCCGCGCCGTTGGTGGCCGGCGCTTGGCCCGTGGACTGCGCGCCGAATTCGAGGTTGGCCGTGCTGCCCGCCGCCAGAGTCAGATCCCAATCGGAGCGGGTGGTGGCTTTGAAGCCTTCGGGCGCGGTGGACGTGATGCGGTAGTTGCCGCTGGGCAAGTTGTCGAAGCAGTGCGGCTCGCTTGCGCCGTCGGTGGTGTAGGCGGCGACGGTGTTGCTGTTGGTCATATCGAGCAGGCTGAAGCCGCCGCCCGCCACCAAGCCTTCGCCCGCGTCGAGCACGCCGTTGCCGTTGGCGTCGTTGTAGAGCGTGACGCAAATGGAGGCTTGCCCCGCCGGAACTTCGGTGGGTTGCTCGATGGCAGCAGTGGGTTGGGCCGAGGTGGGCTGCGCATTGGGATCGGTGGTGGGTTGAACGGCAGAGGCGGGCGTTTCAGTGGCCGCCACGGCGGGCGGCGTGGTGGCGGTGGGTTGCACCGCGCTGGTTCCCGGTTGAGCGATGATCAACTGCTGGCCGGGCACAATCAGCCGTGGATTGCTCAACCCGTTCCATTTCTGAATATCGTCTATGCACGTAGGGTCTGCGCCGCGACCGACAACGCCACAAATGCTGATGAGGTCGTCGCCCGCTTTGACCGTGTACACAATTTGCCCTTGCGTGTTGGGCGTGGGCGTGGGGAATTTAGTGGGCACGGTGCGCAGGGTGGGCTGGGGCGGCGCGGTGGGCGCGGCGGTATTGGCCGGAGCGCTGCTCACTTCGGTGAGCGAGGCCGCATCCCAAAAAGTTTCGTTGTGTTTGATGCACGCGGCGGGGTTGGCCGAAGTGAACACGGTGATGGTGTTGCCCGAGGCGACCGCTTCGACGGTCAATTGGACGTAAGAGTCCTTCGTGTTATTGGCGCTCGACCATTTGATACTGGGATCGGCGGCGTACGTTGCGCCCTGCCCAATTCCGATTTGGAAATTGATCGAGTTCGTGCCTTCAGAGACGGCAGGGTTGTCGCTGCTGCTCGACCAGGCCTGCGCCCAAATGGTGAAGCGATAGGTCTTGCCCGCCGTGAGGCCGCTCACCGTTTGTTGCAAGCCGCCGTAGTAAGTGAGGTTTGCATCCACAAGCACTTGCTGTGCGCGCGAACCATCTTTCACCCGGCGAGCATCGATGGTGGTGTTGGCTTCTCGATAGATCGGGGTAGCGCGATCACAACCGCTTCCCGGCAGAGACCAGTTTGACCAGTTGTTGGCGACGCCGTTGGTGAAGCCGTCTTCGAAGGAGGCATTTTTGAGCAAGCTGGTTTGCGCTTGCGGCGCAGCGGTCACTGTGAGCGGCAGGCTGACGGCAAGGAGGCCGATGACCGCGAGAAAACTTACGAGTCGAATTGAACGCATTGGGTAACTTCCTTTCATTTCTTTTTTGCCAACAGAAACACGGCCACGCCGCTGGCGATCATGATTGCGGTGGCCACACCGCCTCCGATCAACAGCAGGGTTGCGCCCGACGCGCCCGAAGGCGGCGGCAAAGCCGGGGCGGTTTCCATCACTGCGGTGAGGCCGAACGCCAGCGTGACCAGATTGCCCGACTGCAACTGCACGGCGGCTTCGCTCGAGGTGGTGGTGGTATACCCGGCGGGCGCGGCCACCGATACGGTGTAACTCCCCGGCGGCAGCTGCGGAAAGCAGTGTGAGGTTTCTGCGCCGGTAGTCAGGTAGCCGTCGAGCGGGGTCGTGCCCGCGCTCAACGTCACGCGCACATCGGCCAGCGAAGGCTCGTTGTCGTTGACAGCGTTTCTGTTGGCGTCATTATACGCGACTACGCACAATTGGCCGTAATCGGGCGAGAGGGCGAGAGGCGGAGTCGTTCCGGTGGGGAGTTGAACGAGCGGAGGCGTGAGCGACGGCGTGAACGCGGGAAGCGGCGGCTCGGTGGCGGTGGGCGGCGGCGCGAGAATTTTGATCAACAATTTTTGATTCGGAAAGATCGCGCTCGAGGCCAGTGAGTTGAGGCGCTTGATCTCATCGACAGTTGTTTCATGATAATAGGCGATCACAGCCAGCGTGTCGCCGGAGCGCACCGTGTACCACACTTCGCCGTTGGGCAGGGGCGTGCTGGTGGGCGGCCACGGCGGCGTGGGCGGAACGACGGTGATCTCGGCGGCGGGGCCGGAGGCGGTTGCCAGCGGCGGGCTGGTGGGCAGGGACTCGGCCCCCGCGCCAATGGCTATGAGGCTGGCATCGTCAACATACACATCGTTGTGGCGCAGAGCCAGCGAAGGCCACGAGCGCGTGACCACCGTGACGGTTGAGCTTTTGGCGACGGCGTCCACCCCGAACTGCGCCCACTGATCGAACGCCTCTTGCCGTTGACCCCACACAATGTTCGCGCTGAATGGATCGGTGCCGCCGCCGGGGTCGATGCCCACCTGCAAGCCCATCGAAGTTTGCGTTGACGAGGGCGCGCCCGGTTCGCTACTATCGGTTGACCACGCTTCCATGAATACCGTGAAGCGGTACGTTTGGCCGGGGAGAGCGCCCGTCACTTGCTGATACAGCCCGGCGAGATGAGTGGAGTAAAACGAAAAATACTTTTGCGCGTTGCTGCCGCTGCGCACGCGCGCCGGATCGACGAACAGCGCGGCGTATTCGGGGCGATGATACGGCTGGCACGTGATGGGGGCGATGTTGTAATCGCAGTAACTCGGAAACGCAGGGCTGGAATCGGGATCGACCCACCACGCTCGCCAGCCGGGGGCCACTTGAATCTCGGCGTACGGCGTGCCGGGCGTGAACCCCTGCTCGGTGTGGCAACACTGTTGAACATAGTTGCCCTCGAAGCCGGGGTTCTCCAGCAGGTTTTGCTGCGCGCTGTGCTCCGCGCGCGCGCTCAACACGGCGGGCGCAAGCGCGACGCACACGAAGCACAGCCTCAATAACGCTCTCATCATTTCAGAATGACCGGCTCGCCCAACGGCGTGCCATCGGGCGCATACAACCCCACCCGAACCGACTCGCCGCGCGGCAGATCGTATTCGTCGTTCAATACGTCTCCGGGCTTCAGCCACGAAAAATGATACAGTCCGCCCAGCGGCTCGCCATCGCTCTGCGCCACAATGCCACCGCCGCTGATGACGTGAACAAACACATGATAATCCGCCTCGACCGGCTTCGACACCGCCCACCCCAACCGCATTCGAATCCGATCCGACTCTTCGATCACCGCCGCGCCTCTGAGTTCGACCGACTCTCCGAAACGCGCCATCACCAATTCGTCAGCCGCCGGCTCTGCGAAGTACAACGTGTACAGCGAATACGGCTCGCTTTCGAGATCGCCGCGAGCCAATGCGCCGCGCCGCGCGCTGATCTGTGAGCCGGGCGGGAGCGCCGCCACTGCATCGCGAATCTCATCCGGCTCGTACGGCCACACGGCCAGCAAAACGTGGTCGGCAGAGTCCGCGCCGTCGGGGTCGGCGATCAAAAATCTCAGCGAGGCAAAATTATCCCACAATCGGTGGTCGATGCGCGCCGCGAAATCGGGCCGGGCGATGATCTCGTTCGCCAAATCGGTGGCGGCAGATTCGAAATAGTAATCAGTGATCGGGGATTGGGCGTATCGAGCAAAATAATCGAAGGCAGTGGAGGCCGCCGAGGCGGTGAGCAACATCGCCACTATCCCAAACGCCCACGCGCGGGGGAACCGACTCAAGAACGAGTCGAAGCCGATGGCGGGCGCGAGCCACAGCGCAGGCAACATGCCGATGGCGCGGAGGAAGTGCGGGGTGTCGTCGGCGAACACGGTGGGGAGGAGGGTGGCGGCCAACCACACGATGGCGAGCGTGTGCGATTCGGAATCCCGCGCGCGCATGATCATCACGATCAGCCCGATAACGAAAAACACAAACGTCCACAGATCGAACACGGGGCGGCCGGGCAAATTGTGCCGGGCGATGGTGTCGCCGCCCCAACCGAACATGCCGAGCGCGAGCGCGGTGTGTTTGAGCGCGGCGGCAATCGCACTGCTTTCGGAATCGAAAATGGAAACTTGCGCCTCGCGCGCGAAAACTTGCTGAGGGTTGGCAACGGCATACGCGGCCAGCGGCGCAACGACAACGGCGGCGGCGATGACGAATGCCAAAACGGGCTTCGCCGCAGAGAACGCAGAGTCATTCTTATTTTCTCTGCGGTGAAAAAAAGCGATGAGGCCAAACAGAATCAATGCCAGCGGCGTGGCGCGCGAGGCGGTGTATGTGTTGAAAGCCAGCCCGTAGGCCGCGCCGCCGAGGATCGCAAGCCACAGGTTTCGCCGCCGCCAGCCGATCCAGCCCAGCGCGATGGCGAGGCCGAGAAACAACGGCAGGGACCCGGCGCGGAAACTCACGCGGCTGAGAGCCACCGGCCAAAACGCGGCGGCGCAGACGGCCATTGCCAATAGCCCCACCCGGCGGTTGAACAGCGCCCGCCCCAAAAGATAAGTGGCCGGGATTGTGAGTGTGCCGATGACCGCCGAGGCGAATCGCAAGCCGAGCGGGGTGCGGCCAAACGCGGCAATGCTCAGACTCAAAACGTAAACGAACAGCGGCTCGCGCCCATTGTTAGCCGGGAAAAAAATGGGCCGCGCGCCTTCGATAACGCTCACCGCGTCGAGGCCGTAAAAGGCCTCGTCGTGGTAAATGCCGCGCGGCAGATCGCCCAACCCACAAAATCGCAGCCCTGCGCCGACGGCAATGGCAAGAAAGAACAGCGCCCATTCCGGCTGGAATGGGCGCGCGGTGCGCCGAATCTCCATTTTTGTGCCCGAACCGTTCCGCCGCGCATTATACAGCGCCTTTGACTCCGGGTGCGAAATTTGCCATCATACTGTATAATTCAGATGATAATTATCATTTTTATTACAGGAGGTAACCCATGGTGACCTCAACAAGACCTCTTCAGCGAATGCTCGGTGAACAAGCTCCCCCGCCGTTGTTGACTCATGCGGAGGAAATGGCGCTGGCTCGCCGTGTGGCGATTGGACACTCGGCGGCGGAACAGTTGACTCGCAAAGGCCGTTCATCCACGTTGACGCCGAAACGCCGCCGCGCGCTGAAGCATCAAGTGGCCGACGGCGACGCGGCTCGCGAAGCGCTCATTCTGCACAACCTGCGGCTGGTGCTGAATTTGGCCGGGCGCTTCCGCAACGAGTCGCTCACTTACGACGATCTGGTGCAAGAGGGAATCTTCGGCCTGCTCAAAGCCGCCGAACGATACGATCCCAAACGCGGCACGCGCTTCGCCACTTTTGCCGTGTGGTGGATCCGGCAGAGCATTGGCCGGGCCATTGCCAACTTGGGGCGCACGGTGCGCCTGCCGGTGAACCGCGTGCACAAGATCAGCCAACTGCGGCGCATTGCTTCGCAAATGGCTCAACACATGGGCAATGAGCCTCTGCTCGACGACTTGGCCGACTCGGCGGGAGTGACCTCGCAAGTGGCGGCGTCGCTGTTGCAGGACGCGCAGGATGTGCTGTCGCTCGACGCGCCATTGGAGGCCGATGATCGCGAGGCCGTGGAGCGCATGGCCGACCGAATGGCTATCGACCCCGAAAACGCGGTGAGCGAAAACAGCCTGAAGCAGATCATCGAGAAGTCGTTGGCGATGCTCGACGAACGCGAAGCCGAAATTTTGCGACTGCGTTTTGGGTTGGGCGGAGGCGAGGCGCGGCCATTACGGGCTATCGCCGCCGCATGGCAAATGAGCCCCGAGGGGGTGCGGCAGATCAGCCAGCGCGCGCTTTCGCGTTTGCGCACCATGCCCGATGTGCGAGGGCTGGGCGAGTTCCTGAAAGAGGAGTGAGTTCGAAAGTCGAAACGCCGTCGGATGAACCCGGCGGCGTTTTTGATTCTATGGCGCGAGGAGGTTTTGCTTCGCCTGCACTTTGCGCACGAGCAGAGGCGTGGGGCGGTAACGGTCTTCGCCGTATTCGTATTGCAGAGCGCGCATCACGGCCAGCACCACTTCGGGGGTGAGGGTATCGGCCCATTCGAGGGGGCCGAGCGGGTAGTTCGCGCCAAGTTTCATGGCCGCATCAATATCTTGGATTGAAGCGACGCCGTCGGCGGCAGTGGCAATGGCTTCGTTGATGATGCAGCTGAGGATACGCAAACGCACGAGCCCGGGGCCATCGGCCACCGGCACGATTTGGAGTCCGAGTTCGCGGAGGAGCGATTCGCCGTGAGCGAGAACATCGGGCGCGGTTTGCAAGGCCGGAGCAAATTCGATGGTTTTGCCGATGACAGGCGAGATGCCGATGACTCGCGAGGGGTTCACCGACCATGAGGCGGCTTCGGTGGCCGAGCACGGCACGGCGGCGGTGAAGATGAGATCGGCGGCGACGCTTTCGAGGAATTGCCGTTTGGCCGGGAGGTCGGCAAGGTGAAAGTCGAAGACGGCGTCCACCGGCAGATCGGGGTTGTGGATGTATCCGGCTTCGTTGCAGATGTTGTGAATGTCTTCGACGAGGGCGGGTTGTCCGGAGGCAAAGATGTTCATTGAAAGTCCACGCGATAGAGGGGGATGAGTTCGTGTATGGCCGAGCCGTCACGATAGTAATACGGAAGATAAAGTTCGGCAATGGGGATGAGTCGGCAACAGCCGCCGAGTGCGGCGGCGGGTTCGATCATCTCTTCGCTGTCCATGAGGAGGTAGAGTGGGCGATTCTGTTTGTGGAGCGCGTTGGCGAAAGTGATGATCTCGTCGTCAGTCCACGTGCGCCCGGGCTGGAGGAGGCGGCCGGGGCGCACGGTGTCGCGTCGGGCGTAAAGACTGACGGCGCCGGAGTTGAGCGAGGCGGCGATGACGGCGTTAGGCGGAGTGAGATCTGTAATCGACTCGACGCGCGCGCGCTGTTCGGCGTTGAGGAAGCCGTAGGTGTAGAAGCCATCGAGGAGAGGGAGTTGGGCGTTGAGGCGAGGGGCGAGAAGAATGAACAATGAGCAATGAAGAATGAACAATGAACAATGAGCAAGTGGGAATTGGAGATTGGAGGTTGAGAAACGTCGCCAAACGCTGGCGGTGAGTTGCCATGCGCCCATTGCGGCGAGGGCGCAGAGGGCAGGGAAGATGAAAAGCAGGTCGCGGAGTTTGAGGTAGTGATAGGGGAGATGGAAGAGGAGGGCCGGGCCGAGAATCAGGGCGAGGTTGAGGGCGAGCGGGCGATGCTGTTTGATGAGGTGAATGAGGCCGATGAGGATGAAGGGGACAGCGATGCCGAAGTCGGCGAGGAGTTCGGCGAGGAGGCGGAGGGCGACGGGCAGGATGTCGGCGGCGGAGAATTGGGCGAGTTCTCCGGCGGCGAAGGCCAAGGGAGAGCCGAAGGCGGAGGCACGGTAGAAGGTGTCGGGCAATGAGGCAATGAAGAATGAGAGAATGAGCAATGAACAATGAACAATGGGCGTGGGGCGTGGGGCGTGAGGTGTGGAGCGTGAGACGTGGAGGGTGGAGGGTGGAGGGTGGAGGGCGGCGAGGAGGAGGCCGGGGATGAGAAGGAGTTGGGTGTAGCGGGTGACGAAGGCGAGGGCGGCGAAGAGGCCTAATGACAAATGACGAATGACGAATGTCAAATTCCGAAACTCAAACTCTAAACCCTTGTCGGCGAGGGCGAGGATGATGGCGAGGGTGGTGAAGAGCTGCGCGGCGAGGTCGGCGAGGGGGGTGCTGAGGCGGATGGTTTGTTCGAAGGAGGTGAGGAGCAATACGGCGGCGAGCGCGGAGAAGAACGGTGGGAGATCGAAAACGCGCCGGGCGAGGAGGTATGTCGCGGCGGCGCAGAGAAGTCCGAGAATCGGATTGAGAAGATAAAGTCCGCGCTCGCCGAAAACGGTGAAGGCGATGGCAAGCAGGGCGGAGAATCCGGGCGGCCAAACGGTGGCGGAGTCGATGCCGCGAGGGATGGTGTATCCGACGAAGAGTGTGGGGTAGATGGGGATGTTGAGTTGGTGGGCGAGATCGGCAAGGGGAAAAGAATGCATGGGCGTGCCGCGAGTGGCGAGGTCGATTCCCATTTGCGCGTAAGCGAACGGATCGGCGCCGGTGACTGCGGCAGGGATGAGGCGCGGGAAGAGGATGGCAACCCAAATGGCGCTGAGGGCGGCGAGCGCAAAGGTGGCGAGGCGAGGGTGATAGGGGGGCGGAATGGCGAATGACGAACGATGAATGACGAATGCGGTGAGCGAAAAGATGGCCGCCCACTGAAAGGAGAGGAGAGAGGCGAACGGTTCGGGGACGATGAGGCCTGAGTAGCACGATGAGCAGAGGGCGCGGGCGATGAGGGCGATGAGGAGGCGGAGGGCAGTGACGGCGTAAAGAGGAAAAAGACTCCAAAGATCGAGTTTTAAATTCCAAAAATCAAACCTCAAACTCCAAAGGTCAAACTTTCGACTCGGAAGAGGCGAGAGGTGAGAAGTGATGCGATTGTATGCGGCGAAGGGCAAGGTGGCAGCAACGAGGGTGAGAAGGACGAGAGGCAAGGGCCAATGGGCGAGGCGGGCGGTAAGAGCGAGAGCGAGAAGATGGAAGAGAAGGATGAAGGATGAACCCCCTGACGAGGGCCGGTGATGAAGGATGAGTCGTGCCGCAGAGAACACGAAGTTCTGTTTCATCTACGGGTATTCGTAGAAGCCCTTTTTTGTTTTGCGGCCCAGCAGTCCGGCCTCCACCATTTTTTGCTGGATGGGGTGCGGCCGATATTTGGGCTCGTGGAAGAAAGCGTTGTAGGTGGATTGAGTGACGGCGAAGTTCACGTCGAGGCCGATGAGGTCAATGAGCTCGAACGGGCCCATGCGGAAGCCGAGAGTCTTCACCAGCGAGTCGATGGTCGGAACATCGGCGGCGTTCTCGCCGAGCAGGCGCAGGGCTTCGCCGTAAAAGGGGCGGGCGACTCGATTGACGATGAACGCGGGCGTGTCTTTGCAGACGACGGGCGTTTTGCCGATGGCGCGCGTGTAAGCCACTCCGGCATCCATCGTGGCCTGTGAGGTCGAGTCGCCGCGCACGACTTCGACGAGAGCCATGAGATGAGGCGGGTTGAAGAAATGCAGGCCGAGAACTTTTTCGGGGCGGCGGGTGGCGGCGGCGAGGGCGGTGACGGACAGCGAGGAGGTGTTGGTGGCGAGGAGCGCGTGCGGTTTGAGAATCGTATCGAGTTGGGCGAAGAGATCGCGCTTGAGGTCGAGTTTTTCGGGGACGGCCTCGATGGACAGATCGGCGGGGGCGAGGTCGGCGAGGCGGGCCGCGCCGCGCAAGCGGGCGAGGGCGGAGTCGGCGTCGGCGGGTTGAGTCTTTCCGAGTTCGACGCCTTTGCGGATCGTGGCCTGAATCTTTTGCAGGGATCGGTTGACGGTTTCGTCGTCAACGTCGTACAGAATCGTGTCGAAGCCGCGCATGGCGTTGATCTGCGCGATGCCGCCCCCCATGGTGCCGCCGCCGATGACTGCGATGGTTGCCATGGTTTTACCCCCACCCCTTCCCCTCCCCCCTTTGCGAAGTCACAAATGGGGGAGGAGTTAGGGGAGGGGTTACTTTCCCGAGAAGTTGGGTTTGCGTTTTTCGAGGAAGGCCGCCACGCCTTCTTTGTGATCGGCGGTGCGCCCGGCGATGTCCTGCAAATGCGCTTCGTAATCGAGCGCTTCGGCCAGTGTGGCGCTGGCCGCGTGGAGCATAGCCCGTTTGGTGAGGCCGTAGCCTTTGGTGGGGCCAACGGCCAGCCGCGCGGCGAGCGCGCGAGTTTGCGAAAGCAGATCGGCGGGGGGAAAGAGTCTGTTGACGAGTCCGAGTTGAAGCGCAGTGGCGGCGTCGATGAGATCGTTGGTGTAGGCCAGTTCGAGCGCGCGCCCCATGCCGATCAGTCGCGGAAGAAAATAACTCGTGCCCGAATCGGGAGCGAGGCTGATGCCGATGAAAGCCATTCGGAATTTGGCCGACTCCGAGGCGTAACGGATGTCGCAGGCGAGGGCGATGCCAAAGCCCGCGCCCACCGCCGCGCCGTTGATGGCGGCGAGGGTGGGCTTTTCGAGCGCCGAAAGTTTCTCGACGATGGGGTTATAAGTTTTGAGCAAGTGCGCGCGGAAGGAGTGGCCTTCGCCGCGCCCGTGCACGGCCTCCAAATCTTGCCCGGCGCAAAAGCCTTTGCCCGCGCCCGTGAGGATGATGGCCCGCGCCGAAGAGTCGCGCTCGGCGTTCTTGAGCGCCTCTTGCATTTCGGCGGCCATCGCGTCGTCGAAGGCGTTGAGCGAGTCGGGTCGGTTGAGGGTGATCTCGGCGACGCCGTTATCGAGGGAGTAGAGGAGGGTTTTGTAGTCGGGCATGGCGGAGGGATTGCGGATTTTGGATTGCAGATTTGAGGCGTAATTGTAAGGCGGAATACGAATATGCGACAGGCTACGGTTTCGGCGCGTTCTCACCCTCGCGGATCACGGTGAGCATTTCAGAATGGATGAGGCCGTTCGAGGCGACGAGGCCGATGTTCGGAACCGGGACGGGAACATCGTCGAAATTGGTGACGCGGCCGCCCGCTTCGCGAACCATGAGCGTCCCGGCGGCCACGTCCCACGGACTGAGCCAACTCTCCCAGTAGCCGTCGAGTCTGCCCGCCGCCACGTAAGCCAGATCGAGCGCGGCCGAGCCGAGCCGGCGCACGGCGCGGGCGCGCAGGGCGAAGTGATTGAAGCGGGCAATGTTGTTGTCGGGGTTGGTGCGGATGTTGTAAGGAAAGCCGGTGACGAGCAGAGCGCGGCTGAGGGGCCGCGTGGCCGAGACTCGCAGTGGCTTACCATTCAGGAAGGCGCCCTCGTCTTTGGCGGCGGTGAACATTTCATCGCGGGTGGGGTCGAAGATGACGCCGATGAGTGGATCGCCGCGGTGGAGCAGAGCCAGCACCACGCTGTAAATCGGAAGGTGGTGAGCGAAGTTGGTCGTGCCGTCGAGAGGATCGACAACCCATTCGTACTCTGCGCCGCTGTTGGCCCGCGAGCCTTCTTCGGCGCGCAGGGCATGATCGGGAAACGCCTCGCGCAGGGCCGCAACGATGAAGGCTTCGGAGCGGCGGTCGTATTCGGTGACCAGATCGATTTCGTTGAGTTTGAAGTCGGCGGCGCGATCGCTTCCGGCCTCTTGCAGTATCGCGCCTGCGCCGCGAGCAATGGCGGCGGCAGTGGAAAGAGCGTGAGCAAGTTCGATGGAAGGCATGGGGGAATTATAAACTGCCTGTGCTATACTTTGCCCCATGCATACCATTGAACTCACTTACTGCGCTGAATGACACTACACCGCGCGCGCCGCCAGTTTGGTGGGCGAACTGCTGACGAAATACGAATTCGAAATCGAGTCACTGCGGGTGATTCCCTCGAAGGGAGGCCGGTTCGAGATCGTCTTCGATGGGGAACTGATCTATTCCAAACTGACCACGGGCCGCCATGCCGAACCGGGCGAAGTGGCCAAGTTGGTGGGAGAGAGAATCAAGAAAGCGTAGCGATCAGCATTCAGCGGTTAGCCACAGGCTGACGGCTGATCGCTGACCGCTGACCGCTGACCAATGAAAAAAGGTCGAGTCTTTTCCGGCGCGCGGCCTACGGGCCGCCAGCATTTGGGCAACTATCTGGGCGCGATCAAAAACTACGTGGCCCTGCAAGACGATTACGATTGCGTGTATTGCATCGTGGATTTGCACGCCCTCACCACGATGGACGAGTTCGAGGATTTGCGGCAGAACACTGCCGAGATGGCTCTCGATTGGCTGGCCGCCGGAATCCGCCCCGCCGAGACGATCATGTTCGTGCAGAGTCATGTGCCGCAGGTGACTGAACTGCACACCATCCTCTCGATGTTCACCCCGCTGGGCAAACTTACCGACCTGCCCACGTTCAAAGAGAAAGTGGCCCAATCGCCGCACAACGTCAACTACGGCCTCGTCGGCTACCCCGTGCTCATGGCCGCCGACATCGTCCTCTACAAAACCGATGTCGTGCCGGTGGGCGTGGATCAGGCTTCGCACATCGAGTTCACCCGCGAGATCGTGCGCACGTTCAACTTCCGCACCAAACGGCAAGCGCTCATCGAGCCGCAGATGAAGAACACCGAGTACCCCAAAGTGCTCGGCACCGACGGCGCGCAGAAGATGGGCAAGAGCCTCAACAATCACATCGAGTTGGCCGCCACCCCCGCCGAGACTCAGGCCAAAGTGATGACGATGGTGACCGATCCCCAGCGCCAGCGCCGCACCGACCCCGGCCGCCCCGAAGTGTGCAACGTCTTCAGCCTGCACAAAACTTTTTCGCCGAACGACGTGGCAATGATTGACTCGCAGTGCCGTTCGGCGGGCATCGGCTGCGTGGATTGCAAAAAGCTGCTGGCGAAAAACATCAACGCCCATCTCGAGCCGTTCCGCGCCAAACGCGCCGAGATCGCCAGCGACCATCAACAGGTGTGGAATGTTCTGCGCGACGGGGCGAAGCGGGCCACCGCCATCGCCGAGCGCACGCTGGCCGAAGTGAAAGACGCAGTGGGATTGCCGTGAATCTCAAATCTCAAACTTCAAACTCCCAATCTCAAACAGTTTGAAGTTTGGAATTTGAAGTTTGGAGTTCGCCCCATGCGCCTTCTCCTCCAGCGAGTCGCTCGCGGCTCCGTCGCCGTCAACAACGAGCGCGTGTCCGAGATCGGCGCGGGGTTGGTCATCCTCGTCGGCGTGGGGCGCGGCGACACGCAAGAGCAGGCCGACTGGCTGGCCGAGAAGACGGCCAACCTTCGCATCTTCGAAGACGATCAGGGAAAGATGAATCGCTCGGTGCTGGAATCGGGTGGGAGCGCGCTGGTCGTTTCGCAGTTCACCCTGTATGCCAACGCCGAAAAGGGCCGCCGCCCCTCGTTCATCGAGGCCGCCCCGCCCGAAGAGGCCGAGCCGCTCGTCACCTTTTTCGCCAAACGACTGCAGTTCTACGGCGTGCCCACCCAAACCGGAGTCTTCCGCGCCGTGATGCTCGTCGAGATTCACAACGACGGGCCGGTGACGATTTGGTTAGAGAAATGATGCGGAGTCTGGAGTTGGAGTCTGTGTCGCGCTCAAACGCGAAACCCCAACTGCATCCACCCACACCGCGCTGTCCACCATCACCGCCGACGCGCCCGCCTCCAGCATCGCTTCAACGTCTGCTTTTGTGTGCGCGCCGCCCGCGCCGATCATCGGCAGGGCGGTTTGCTTTTTGATCTCGCGCACAACGCTCAATGCCGACGGCAACAGCGACGGCCCGTACAACCGCCCGCTCACCCAATCACTGCCGCGCCGCAGTGTTCCGCGCGGCGGCGCAGTGACTGTGAGCGCTTGCGCTCCAGCTCGCTCCGCCATTCGCGCAAAAGCAGCGGCGCGCGCATGCGGCAAACTCACAATGATCGGCTGGCGCGCGCGCTGAATCATTTCCCTCAGCATCGACTCGGCATCACTCAACGATTCATCGTCTCGAAAACCGACCTCGATCCCCGCCACCGCCTCCACTCGATCCAACCGTTCGGCGCACGCCGCCGCCTCTTCCGGAGTGGTGGCCGCCACGTGAATCACAACCGGACAACCCATCTTCGCCCACTTCCGTTCGCAGTCGCGCACCACCGCCGATAAACCGGCGTTGGGCAAGCCGGTGTGAATCAGCGCCCCGCCGGGAAACGGAATCACGCGCGGGCCGTCGGCGGGCGAGCGCGGGCGCAGGGTGATCGGGTTGGTGATGAACGCGCCGAAGCGCGAGAAATCCACCAGCGGCGCATATTCGTCGGCGAAGCCAAAGGCCCCGCCGCCCGCGATCAACGGCGAGTTGAGCGCGAGGCCGATCTTGTGAGAGGGAGCGAGTTCAATCAAATGATGAACGATGAATGCGGAATGATGAATGGGGAAAGCCAGTGTTCGTCATTCATCGTTCCGTGTTCAGCATGGCTGTCAAAGCGTCGTCCGGCGATCCGAAAACCCGATGCAGACTCTCCACCGTGAGCATGGCCTCGCGCGCGGTGACGGGCCGCCCCATCGCTTCGGAGCGGCGACGGATGAAGAGCGCGTTCTGCGTTCGGTGGCACAGCGCGGCGGCCTCTTTTTTGTCGAGCATGGCCGAGACGTCAATCACGATATCGGCGCTGTCATCTTTGTTGGCGAGGCGGGGGTAGGGGTGTTCGGGGAAGTTGGCGCAGATGGTGTAAAGCAACAGTGGTTGGGTGGTTGGATGGTTCGGTGGCTGGGTGGTTGGGTGGCTGGGTGGTTGGGTGGTTGGGTGGTGTATTCTTGTCGAAGGGCGGTGACGGCGGCCAGAGTCGTTTGGTGGACGAGCACGTGCGCGGGATGGCCGTATTCGCCGTTGGAGCCGTGCGTCAGCACTGCGTCGATCTCGAACTGTCTGATGGCGTTGACGATTTGCCCGGCCAGCATCGTGGGGTTGTGCTCGGGCGCGAAGAGCTGGTTGTCGGGGCCGATGACCGGATCGACGTAGCCGAGAAAGGTGAGGCTTTTGCCGCCGAGTTTGCCGACGGCGCATACCATTTCCTGCTCGCGCACTTCGCCGAGATGCTCGCGGTCGGCGAGAGGCGGCTCGCCGAGTTCGCCGCCCTCGCCGCGCGTGAGGCAGGCCACGTGAACTGCCGCGCCGCGCGAGGCCAGCAACGCCAATGTGCCGCCGCAGAGAATGGTTTCGTCGTCGGGGTGAGCGATGACGCAAAGGATGTTCATCCGCTGGTTTCATTCGCCGCAGAGTTCGCGGAGCGCGCCGAGTCTTTCAATTCGCTCTCTGCGTTCTCCGCGCGCTCGGCGGTCAATCGATATCGGTCGAATAGAAGAACGGCCCGTCCACGCAGGCGAGTTTCCAGCCGCGTGTGGTTTTCACCGCGCACGCGCCGCACGCGCCCACGCCGCAGGGCATGGGCGAGCGGCTGAGCGCAAAAGCATAATCGCGCGGAGCGAGGCCGCGAGATTGAATGATGCTGTGATGAATCGGGCGATGCAGTGAATGATGGCAGTGAATGAATATGAGATCGGCGGCGGCGGCAAATTCGGCGGTGAGGGCGGGCAGGCCGCCGACTCGAACTTCGATTTCAGGATCGAGGGACTCGAGCGGGTAGCGGGCCGAGATGATCAGGGTGGCCGCTCCCCCGCGAGCGATGGCTTGGGATGCGAGGGGAAGCAATACTGCCGGATCGGAATCGGCGATGAGCAGGACTCGGGCGCGGGATGGAATGTCGGGAACAGCGGAGCCGACGGGGCCGATTACGTCGATCCATACGCCGGGCGCGATCAATGCTGAATCGGCAGGATCGAAATCGGCGGCGAAACCGGAATCGGCAATGAGCGTAGGAAATAGCGGCCGGCGCAAATACGGATCGAACGCGGGCGTGAGGCGGGCGAGGAGGAATTGGCCCGGCGCGGGGACGAGATCGGAATCGAAATGCGCGCGCACGCGCTCGCCGATGAGTTCGAGTCGTTGGCAGTGGGCGGCGGCCTGTCGCACGCGGCGATGATAACACAAAAGAATTGGGCGAGTGCTATAATCGTTTTGTCGGAAAGGAGATTGGCAATGAATGTAGCGAGTGTGGTGCAAGTGTTGGCCGGTCTGTCGTGGATGCTGGTGATCGGCGCGGTTGCTTTTGCCGGGGCGATGGCCGCCCGGCGCGGGAACGTGGCCCGGGTGGTGCCGTTGGTGATCGGCGCGGTGGCGCTGGCGATTGCGTTGAACGTGACCGCGGCGGGGTTGGTGTTCATCGAGCCGCAGGAGCGCGCAGTGGTGATCAGCGCGTTGCAGCCGAAAGGGTATCGCGAAGCGGCGCTCGAGCCGGGCCTGCGGTGGGTCGTTCCGTTTTTCGAGACGACGCGCACGTACCCGATCTCGCGGCAAACCTACACGATGTCGTCGGCGCAGATCGAGGGGCAAGTGATCGGCGACGACTCGATCCCGGCGCGCACCAAAGACGGCCAGCAGGTGCAAATTGATGCGTCGCTGATTTATGCCATTGATCCGGCGAAGATCATCAACCTGCACATTACCTGGCAGAATCGCTACGAAGACAGCGTGGTGCGGCCAGTGGCGCGCGCCGCCATTCGCGATGCGGTGTCGCAGTACGGCGTGGAAGAAATCGTCAGCAGCAAACGCGCCGAATTGGAGCAAGCCATCACGGATGAGATCGCCAAAACACTGGCCGAGCAAAATTTGATGTTGAGCGACTTTTTGCTGCGCAACATCACCTTCAGCGAGGAATACGCGAATGCGGTGGAGCAGAAGCAGATCGCCGAACAGCAGGCCCAGCAGGCGAAGTTCGTGGTGGAGCAGAGAAAGCAGGAGGCCGAGCAGGCGCGGCAGGTGGCGCAAGGGCAGGCCGATGCGGCGGTGATTGCGGCCAAAGGCGACGCCGAAGCGCGATTGATTCAGGCTAACGCTGAAGCGAAGGCGTTGGAGTTGATCGCCGCCGCGTTGAAAGACAACCCCGATCTGCTTCAGTACACTTACGTGCAGAAATTGGGCGACGATGTGCAAGTGATGCTCGTCCCGGCGAACAGCCCCTATCTGTTCCAGTTGCCCACGGTGACGCCGACTCCCGAAGTGATCACTCCCGCGCCGACGGCGACGCCGTGAGAGAGTCGTTGGCAATGGGCTGTTAGCGATTCGCAAAGCGTGGCGCTGATAAATTCTGCGTCACGCTTTTTCGATTAACGCCTCCCCCAACTTCACCACCAACCCTTTCACCTCTCCGCCGTCGCTTCCCACCGGCCCGATGCACGCCGGGCAACCCTCGGCGCACGGGCAATGGCGCGCGAGATCGAGTGCGCCGCGCAGAAGTTCGTCGTGCAATTCGTACAGCCGCCCGCTGAGGCCGATACCCTCGGGCGTTTGATCGTAGAACGTGATCGTCGGCCCGCCCGTCTCTTTTGATTTCGACTCGGCCAATTGCCCAATGTCGCGCGGATCGCACATGAGGTAGAGCGGGGCAATGTTGCCCAGCGCATGAGCCAAGCCGCCGAGCGCGGAGACGGCGCGTTGCGCGGTTTCCACTCGCCGGTGGCACGATGGGCAGAGCGTGATCAAATTGTCGAGTTCATTCGCCGGTTTGTAATTTTCGTTCTGCCCGCGCGCGTATCCAAACTCGCGGAACGGGCGGATGTGATGAACGTGGTGTTGACGACCCCCTCCCGCCCCCTCCCCCATCGGTGAATCTTCGATGGGGGAGGGCCGGGGTGGGGGTTCCGCCGCCCCGCACTCGCGGCACCGAAATTCATCCCGCGCCCGCGCCGCATTCCTCTGCGCTTCCCAGTTCGGCCCGTAATCGTTCGGCCTCGATAACACGCCCTCATCCATCAACGCCTTCGCCGCTTCCGGCGCGATCCACAGCCAGTACGCCGTCGTCTGAAATTCGCGCGGCGGCAGATCGATCAACCCGAAGCCCAACGTCTCGTGCGTGTAGCGCTTGATCTTTCGGAAGCCGGTCGTTTGCGCCGTCACCAGCACCGAGCCGTGCGCCTTTCGCGCCGGGCCGTGCTCGTCGGCGTCCGTCACTTCGATGACATCGAGCGTTGCCGACTCCGAGGCGTGCGTGTAATAGTCCAAGCCGTCGGCGGCGGATACGATGGCGATGCGCTCTTCCCAATTCAACTCGGTCACTAAGTATTGCCGCCCCTCGTGCAAATACACTGCGCCCGTGTGCACGCTCGACGGCGCGCGCGTCGCGTCCACTTCCCCGATCACCACTGGCTTGCCGGCGCCCGCGTCTTGAATCACGACTCGATCATCACCGCTCGTCCGCAAACTCATCCCCTCCGCCGGATACGTTTGCCCCACCCATCGCGCCGCTCCGCCCGACCGATGCGCCTCGCCTTGCTCCTCCAAAATCTCCAACAGCTGATCGCCAATCTCGCCAAATCTTTCGCCCTCCTCGAACGGCAGCTCGAACACTGCACAGCGCACGTGATTGAGCAGTATCGCCAAATTGTCCGGGTTGATGAGCGCGTGCTCCGGCGACGACTCGAAGATGTATTTTGGATGCAGAGCGATGTACTGATCCAACGGCGCCGCCGACGCCACGAACACCACTGCCGATGACTCCGCCCGCCGCCCCGCCCGGCCCGCTTGTTGCCACACGCTGGCCACACTGCCCGGATACCCCGCAATCACCGCCGCGCCGAGTTGGCCGATGTCCACGCCCAGCTCCAGCGCGTTCGTCGCCACCACGCCGCGCACCGATCCGTCCCTCAACCCTCGTTCGATCTCGCGCCTTTCGTTTGGCAGGTAGCCGCCTCGGTAGCCTCGCACCGACGGCGACTCGACCCCAAACTTTTCCGCCGCGTCGCGCGCGTATCCCAACAATACTTCCACTGTCGCTCGCGCCCGGCCGAACAGGATCGTCTGCGCGCCGTCGCCGATGAACTGCGCGGCGATCTCTTTCGCTTCCAGCGTGTATGCGCGGCGCAAACCCAACGCCGGATCGACCACTGGCGGGTTGTAAATGATGAAATGCTTCTCGGCGCGCGGCGAGCCGTCGTCGTCCACCAGAGTCACCGGCGCTTCGATGAGTCGCTCGGCCAATTCTTTGGGGTTGGCAATCGTGGCCGATGAGCAAATGAACTGCGGATGGCTTCCGTAGAATTTGCAAATGCGCCTCAGCCGCCGGATCACGTTCGCCACATGCGAGCCGAACACGCCGCGATAGGTATGTAACTCGTCGAGCACCACCCAGCGCAAGTTGGCGAACAGCGCCGCCCATTTGGTGTGATGCGGCAAAATCCCGGTGTGCAGCATGTCGGGGTTGGAGATGAGGAGACGCGCCTCTTTGCGAATAGCGGCGCGTTGGCTTTGCGGCGTGTCGCCGTCGTAAATGCGGATGCGGAACGAGTCTTTGGAGTTTGAGATTTGAGATTTGGAGTTTCCCTCTATCGTCGCCGCAAGCTCGGCCAGTTCCGCCGCCTGATCTTGAGCGAGGGCTTTGGTGGGAAAGAGGTAGAGGGCGCGGCACTCCGGGTTGTTCAACATCGTGTGCAGAACGGGCAAGTTGTAACACAGTGTCTTGCCGGAGGCCGTTCCGGTGACGACGGCCACGTTTTCTCCGTGCAGGGCGGCCTCCACCGATTGCGTTTGGTGGGTATACAGCGAATCGATCCCCCGGCGGCGCAAAGCCTCCGTGAGTCGAGAGTCGAGCGTGGCGGGGAAGGGAGCGGTGCGCGCCGGGCGCGGCGGAATCTTTTCCCACGCCGCCACGTTCCTCATGAACTGCGGATCGAGTCGCAAGCGGTCGAGAGTCAGATCGGCGGAGGCCATAGGAGATGGTTCACCACAGAGCACACGGAGAACACAGAGAAATTTGGATCAAGGTATCAGCGTTCATCCGCGTTCCCATTGCCTCGGCCATGATACCATCTCCATGCTATCATTTCCTCATGCCGCAAACGTGCCCCGCCTGCCTATGGATTTCGAGCGACGATGTTGCCGAATGCGAACGGTGCGGCCAGCCGTTCGACAGTAAACTTAAGCCGCAAAATTCCGCCGGGGCTGTCGGCGCGGGACTCAAGATCATCGTTGCTGTTTTTGCTTTCGCCATTATTGGCGCAGTGATCGTTCAACGCGCGGGAGATCGTTTCCCCGAGTTGTGGGCCGGAGTGAAAGGCGCACTGCGGGGTTTCTACATATGGCTGCTCGGCCCCAACGAAATCTACAAGCCTTATCTCGTCACTGCGCTGGTCATCACTCTCATCACGTGGGCGGTGTTGTGGCTGTTGGCGCGGCTGAGCCGATAGCGGATGGCTCCCATGGCGCGAATCGCTTTCGCCATCATCCTTGGCAACCTCGTCGGCTGCGCGCTCTTTCGGCTGGCGGCGTGGGCCTCGCCGCAGTGGTGGCGCTCTGTGGGAGATGCAGTGCCGTTTGGCAAGATGCTGTGGCTCATCAGCCTCACCGCCATTGCCTTTGCCACTCCGCCAGTGATTGTGGGCGCGCTTGCGGCGCGGCTCGCCGGACGATACGAGCCAGCCGTGGGGTTGGCCTCTGCCCTGTGGGGCCTTTCGGCGCGGCAGTGGTGGCCGTCACAGGTGCCGCTGTTGCCGCCCGAAAGTTGGGTAGCGCCCATGACGTTGATTCTGCTTTCGGGATTGGTGGGCGGGTGGCTGGCCGCGCGGCAACGCCCTCAAGAGTCGGCGCCCCTTCACTCCCCAGCTTCTAAACATTCGTGAGCGCCGTTGTCGCTATAATTGAATTGCTGATCTCACCTTACGCAGATGATTACACTCTGCGCCCGTCACCGCGAACGAAGTGAAGCGGTCTCCTCGCATGAAAGACGAGACTCCTCGCTGCGCTCGGAGTGACAGTGCGTAAGGTGAGTTACTGATGTTGCGCAGTTCGTGATCATTCACCACTGAGATCACGGAGTCCACTGAGATTACTCTATGATTCTCTCCGTGTTCTCCGTGTGCTCTGTGGTAAAACGCGGATGCCGGAGGCGGCCATGAAACGATCCATCTTTCCTTTCATTCTTTTGAGTCTCATCGCCTCGGCTTGCGCCCGGCAAGCCGGGCCGCTCGCCACACCACTGCCCACCATCAGCCCGGTGGATCGGCAGACGCGCGTGCTCGATACTCTGTGGGCGACGGTCAACGATCAATACCTCTATCCCGATTTCGGCGGCGCGGATTGGGAATCGCTGCGCGGCGAATATCAAACCAAGATCGAAGGCGGCCTCACCGCCGCTCAATTCGAAGAAGCCATGTCCTCGATGGTGAGCGCCCTGCCCGATGACAGCGTTGTGTATCAAACGCGCTCCGAGCGCATCGCGCTTGAGTTGGAAAACACCGCGCTGTACTCCGGCATTGGCGCATACATCACCGTGCGCGCCGAGCCGAAGCCGCACATCGTCATCATGTCCATCATCGAAGGCTCGCCCGCCGAAGCCGCCGGGTTGCAAGCGCATGATTCGATCTACAGCGTGGACGGGCAGCCGGTGACCGCCGAAGAGGGTCTGGATGTGGTGCAACGAGTGCGAGGGGAAGAGGGCACGGCGGTGAGGCTGGACGTGCAAACCCCCACCGGATTCCGCCGCACGGTGGAAGTGACCCGCGCCAAGCTTACCGCCGCCGACACGTTGAAAGGCGGCCTCTTCACCGACAGCGGCGTGGTGTTCGTGCGCCTGCCGGTCACGCCCGATGCGACGATGATCGATCAGCTCGGCGGGGCGCTGGCCCAATTCAGCCAGCGCGCGGAACTGCACGGCATCATCCTCGATCTGCGCGTGGCTCGCTCCGGCGGCGGCTGGCCGCTGGCCGAAATGCTGGCTATGTTCGGCGATGGCCGGTTGGGCGAATACTACTCGCGCGAGGGCTCTCAACCACTCACGGTGAACGGCGTAGATGTGGGCGGATCGCAAACCCTGCCGTTGACCCTCATTGTCGGACCCGACACCGAAGGCTCGGTGGAAGTGTTCGCCGCCGCCCTGCAAGATTCGGGACGGGCCACCGTCATTGGCCTGCCCACCCCGGGCCGCATTTTCGGTTACGAAACCATGCCCCTGCCCGACGGCTCGCGGCTCACGCTGGCCGTCTCCTCGTTTCGAACCGAAACGGGGAACGACCTCGGCGAATCGGGGGTGGCGCCCGACGTGCGCGTAGACGCCGACTGGGACGAAGTAGAGCCGGACAACGACCCGGTGATCGAACGCGCATTGCAGATCGTTTTGGCAACGCGGTGATGCCAACCGCCCTTTCCCTCCTCGACAAACTTGCCTCATCCCCTCTCCTCGCCGACGGCGCGATGGGCACGATGCTTCATGCGCGCGGCGCGGGCCTCGACGAGTGCTTCGACGAATTGAATCTCACACGGCCGGAAGCGGTGGCGCAAATTCACCGCGCGTATATCGAAACGGGCGCTGATATTATCGAAACCAACACCTTCGGCGCGAACCGATTCAAACTGGCCCGCCACGGACTCGAAACCAAAGTTCGGCAAATCAACTCAGCGGCGGCGGCCATTGCCCGGCAGGCCACTGCCGAATCGGGGCGGGATATTTTTGTGGCCGGGTCGGTCGGGCCGCTCGGAGTCCGTCTGGCGCCGTTTGGCCGGGTGAAGCCGGAGCAAGCCTTCGCCGCGTTTCACGATCAGATCGCCGCGCTCGTCGCCAGCGGAGTCGATCTGATCCTCATCGAGACCATGACCGATCTGCAGGAAGCCGCCGAAGCCCTGCGCGCGGCGAAGGCGGTGAGCAAACTGCTGGTCATCGCCAGCATCACCTTCACTCGCGACGATGTGACTTTGCTCGGCGACACCCCGGCGCGCGCCGCCGCGCAGCTCGCCGCGCTCGGCGCGGATGTGATCGGAGTCAACTGCTCCAGCGGCCCGGCGCAAGTGCTGCGCCTTCTCCAAATGATGAAGGCCGCCGCGCCCGGCGCAAAATTTTCGGCCATGCCCAATGCCGGGTGGCCGGAGCGCGCGGGCGGGCGGCTCATGTATCCGGCCACGCCCGATTATTTCGGCAACTATACGGCCATGTTTGTCGAAGCGGGCGCGTCAATCGTCGGCGGGTGCTGCGGCGCCACGCCCGGCCACATCGCCTCGATGCGCGCCGCGCTTGATGCGATGGGGAGTCGGCGACCCATCGCCGCGACGGTTGCCATCGCGGAGAAAGGCGAGGAGCCGGAATCGACGGAAGCCCCCACACTTTTGGCGCAGAAGTTCGCCGCGGGCAAATTCATCATCGGAGTCGAAGTGCATCCGCCCAAAGGACTCTCGACTCACAAATTGATCGCCGGAGCGAGTTTGCTGGCCGAGGCCGGAGCCGATGTGATCAACGTGGCCGATGCGCCGATGGCGCGGATGCGCATGAGCGCGTGGGCGGCCTGCCATTTGATCCAATCGCAGCTCAACGTCGAAACCGTTCTGCACTTTCCCACACGCGGGCGCAACCTGCTGCGCTTGCAGGGCGATCTGCTCGCGGCGCATGCGCTCGGCATCCGCAACATTTTTGTGGTGATGGGCGACCCGACGGCGGTCGGCGATTACCCGAAGGCGAACGACAATTACGATCTCGTGCCCTCCGGCATGATCCAATTAATCAAGCAGGGTTTCAATGCCGGGGTGGATCATGCCGGGCAGGCCATCGGTCAGCCCACTTCGTTTTTTGTGGGATGCGCGGTGAACCTCTGCGCGCTGGACGTTGAGAAAGAGATCAAGGCTCTGCGAAAGAAGATCGCCGGCGGCGCGGATTTTGCGCTGACCCAGCCGATCTTCGAGACGGGCCGGGCGCGCGACTTCATCCGCCGCTACACCGACTCGCACGGGCCGCCGCCGATTCCGTTTTTGGCCGGGCTCATGCCCCTGCACAACGCCCGCCACACCAACTTTTTTCACAACGAGGTGCCGGGCATCTTCATTCCAGAATCGATTCGCGGGCGAATGCACAGAGCGGGCGATTCGCCGGAGGCGATGGCCGAAGGGATGAGCATCGCCGAAGAATTGCTGACGGAACTGCGTCAACTCAATGTGACGCAGGGGGTGTATCTCATGCCGCCGTTCGGCAAATACAATATCGCCGCCGAGATCATTGAGGCGGTGAGGGAGTGAGTTACTCACCTTACGCAGTTTGCAAAGAACACCCATGTTCCCTCACCCTCTCCCTGCGGGAGAGGGGACTCTCTTCCCCCTTCGGGGGAAGGGTTGGGGATGAGGGTGCGTAAGGTGAGTGAGTTAAACCAAAAGGCCCTCGCAACGGAGGGCCTTTCTATTTTGCCAGCGAAGTGCTATCCGCCGAAGAGGCCGCTGGTGAATAAATAGTAGAAACCCGCAATGAGCGCCGGGCAACAACAGCACAGCAAAACGAAAGCGCCCACGCCAATGCCAATGTACATATTCCGTTTGCTGTCGCCTCCGGCAGGTTTGGAGGAAAGCGGGCTTGGATCGGGAGCGCTCATGGCTGGCTGGGCGGGCGGCAGATCGAACGCCTGAGGCATGGGCGCGGTGGGCGGCTCGGGCATCGGCGGCGGAGCGCTGGCGGCGGCCATCTCCTGAATCTGTTTTGCCGACATATCGCCGGAGGCCACCACCGTCGCATCCACCCCGCCGATCACCGTGGCCCCGCCGATCTCCGGCGCGGCAACCGCCACCTCGTAGTGAAGCGTCACCGTTTCGCCCACCCCAACCACATCGCCGTTGTTGAGCGCGCGCGGACTCGAAACGCGGGCCGAGTTCACAAACGTCCCGTTGGTGCTGCCCAGATCCTCGATCACATACGAGTCGCCCTGCTTCGAGAGCCGCGCATGATGCCGCGACGACTCGGCGTCGTTGATCACGATGTCGTTGGACATATCGCGCCCCATCGTGACCACATCTTTTACCAATTCGAAAGTTTTCCCCACATTGGGGCCGCGCTGCATCGTCAAGCGGAAAGAGTTTGCCATGAGTGATCTCCTGAAGGTAATACCATGAGTATATTCAACTGTGGCCGAAGCGCAACCCACCCATTTGTGCCATGCCGCTTGCCCGTTTATACTTCGGGGCGCGCCCATGCCCACCCCATTTTATCATCTCAGCCTCGTTCGTGATCTGCTCGTCGCCGGGCAGCTCCCGCCGCTTTTGGGCGATGAATGGCCCGCCTTCTGCCTCGGCAACATTGCCCCCGACGCCCAAAACATCTCCGGGCAGACGCGCGCCGCCACTCATTTCTTCGACGTGCCCATGACCGACCTCACCCCCGCGTGGCACGTCATGTTCCATCGGTTTCCCCGCCTCGCCGACCCGGCCCCTCTATCCCCCGCGCACGCCGCCTTCGTCGCCGGATACCTCTGCCATCTCGCCCTCGATCAAGTGTGGATCGCCGACATCTTCGACCCCGTCTTCGGCGAACACGCCGGATGGGACTCCTTTCGCCGCCGGCTCTTTCTGCACAACGTCCTGCGCGTTTATCTCGATAGACTCGATCTGCCCAAGCTGCAAAACGGAACCGGCGGCGCGTTGCGAGAGGCCCGGCCCCGCGATTGGCTGCCCTTTCTCGCCGACGACGCCCTGAGCCGCTGGCGCGATTTTGTGGCCGATCAACTGGCCGACGGCGGCGAGTCACAAACCATCGAAGTGTTCGCCGCGCGCATGAGAGTCGCGCCCGCAGAATTTGAATCTTTGCTACAATCCCCTGCGGCCATGCAAGAAAACATCTTCCGCCGATTGCCCTTCTCGTCGCTGAACACCTTCCGCCAGCGCGGGCTCGACCGCACCCTCGAAGTCATCGCCGAGTATCTCGGCCCCGCGCGCCGCTGACATCATGCGAGTCACTCACTGCTCCCCTTTCCGCGACGCCGCTGGCAGCCCTCGATCCGACAACAGACGAGAGGCGGCCAAAGCCCTCGGCTCCCGCTGGAAAGACTACCTCAAAGCAGAAGACGCCATCATAGAAAACCTGGGCGACAACCTCGACGACGAATATCAACTCATCTGCAACGGCAACCTGCTCGAAGACGGCCCCGACACCGATATGCTTCTCATCGGCCCCACCGGCATGTGGGTGGTGGAGTTCGTGCACGGCAAAGGGCTATTCAAGGCCAGCGGCGACGATTGGCTCAGTTACAACAACAACACATTGGAGTACATCGCCGCCGAGCCCAATCCCATCCTCATCGCCCGCGCCAACGCCATTTACGACTACTTGCACTCCAAAGATTTGCCCGTGCCGTGGGTCAACCCCCTGCTCATCCTCACCCTGCGCCCCGCCGATATTCAGCAGTTCGTCGTCCTCGACATACGCGAACTCGACTCAGTGATGAGCGCCACTGACGTGGATATGGTTGCCGAAACACTGCGGCCTTTCTTCACCGAGTCGGCGCCCGCCCCCGCGCAAGCGCCCGCGCCCACCACCTTCATGGGCATGTCCACCCAGCAATGGCTCATCATTCTCGGCCTCGCCCTGCTCAACATCTGCGTGCTCGGCGGCCTCGCCGCTTTTGTGATCTACATTAACTCCCGGCCCTGACTCGAATCCCGCGCGTGCGACTCTTCATCACCGGCATCAAAGGACAACTCGGCTCCGACCTCGCCCGCCGGGCATCGCCATCGCATCAAATCTCCGGCGGCGACTTGCCCGACTTCGACATCACCGATCCGGCGCAAGTGCGAACCGCCTTCGCCTCTGCCCGGCCCGACGTTGTGCTCCACTGCGCGGCCTTCACCGATGTGGACGCCGCCGCCCGCCAACCCGATCTCGCCTACCGCGTCAACGGACTCGGCGCACAGAACGTCGCCCTCGCCTGCGCCGAAACGGGCGCGGCCATGCTTTACGTGAGCACCAACGAAGTCTTCGACGGCGCGAAAGCGGAGCCATATCGAGAGTTCGATAGCGCCAACCCCCTCAACCCCTACGCCCATTCCAAACTCGCGGGCGAGTGGTTTGTCTCGCATCTTCTCTCGCGCTTTTATATCGTGCGCACCTCGTGGCTCACCGGCGCGGGCGGGCGTAACTTCGTCCACCGCATTCAGCAACTGGCCGACGAGCGCGGCGCTCTCCGCGTCGTCACCGACGAAGTGGCCTCGCCCACCTTCGTGCCCGATCTCTGCGAAGCGATTCTCAAACTGATCGCCATTGCGCAATACGGCATCTATCATTTCGTGAACGATGGATACTGTTCGCGGTACGACTACGCCAAACGTATCCTCGAACTCACGGGGCGCCGCCACATCCCGGTGCAGCCGATCACCCTCGCCGACCACCCCCGCCCCTCCACCCCGCCCAAGTTCACTCCCCTCGCCAACCAATGCGGCGCGGCCATCGGCATCACGCTGAGGCCATGGGACGAAGCACTCGAAGATTTCCTGAAGGCCGCTCCATGACCTCACCTGATACAACCACTTGAAAAACTCTGAGAGCCTATTTCTTAAAGAAAACTCTGCCAGTTGAGCTGAGGTAAGATTGGCGAATGTTCAAAAAACGCAAACCCTACCCTTCTGATTTGACTGACCGCGAATGGGAATTGCTCAAGCCGCTGCTGC
>Ga0194120_10001828_pt1 | contig 37592 bp, 40 predicted proteins | sample TA2MahCa65mmetaG_FD_148642 | JGI IMG/M metagenome (GOLD analysis project Ga0194120, IMG submission 148642) | Freshwater microbial communities from Lake Tanganyika, Tanzania - TA2015019 Mahale Deep Cast 65m | ecosystem: Environmental > Aquatic > Freshwater > Lake | place: Tanzania: Lake...
TAGTAAAACTGACCCAAGGATTTTTATGACTGAGCCAGAATTTTGCTAGGCGTCAGCGATAAAGATTCGGCATTATAAAGCAAACGCCGTTTGTGTCAACCCTTTATGAGTTTTTTGCTGGATTTAGCTCTTGGATGCGCCGCATCATAAACCGCAGCCAAATGTTGAAAGTCCAGGTGCGTATAAATTTGAGTCGTGTTGATATCACTATGTCCCAGCAATTCCTGCACAGCACGTATATCTTTACTTCCCTCCAGCAAGTGACTTGCAAATGAGTGCCTTAGCATATGTGGATGCACATGCTCGGCCAAACCGGATTTTCGCCCTGCCCGTGATAGCCGTGCCTGCACGGAACGCTGACTGATTCGCTTACCTTGCTTGGATGTAAATAATGCCGCGGCTTCAAGATTCGGCCTGACTGCCAACCACTGCATGATTGCCGCTTTTGCCTTAGAACCCAATGGAACCCAACGCTCTTTAGCCCCTTTACCATGTCTGACTCTGACGACGGACTCATCACAATCAACATCGACAATATCCAGCAACACCAACTCGCTTAATCGCAATCCCGAGGAATAGAACAACTCAAACATAGCCCTATCCCGCATTTCCAGAACATCATCAAGCTGTGCATCTAATAGTACGCTTAATTGATCGACATCCAAAACCCGTGGCAATTGACGACTGACCTTGGGTGCCCTCACGGTTTTAGCTGGGTTATGCGATATCCAAGCATTTTTCAGCAGATGTTTGAAAAAACTTCGAAAAACCGATAATTCGCGCTGAATAGTCCTGGCCGTCACTTGTTGCTGATACCTCTGCGCACTGTAACGCCGGATATGCACAACTTCCAACTCACACCAAACTTGCAAACCCAATTCGTCTGCAAAATGTTGCAAGGCTGACAAATCTCTTTGATAGGCATGCAGGGTATGTGACGACGCGCCATCCATCACTGATAAGTGCTCTAGAAAATGCTCTATTTGCGCGTCAGCCTGCGGATGCATGACTTATTTCATTTGTTGCATTAAGGCGATGAGACGGGTTCCAACCACTTCCGACATTTGCGTCAGAAACATACTGCCCATACTAAAATGAAATCTAGACTCATCGCGACTGCCAATTGCCAACAGACCTTCCATTTGAGTAAACACCATAGGAATGATCGCCGCTGATTTGACTTCAGGAGCTGCATCACCAAAGAGAAAACAGGCCTGCGGAAAAGTCGGACGACCACAATGCGCCTTGTTAGTCTTTAATTCGTCGGCAAAATACTTTAATGCTGCATCATCCGGCGACACAAACAGATTACTGATCGGCGAATCCGCGCATTCTTGGATGATTTTGATGGCTACAAAGTCCGTTAGAAAACAATCGTGCAATACTTCAGCCAAATTAGCAACCACATCCTCTAAACATCGCGCTTCCAACATTGACAAGGTCAACTCGTGCATGCGATTGAATGCCGCATCATTGTCACGCGCTATATCAATTAAAGCCGCCAGTTGATTTTCTTGCTCCTGATGCTTAGTCCGAAAAACCTCAAGCTGTTTTGAAATCAGGGAAATTGCATTGCCGCTTGGATGCGGAATATGCATTTTTTCCAAAATATCCAAATGATGTTGAAAAAAATCCGGATGCTGCTGCAGATAATCTTTAACTTGCTGCTCAGTAATCTCTAATTGCGAGTCTTGACTCATAGCTCTATTAGTCCCTCAAACACCGTAACCGCAGGCCCTGACATGAATACTGGTTCACCCCGACCCTGCCAAGAAATTTTTAAATCGCCACCTGGCAAACTGACTTTAACCTGCTGGTCTAGGACACCCAATTCGATCCCGGCAACCACCGCAGCACAAGCACCGCTACCACACGCCAGAGTTTCTGCAGCCCCCCGCTCATAAACCCTGAGCCGCACCGCAGATCGGTTGAGAACCTGCATAAAACCAATATTGGCTCGCTCCGGAAAAATGGAATGGGATTCCAGTTGTTTCCCCCAGTTAGCAACTGGCGCCTCATCAACATTGGTTACCTGCAAAACTGCATGAGGATTACCCATGGAAACTGCCGAAAAACTGACTGTGGCATCGCTTATCTCAGCCTGATAAAGCAAAGCCTCTTGCTCAGACCGTAATGGCACCGCCCAAGGCGCATGCCTAGGCACCCCCATGTTGACACTCACCAGGTCCTCATCCACATAAGTCAAACGCAACTGACCGGCATTGGTATCCACCACCACCTCATCCTTATTGCTTAAGCCTTTTTCGCGTACGAACCGAGCAAAACAGCGTGCGCCATTGCCACATTGCGAGACCTCGCTGCCATCCGCATTGAAGATACGGTACTTAAAATCTGCAATTTCACTGACAGGCTTCTCAACCAGTAACAGTTGATCACAACCCACACCAAAATGTCGGTCAGCCAATATACGAATTTGCTGTTCAGTCAGAACCACACGCTGATTGATGGCATCAAAAACGATGAAATCGTTGCCAAGTCCGTGCATTTTGCTAAAACGTAGTTGCATAGAACTCCTTAATCCAGCACATGCTCGCCTTGCCAAAGCTGATCGAGCGTCTCACGACTTCGAACCAAACGAGAGTTCTCGCCGTCCACCATGACTTCAGCCGCCCGGGGTCTGGAATTGTAGTTTGAACTCATCGCAAATCCATACGCACCTGCCGATCTAACCGCTAACAAATCACCTTCAGACAAAGCTAATTGACGTCCCTTGCCCAGAAAATCTCCAGTTTCACAGACCGGCCCGACCAAATCCCATTCTTGGGATAACCCCGGAGAGGCCTTATCAACCTTAACAATATCCTGCCAAGCACCATACAAAGACGGACGCACCAGATCATTCATAGCCGCATCAATAATCGCAAAGTGCTTGTGGGCAGTCGGTTTTAAGTATTCAACGCTTGTCAGTAAGATACCGGCATTGCCGACAATAGCACGACCAGGCTCCAGCAAAATCTCTTCGTCGCGCCCCTGAAAACGCTGCAGGATGGCTTGAATGTACTCATGCGCCTCGGGCGGTTGTTCATCTTTGTAACGAATACCCAAGCCACCGCCAAGATCGATATGCTCCAAAACAATACCCTCGGCCTGCAAAGCGTCGACTAAAGCCAAAACGCGATCAACCGCATCAAGAAATGGCGAAATCTCGGTCAACTGGGAACCAATATGGCAATCGATCCCAACTACCTTGATATGACTCATCTGTGCAGCACGTCGATACTCCTGCACTGCCGTATCAATATCAATACCGAATTTATTTTCTTTGAGTCCAGTTGAAATATAAGGATGGGTTTTAGCGTCCACATCCGGATTGACCCGAAATGAAACCGGCGCCACGATGCCGAGTTGGGCCGCCAGCCGATTAATTCTATCCAGCTCGCCACTGACTTCGACGTTAAAACAACGAATTCCAGCCTGTAAAGCAGCCAAGATCTCGTCCTCACGCTTGCCCACACCTGAAAAAACGACTTGATTGGCTTGACCACCCGCCGCCAGAACGCGCTGCAATTCTCCGAGCGAAACAATGTCAAATCCCGACCCCAATCGCGCCAGGACATTCAGCACCGCCAGATTCGAATTGGCTTTTACTGCATAGCAGATTAAATGTTTGTGCTGAGCAAAAGCCGAGTCAAAAGCATGCCAGTGCGCTTCAAGTGCTGCCCGAGAATAGACGTAACAAGGCGTACCGTATTGTTTAGCAATAGTCGCAACAGGAACAGCCTCAGCATACAGCTGATTATCTTGATAATTGAATTGATCCATGATTATTTAGGAACATAGATAGGTGGTGGACTGTCAGGATGATACAAGGGACCGGTCTGGCCACAGGCCTGAAGCAAGCCCAATAATAAGCACAAAAGAATAGGATTTTTCATGAACAAATCAATGCAGTGCTAAACGCTAGTTACATAATGAGATTAAGCGCGGACTATAGCACAGGGCTTAATTTATCAGTTAGTCGTTACCGCCAAATTTAAGATTTTTGGCGTCACAAACACCAAAAGCTCGCTTTTATCATGACGTTTATTCTGTGATCGAAACAACCAACCCAAGCCAGGAATTTCATCAATCCAAGGCAAGACATTGTAATTATCAATAGCATTACTCTCATAGACCCCACCCAAGATCAAGGTTTCTCCATCTTCAACCTGTACTTTGGTTTTAATGCCTCGTTTATCTATGGCCACATTCTCCTGACCACCGGTCACCACATTTTTGCCTTGCGAATCACGGGTGATATCGAGATCCATAATCACACTCCCACCCGGGGTTATCTGCGGCGTGACCTCAAGTTGCAGCACCGCATCTTTAAAGTGAGTATTGATCGTGTTAGCGGTCTGGGTGGTATAGGGAATCTGAACCCCCTGACTGATACTGGCAGTGACCCGATCGGTTGTCATAATTCTGGGATTGGCTATTTGTTCTCCCAATCCATCAGCCTGCATCGCTTGAATCTCGACATCTAGCCAATGATTGGCGCCACTGGCCAAAGTTGCCGCCAAGCTTGACATTCCCCCCGTAGCGACTGCTGAAGCAGCATTCAGCGTATAGCCTAACTCAGCTAAACCATCGGTTTTCTCATAATCTTTTGCCATAGTCTTGGTGGCAAACTTAGCGCCTAAGTTTCTGGCAAAGCTGGTGTTGGCAACCACAATGCGAGTCTCGATCAACACCTGCCTGACCGGAACATCCAAAGCAGCAATCATTTTGTGAATGTCCAGCATCGCAGCGGCGGTATCCTTCAGAATAAGCGTATTAGTTCTTGCATCAACAATCACTACCCCTCTTGGCGAAATCAAACGTCCAGTTTCGTTTTTGACAACCCCAGACTCTTGCCCTCCTGATTGATGCAATCCTGCCGATGCACCGCAGCCACTTTGTAAATTACTATTTGAGGAATTAGAAGCACTATTCGATGCGTAGGCGTAATTTCCAACCCCCATCAAGATGCTGCAGATCTCGGAGGCCTTGGCGTAATGAATTTGAATTATTTCAGAACTGAGGGGAATTAAAGCATCCCTTACTTTTTGGGATTCCAATTGGTCTTTTTCTATTTTGGTGATCTCAGCCGCTGGAGCGACCAATATCACATTCGCTTCCTGTCTTTTAGCCAGACCCTTGCTTTTCATAAGCATATCCAGGGCTTGATCCCATGGGACATCGCTTAATTTAAGACTGACATTACCCGATACCGTATCGGCTGCGATAATATTAAATCCACTGAAATCCGCCAGAATTTGCAGCACTGATCTGACGTCGATGTCCTGAAAATTCATAGATAATGTTTTGCCCGTCTTAGTTTGAACAGGATTGGAACTAGCAGGATTACTCATGACTATCAGCACCAATACGAGTAGCAGACTGAAACCGTTGTGTTTTGACCAACGCCCTGACACTGTCTTCATTTCGAAGCCCTCATGATTAAGTGCTGAATTGAACCCTGTCCACCCAATCCAGCGGGTTCCTGTATTTCGATCTGGTCATGCAAAATCCTAACTACCCAACCTTCATGCAAACCAATATGCTGACCAATTTGTAGCGCATGCAAACCTTGATGACTTTTGACTAAGGCCAGGCTGTTTTTGGCATCCAGCAACACGCCGACCAATGACAAGGTTTCCAAGGCATGCGCCTCCAGAATTTCGTGAATTCTGGTTTGCGAAGCCTGAAGCGACCCAGTTTCCGCCCACTGAAATGGGTCCCGCACAGATTCTGAAGCTGCAGGCATATCAGCAGATAAGGATGCTAGTTGTTGCGGTACATCCTGAATAGGCAAGACATCCTCATCCGCTAAAACAATCGCTAAGCGATTTTCATCCGGCCGATCACACCCCATCATTAACAAAGCTGCCAACAAGCAACTGACCGACCTTAGCATGCTGTCTCCGACAAGTTTTTCTCATCAGCACCACACATTTTGATTACCCCAGAAACGAATAAGCGCCCTGATGTGTTGGCCTCCGGAACGATGTTCAGTTCCTGGACACTCCTTAAGGGCCAACGACTACTGTTGATGCGCAAAAATTCGATTAACTGCTGATAGGAACCCAATACCTGAAAATTAAAAAAAGGGTTTGGTATCTGACTGAGGCCAGGCTGAAATAATTTGATTTGCATGCCACTCTCAACCAGTTGACTCGACAAGGCAATCGCCGCCTGTGTCGTTTGCTGCGAATGAGCAATCAAGCCAGCAAGCTGATTGATTTTTTCCTGATTTTGCTGATGCTGGGCTTGAACACGAGCAAAACCAGTAAGAACCTGTTTGAGTTCAGCTAACTGATTAATCTGAGAAAGATAAACACTCTTAAGCTGCTGTAATTGCGAGAACTGCCTAAAACAAACATAGCTCAACAGAACCAAGAGTATTAACACGCCAAAATACAGCCCAATCTTGAATCCTGATGAATCCTGACTATTGAGGGAAAGCCCACTCATCCAGCCACCTCATGCACTGGAATTTTCCATTTGACCCCGACCTCAAAATCCTCCAGGGACTCCGAATGGATTGGAGATTGCTTAAGACTGATTAAGACGGGATCAAAAAAAACCGCATTCTTGGCAAGACTTTGCACCAATACCGCAACATCCGCATTGGACTTGGCTTTCCCTTCAAGATTTAAGCTGTCGCCACGTTGAACGAATCGGGAAATACGAATATGAGAGGGCATGATGTTGGCCAATTCCAACAACAGCGTTGCGGGTGCTCGAGCTTTATCCAGAGAAGCTTGTAAGACACTCAACTTGGTATGTGTTTCGGCGGCCTGCTTTTCCTGTAACCGAAAAGACTCTAGATCCTTCTGACGCTTTTCAATAGCCTGAGCAAGTTGCAGGTTAGCATTTTCATACTGATTCATATCATCATTCAGACGATACTGACAGCCGCCCAAACTCAAAAGGATCAGCATCAAACCCATCATCATGAACATATGCAGATTCCTGGCCCGCTCATCGAGACTGTCTAGCCAGGAAAAAAACCGATCTATCAGATCGTTAAAAGCGTTTGTTAGATTTTGCCAGACGTATTTGTCCATACTCACACCCTGTTAAGCTTGATGAGCTAATCAGTGTAGTACGGGTTTGGAGATTGGCTAGTGCAGTGCGATCAGCTTCCAGAGAAGCCTTAAAGACTAACCGCCCAGATCTGGGCGGTTATCAGAAAGTTCGGTAAAAACTTATTTACCGAATCTTTTACGGAATTTATCAACGCGGCCTGAAGTATCTACTACACGTTGTTTGCCGGTATAGAACGGATGGCATGAAGAACACACCTCAATGTGCAGATCTTTGCCATAAACTGAACCGGTTTCAAAGGTATTGCCACAACCGCAAGAAACGGTGATTTGTTTATATTCTGGATGAATTTCTGGTTTCATAGTGCTCACATACCCTTAAGGGCCAACAAACTTTGCTAAAGAACCGCTTATGATACGAGTTCGATTCGATAACTGCAAGATTTTGATTAAAAATCAATCCTTGATCGGTCGAGTTTCTCGCATAAGCCAAAGCACCAAGGCGATAGCGGGTATTCCAAGTAAGGCCGAATAAACAAAGAAAACAGCGTAGCCATAACTGGCGACCCAGAGCCCAGAAAAACTACCAATCATTTTTGCCGGCAGGGTCATTAATGAACTGAACAAAGCATACTGTGTTGCTGTATATGCCGAGTGAGTCAGACCGGACAGATAAGCAATAAAGGCAGCTGCAGCAATACCACCACCCAAATTATCAGCACTAATCACGGTAGCCAATACAGTTAAACTCGGTTCGGTTTGCGCCATAAAGGCAAACAACAAATTAGTACTGGAACTCATCACCGCCCCTAACAACAAAGGCCTTAACACCCCAAACCTCACCACCAGCAAGCCGCCAAAAGAGGTACCCACTATCGTCATGACAAAACCAAATAATTTGGTGATATCGGCGATCTCTTTCTTGCTAAAACCTAAGTCCAGATAAAAAGGATTCGCCATAACACCCATGGCCATGTCACTGAGTTTGTATAAACCGATGAGACAGAGGATTGTTATCGATCGTTTGCCGTTGCGCTGAAAAAACTCTACAAAAGGCCCCAATACCGCATAGTTAAACCAAAGCAAAATTCGCTCAATAAAACCAGCTGCCGCATGAGTATGGCTTTCAAGGTTTTTTTCAAGCATCGCATAGCTATGCTCTTCGAGGTGATCGGGCTCATCGATCAATAGAGTGGTGATGATTGCCAACAACATAGCGGCAGATAAGCATTGATAAGCCAGTTGCCAATCAAGATACTGCGCTAAATACAAAGCCCCCGCACCACCTGCCAACAAAGCGAGGCGATACCCAAAAACATAGGCAGCGGCCATGGCGCCTTGAAACTCCAAGACAACCGCTTCGATTCGGTAGGCATCGATCACGATGTCCTGAGTCGCCGAACAAAAGGCCACAAAGACAGCGCAGGCAGCGATCAAAGCCAATTCTTGATGAACATCCATTTGACTCATCATGAATAAACCCAGGGCAATTCCCACCTGAGCAATCAATAGCCAGGCACGGCGTTTACCGAGTCTTCTGAAAACTGGAGGCGCCCAACTATCGACAACTGGCGCCCAGAGTACTTTGAGCGAAAATGCGACCCCAACCAGGCTAAAAAACCCGATAACAGCGAGCGAAACCTGCTGATCAGCCAACCAGGCCGATAAGGTAGTTGAAATAAGGGAGAAAGGCAGACCGGCAGAAAAGCCGAGAATTATCATCACCAGCACACGAGGCTGGCGATAAACCGAAAAAGCGCCAAGCAAACTTGTTGTTTTGCCTAGCGCTTTCTCGGTTTTATCGGTCATTGATTGTGAGTAATCAACCGTTGATCAAGTAATGCGTAAAAATACTGGCCGCATATCCAGCCGCAATGACTGGGGTCCATTTCAGATGACTGAAGAAGGTGTATTTATGGTTAGACTGACCCATCAAAGCCACACCAGCCGCTGAACCGACCGAAAACAATGAACCACCCACACCTGCTGTCAGAGTAACCAGCAACCATTGATAAAGATCCATATCCAGATTCATATTCAGTACCGCGAACATAACAGGAATGTTATCTACAATCGCCGAAATCACACCCACCAAGATGTTGGCAGTGGTTGCCCCTAAACCGTCGTACATCGCACCGGACAACAATTCTAAGTAGCCGATATAACCCAGACCACCGACCGCGAAAACAACACCAAAGAAGAATAACAGCGTATCCCACTCCGCTTCTTTCACTTTGTTGAAGATGTCAAAACGGGTGCCGTTTTCAACATCTGGATGTTTGATTTTCAGATAGTAGCCATACAGCATCAGCACGGACAGACCCAGCATCATGCCCATAAAAGGTGGCAAATGCAGGAATTGTTTGAAGCTGACCGCAAACATAATGGTCAACAAAAACAGGAAACAAACCTGGAAAGCACCTGGCTTCAGAACCACCACTTCTTCGTTCGTTGCTAAGGGCTGACCACTTGGAACGGCTTGCGCCATAAAAAAGGCAGGCACCACAAAGTTAACCACTGAAGGGATGAACAGTTTGAAGAAGTCGAAGAATTCTGCATAACCTGCCTGCCAGACCATCAGCGTAGTGATATCACCAAACGGACAGAATGCACCGCCGGCATTTGCAGCGATCACCAAGTTGACGAAACCGATAGAAACAAATTTCTCATTATCCGCACCCACGGCCATCACCACGGCACCGACAAGCAGCGCAGAAGTCAGGTTATCCGCAACTGCTGACAGGAAGAAAGTGATAATACCGGTAATCCAGAACAACTGTTTGTATCCAAACTGCTTTCTGATCAACCAGGAACGTAAAGCCTCGAAAACATTTCTTTCGGCCATTGAATTGATGTAGGTCATCGCCACCAACAAAAACAGCATCAGTTCGGCATATTCTTTCAAGTCATGCTCAAACGCTTTATGCAGTACGTCACTTGGGACACCGGCATCAGTCGCCAAGATAGCAACATGCGCCCAGATAACCGCAGCCGCAAAAATAACCGGCTTAGATTTACGCATGTGAGTGAACTCTTCGGTCATCACAAAACCGTAAGCCACCAAGAAAATCAAAACGGTATAGATACCGCGTTCAGTACCGGTCAAGCCCAGATTGTGGAACTCTTCGGCCATAGCCATACCCGGCAGCAACAGCATACCGACCAATATCATTAATAAGCGCAACAAAGCAACCCCCTTCCCCAATGCATCAAGTTATAGTTGTATTGAACCAAAATTAGCGGCACATGGTATCATCAGACAACATTTTTTGTCATTTAATCCCTGTCGGGATATGATCGCCTACTCCAACTGTTGGCGCTTACACTTAAGTTAAACTGCATGTATCAATACAATCAAGACGATCAAACTTTAATTGAACAACGGGTATCCCAGTTTCGTGGCCAGACCCAACGTTATCTGAATGGTGAGCTAGGCGCTGATGAATTTCGAGCCTTACGCTTAATGAATGGTCTGTATGTCCAGACCCATGCCCCTATGCTCAGGGTTGCCGTTCCATACGGACTGATGTCATCCAAGCAAGTGCGCAAACTGGCCGATGTGGCTCGCAAGTATGACAAAGGCTATTGCCACTTCACTACCCGCCAAAATGTACAGTACAACTGGCCGGAACTGGCACGTGTGCCGGACTTATTAGCCGAATTGGCAAGTGTGCAGATGCATGCTATTCAAACCAGCGGTAACTGCTTGCGGAACACCACCTCTGATCACCTAGCCGGTGTCTGTACTGACGAAATCGAAGATCCGCGTCCATACTGCGAAATCATCCGCCAATGGACAACTTTACACCCCGAGTTTGCTTATTTGCCGCGCAAATTTAAAATTGCTGTCAGTGGTTCAGAACGTGATCGCGCCGCAGTTCAATTGCATGACATTGGGGTTTATCTGGTCAAAAATGCAGCCGGTGAAGTCGGTTTCCGGGTTCTGGCCGGTGGTGGCCTAGGTCGTACCCCTATCATCGGTAAAGAAGTTCGCGCCTTCCTCGAGAAAAAACACTTACTGTCTTATCTGGAAGCCATTTTGCGGGTCTATAACTTATTGGGCAGACGCGACAATAAATACAAAGCTCGCATCAAAATCCTGGTAAAAGAAACCGGTCTGGAAAAATTCACGGCTTTGGTCGAAGAAGAGTGGTTACGCATTAAAGACAGCATGGAACTGAGTGAACAACAAATTGCGGAGATCAAACAGCATTTTGTCGCCCCCGCTTACGACTCACAAGCCGCCAGCGATACCAGCCATGCCAATCAAGCTGCCAGCAATCTCGAATTCGCTCGTTGGTTGAAACAAAATACAACCGACCACAAAGTCGCCGGTTATCGAGTGGCTTTTGTGTCCTTAAAAGCACCTGATTCACCACCAGGCGACATCACTGCCGATCAACTGGATGCTTTAGCTAATCTGGCTGATCAATACAGTTTTGGCGAAATTCGCAGTACTCACCGCCAAAACTTAGTGCTCGCCGATGTGAAACAAGCTGATCTTTATGCGCTCTGGCAACAACTGGATGCCTTAAAACTGGCGACGGCCAATATTGGCACCGCCACTGACATGATTTGCTGCCCAGGCTTGGATTTCTGCTCGCTGGCGAATGCCGGCTCGATTGGTGTGGCGAGTGAAATTAATGAATTACTGGATGATCTGGATTACCTGTACGACATTGGCGAGCTAAAAATCAATATGTCGGGCTGCATGAACGGCTGTGCGCATCAAAGCGTCGGTCATATTGGCATTCTGGGCGTCGATAAAAACGGTGAAGAGTGGTATCAGATTACCCTGGGTGGTTCTTCAGAAAATGAAGCAGCCATAGGCGAACGTTTAGGGCCTGCGGTCAATAAAGCACGTATCCCCAGCGCTATCACTGAGATTCTTGATGTTTATTTAGAACAGCGTTTGGACAGTGCAGAAAGCTTCCTGCAAACTGTCAAACGTATTGGCCTAGACTCTTTTAAAACTAAAGTATATGCAAATCATTAAAGACCGTCAGTTAGTTGAAAACACCTGGCAATTTATTGCGGATGAACAAGAACTGCCTGCGAATGGCGACATCACAGTCACTGCCAATCGCTGGCAGGAACATCACGATCTATTGCAAGCGCATCCTGGCAAAATTGGCCTAAGAATCGGCTCAACTGACTTTGCTGACACTATCAGTGGATTAGATGAATTAGCATTAATCGAGCTGGATTTTCCTGTCTTCACTGACGGCCGCTTGTTTTCACACGCTCGTTTACTGCGCAGTAAATACGGCTTTAAGGGCGAAATTCGTGCCCGCGGCCAGTTTTTAGCGGATCAAGTGTTCTATTTGAGCCGAATTGGGGTTAATGCTTTTGAACTTGAATCAAAATTAATTCCGACGGCACTGGCCGCTTTGGATGATTTTAGCGTGTTCTACCAAACAACCGCTGCATAAGCCGTTCCGTTATGTTCAGGCCGGCGATACCGGCCTGTCCTCCGCCTCTGCTGGAAAAGCTAAGATGACAGCATTGGACTTAAATGCCGCGTACAAGCGCTCACCAACTTTTAAATCCATAGTTGAGATCGATGTTGCATTGATACTGGCAAACAAACTGTCACCCGTCCCTAAGGACAAACCGATTTCGGCCACCACCTCATCCTGATCGATTCTAATCACTTCCACTGGCAAGATATTGCGTGCAGACAAACTGCTTGCATCCGCGAGTCGATACAAACCTATTTCAAAAGCAGGCACCAGAATCAAAAGCCCTTCACCTTGTTTGGGTTGAAGCTTGGCAAACAAGGACTTATCCATCTCCGCCACCACCATGACGCCACTTTTTAAACGCAAATCCAATTCAACGCTGACAGCGCCTATGCGTAACTGCTCAATTTGGGCAAACAACTGATTGCCGGCACTGGTTTTGATCGCTAATGGCTTGAGCAAAAAACTGAGTTCAGGATCCGCCAATAACTGCTGATTCAGTTGCTGAATAAAGGACTGATGTTGCTGCTGCAAATCTTGAAAGACCGCCAGCAAACGCTTGGCCGCCGGAGTCAACTGACTACCTCCCCCCTGACTGCCACCTGTAGCGGTCGCAATTAAAACTCTGGGCGAGGCATTGTTGGCCCGCTCAATCATTTGCCAGGCACCTTTATAGCTCAAACCAACCTGTTTGGCGGCTTTGTTTAATGAACCGGTTTGACCAATAGCTTTCAGCAAAGCCAGCATCCGGGCATCCAAGCCAGAAACCAATGACAACTCACCCGCCACTAATGGTGTTCCCCTAAAATCCTTACTGAGGTCTGACATAGCGTGTAAACCTAAAAAATTCATCAACTACCTGAAAGTATATTAAAAGCAAGGTAACAGCAGCGGGATTATTTCTAATGGCCAAACAATCTATTTAACTATCGTTATTTACCCAAGTAAATAACGAATGTATGATAGATCCATACCTCATCGATCAAATGGTTTTTAAGCCAATGAACTTATCGAGCAACTTACATAAAAACATACTCGCATCCTGCATAAGCGGATTGTTAATGTCCAACACCTATGCAGCCTCCACTCTAAATAATAACCCTTCTGCTACAGAGCTGCCCGAGCCGAGCTATTTGAAACCCGGTATGGCCGCCTATAATTTCATGATGGATGATCCATTATTGGGTAATAATTTTGAAAAACCCGTCTGGAATTTGCACGATGCGTTAAAACTTCCGGACTGGTTATCGATAGGCGTAGAACAAAGAACCCGCTATCAAAATATTTCCGATTCATTTAAGGGATCGTATGGATTCAAAGAAACTGTCAATAATAAATCCTACACCTATGCCAATCCATCACAAGGCGGTGATCAATTAGTTGATCTGCAATCAGATGTCTGGATTCAGGCTAAATTTAACAAACTCAGAATTGCCACTGAATGGCTTGATGCTCGAACGACAACTCAGGATGACGGAGGTAAAAATGCCGTCCCTTTCCCCATCAATAATGGATCTGCTGACACGCTAGACATAGCTCAAGCCTATCTATCTGTGTCTGATCAGAATTTCCTGAAAAGCGGTTTGGGCAGCGAGTTAAAAGTAGGCCGCCAAACCCTGGATTTGGGCAGTCGCCGATTGGTGGCCCGTCCAGTTTTTAGAAATACTGTGAACAATTTCACCGGTATTCGCACTCGAGTCATTGATTATGATCACTGGCAGTTCAATGGCTTTGTGACTATGCCGGTCATTCGCTATCCGAACTACCATTCGCTGACCCCGATTCAGAACCTGCAAAATCAACATCAATGGGATCTAGAAGACACCCATACCTGGTTTTCTGGCGGGATACTGGAAGGCAGTAATCTGTACCCAAACATCAATGCCGAAATCTACTTGTATAACCTCGATGAAGCCGAAGGCGTGACCTCGAAAAATCCAACCCGTAATCGTCGCTATTTCACACCTGGCATACGCTTTTACCAAAAACCGGCAAAGGGCAAATTTGATTTCCAGGCCGAGGGCATGGGACAGTTTGGAACGGTTAAATACGCGGCTACTGGCACATACGCCAACTTGACCCAAGACCACGAGGCCTGGTCATCACATATAGAATTAGGTTACAGCTTTGATATGCCATGGTCACCCCGGCTTTTCCTCGAACATGACTATGCCTCAGGCAGCAAAAACTGGAAAGATCACAGTGCGGCAGGTGTCGACGGTCGCTTTGACCCACTTTATGGCGCATCGGACTTTGAATTCAGCCCAACCGGGATTTATGGCCCATTTCAACGTAGTAACATCAATTCACCTGGCTATAAATTCAATTTTTCGCCATTAAGAAAGCTTGAAATTAGTCTGCAACAACGACTGGTCTGGCTTGCATCCAGCGGGGATTGTTGGGGAGGAAGCACCTGCACAGCAGCTACCACTCCGGCTCTTGCTGGAGGCAAAGGGAGTTATGTAGGCGACCAATTGGGGATTCGCAGTCGTTATAATTTTAACAGCAGCCTCAATTTTGAAGCAGGTTGGTTCCATTTGTTTAAAGGGGATTTTGCCGAAACGGCCTACACCACGAATTCTTCCGGCACTTATTTAAAACCCACCGCAGGCCCCTATAAAGGCACTCAAATCACTACACCTGGCGCGGAAACTGATTACTTCTTTTTCACGACTCAGTTTAGATTTTAAGCCAGTTTAATTTAATCCAGATCCTTTTACTTGGAGCACTCAATGTTTCGCATAATCCTCTTAGCCATATTATGGTCTATCCTGAGCGCATTTAGTTTGAACGCACAGGCCGAGGCTACTATCGTCGCTGTCGCTTCCAATTTCACCAAACCAATGACCGAGATCGCCAGCGCTTTTGAAAAAGCCACCGGCCATACTGCCAGATTATCTTCTGGTTCCACCGGGAAGTTCGTCACCCAGATTGAAAATGGCGCACCCTTTGAAGTGTTTTTTTCCGCCGATGAAACCGGACCAGCCAAACTGGAAAGCGACGGTTTCGCTGTCAACGGCAGCCGTCGCGTATACGCCCTGGGCAAATTAGTTTTATGGTCCGCTACACCCGGATTAATCGATGATCAGGGTCAGGTTCTGAAAACCGGAAGCTTTAAGCACCTGGCAATCGCTGACCCCAAATTAGCCCCCTATGGCGCGGCCGCAGTCGATTTTATGCAGAATCAGCATCTGCTCGACAAAATTGAGCCCTTACTGGTGCTGGGGGAAAACATTACCCAAACCCAGCAGTTCATCAATACAGGTAATGCGGAGCTGGGGTTTGTCGCCCTGTCACAAGTCATTGACCACGGTAAAATTGCCAGCGGCTCAGGCTGGATTATTCCCTCGGACCAGCATAAACCTATCAATCAAGCCATGGTCTTGTTAAACTTGGGCAAAGACAATCCGGCTGCGCTGGCTCTTTTAGAGTTTCTGAAGTCTGACAGCGCGCTTTCCATTATCAAGCAATATGGCTATCAGCTACCTTAACCATGTTCAGCGCCGATGACCTTGAGACTTTAGTACTGACTGTCAAACTGGCCAGTCTAAGCACGGTAATTCTTTTGGTCATTGGTACCCCTTTGGCCTGGTGGCTGACACACAGCCAAAGTCGTATCCGCCATATTGCCAATGCCCTCGTGGCCTTGCCTTTAGTATTGCCACCCAGCGTACTGGGCTTTTATTTATTATTACTTCTGGGGCCGCAAGGCTGGATAGGTGGGATAACACAGCAACTTGGCTTAGGCACGCTGCCATTTACTTTTGCAGGTCTGGTGATTGCTTCGGTGCTATATTCGTTGCCGTTTGTAGTTCAGCCACTGCAAACTGCCTTTACTGCTGTTCCGCTTTCCCTTCTTGAAGCCGCTGCTACTTTGCGAGCTGGCCCTATAGACCGTTTTTTTTCCATCGCACTCCCTTTGGCTAAGCGCGGCTTTCTCAATGCGGGCGTTTTGGGCTTTGCCCACACCATAGGCGAATTTGGGGTGGTTCTTATGGTCGGCGGCAATATCCCCAATCAAACCCGAGTGATTTCCTTACAAATCTATAACCATGTAGAGGCACTGGAATATTCACAAGCTCATCAGCTCGCTTTGTTATTACTGATCTTTTCGTTTCTGGTTTTGTTGTTGATTTACAGTCGCCAAAGCCCAGGCAATCAATCCGTTATCCAATGATCAGCGCACGGTTCCAAGTCAGCTTTGAGGGCTTTACTCTGGACCTCGATTTGCAACTCCCTCCCCGAGGCCTCAGTGTTATCCTGGGAGAATCCGGATCGGGCAAAACCACTTTGTTACGCTGTATCGCTGGCCTGCAGATCACTGATGAAAGTTTTTTAAAAGTTGGCGATCAGACTTGGGTGGATAGCCGTCAAAATCAATTTCTCGCCACACACCAAAGGTCTATTGGCTATGTGTTCCAACAAGCCAATTTGTTTCCACACCTGTCGGTTGCTGAAAACATTGATTACGGTCGTAAACGCCTGAAACAGAGCCTATCCAATAGCAAACTGGCCGATTTGATTCAGCTATTGGGCATTTCAGACCTGATGTCCAGATCAGCACGCACTTTATCGGGAGGCGAACAACAACGGGTAGCCATTGCCCGCGCCTTGGCGATGGAACCGGAGATTCTGCTAATGGATGAACCTCTGGCGGCATTGGACTGGCAACGCAAACAAGACATTCTGCCCTATTTGCAACGCCTGCAACAAAACCTAGACATTCCGATTATTTATGTGACCCATTCATTGCAGGAAATGGCTCAGCTGGCTGATCACGTGGTTATATTGCAGGCCGGAAAAATTCAGGCTCAGGGCAGTCTAAGTGCGATATTACAAAGACCCGATCTGGCTATGAATCAACAAGCGGATGCCTTCAGCGTCTGGCCAGTGCGTTTACTGGATCATGACAGCCGCTATGCTTTAAGTCGGGTTGGCTTCGATCATGGAGAGTTGTTTCTTCCACAGTTGGATATTTTACCCGGTCAAAATTTCAGGTTACAAATCTATGCGCGTGATGTGAGCCTGACCTTGCAGCAAGCTGTTAACACCAGCATTCTCAATGTCTTAACTGCCACCATTATCTCGATTGCAGAAACCGTACCCGGACAATGCTTGATCCACTTACAAATCTCTGAACAAAGCTTACTGGCGCAAATTACCCGTAAATCTCAAGAAATGTTAAATCTAAAAGTGGGGATGACTGTATTTGCACAGATCAAAGGCAGTTCGGTCTTTAATCAGCGCTAATTTGTTTACAACTTATGCGTCGTGATGGTCACACCACAATTTTGATAATGCCGGTAACGTTCACGTCCGGCCTGACGACTTTCTTCACTGCTGTCCAGAATTTCCAAAATCCGCTGTCCCTCCGTCTTTAAAGGCGGATAAGAGGTGGACAAATTCACAATCAAGGACTGCCATGCATCAGGTATTGCGTCCTTGCCAATCAGGATAGTCCGCTCAAAATCCGGCAAAGACTCCCGATAAATCTGATGTGGAATAAAGCTAGCTGCCCTGAAAGTCCACAGTAATTTATCGAGCTGCTCTGCTTGCTGATCGGAATCAACTAAGACATAGCAAAACTGCTCGCTACGATAAATTTTTTCGATCAGCTTGCAGACAAAGTCCTGTTGCTGCTGTTGCGAATGCGAGCTCAGGACGTAGAAAACAACTTCAGCCGGCACGGTTGATTAAATACTGGCTCAACAATGGAACAGGACGACCGGTCGCGCCTTTATTGGCCCCCGTCCGCCAGGCAGTCCCAGCAATATCAATATGTGCCCAACGGAAATCCTTAGCGAAATTAGCTAAGAAACAAGCCGCAGTAATACTGCCACCATCGGGACCACCAATGTTCGCCAGATCGGCGAAATTAGATTTAAGCTGCTCTTGGTATTCTTCCCAGATCGGCATACGCCAGACAGCGTCACAAGCCGCTTCCGAAGCTCGTTGCAAGTCTTCACAAAGCGCATCATCATTGCCGAATAAACCGCTAGGCACACGACCCAGCGCCACAATGCAGGCACCCGTCAGGGTCGCCATATCAATCACCACATCCGGATTAAAACGCTCGGCATAGGTTAAGGTATCACACAAGATTAAACGGCCTTCAGCGTCGGTATTGAGAATTTCAATGGTTTTGCCGGCCATACTGGTCAAAATATCACCTGGTTTATTGGCATCACCATCCGGCAGGTTTTCTGAGGCAGGAATCAAGCCGACAATATTGAGCTTCAGATTCAGCTCTGTCACCATCCGCATCACACCCAGGACACTGGCACCACCGCACATATCGTATTTCATTTCATCCATGCCTAAACCGGGTTTCAATGAAATACCACCAGCATCGAAGGTTAAACCTTTACCAATCAAAACGATGGGCTTAACACTCGCGTCAGCCCCTTGATAGTGCAGACTGATCAGCTTAGCCGGTTGACGACTGCCGCGCGAAACGCCCAATAAAGCGCCCATACCTAAGGCTTGCATATCAGCCTCTTCCAAGACATCACACTGTAAATGCGGATGATGGGCAGCCAACGTCTGAGCCTGCTGTGCCAAATAAGTAGGTGTACAAATATTGCCGGGAAGATCGGCTAAGTTTTTAGCCAATTCGACCCCTTGAGCAATCGCTTGCCCCTGTTGCAATGCTTGACTAGCCAGAGGCAATTGCTCAGCATTCGCCGCTATTGCCAGACGCGTCAATGCGACTTTGTCTTCAATTTTTTTGGTCGCAGAGTATTGATACACACCATCGTGAAACACTTCAACGATTTGACGTCCGCACCAGACCAGGTCAGCTGCCTGCACTTCGATATCCAATAATGCAGCTGTGGCTGATTTAAGCTTTGCTTCTCTTAATAGCTTAACCAGCGACTGAATGGCTTTGCGGTATGACTTACGACTCAATTGGTTTTTATCCCCAAAACCTAAGAGGACAATACGGTCTACACCGGCCAATCCGGTGTGGTTAATGAGTAAAGTTTCCCCAAGCTTACCTTTGATATCGCCACGCCCCAAAAGCTGGCCCAACAAACCACTGGTGAGAGCATCCAGTTGTTTGGCATTGTTATCTAAGGGCTGATTTTCATAAATACCCACCACTAAACAATCGCTTTGCAGTTTGTCTAATGTTGCGCTTTCTATAGAATAGTCCATGGTGAAGCCTTTTTTTGATTCGCTGATGTCGGGGAAACTCGCCAGAAACGGCGCTAATGCTGAAGATTATACATGAAGAACAGGAGCAGGTAGTTGAGCAAAACAGACCCAATTCCCAATAATGGTCGCCAATTTAGGCTATGGTCAGTTTTGGACAAAATGATAGGAAAGGACTTATTGCTAAGTTTTTTATCTATCCTAGTAGTTCTGGTCATGATTATCGTTAGCCAGAAGTTCATTCGGGTTTTATCTCAGGCAATTGAAGGCAATATTGCTAATGATACTGTCATCAGCTTACTGGCCTTCAAAACGATTATTGTCACCGCCAGCTTTTTTCCAGTGGCCTGTTTTATGGCAGTTTTGATGGTCATGGGTCGGATGTACCGCGATCAAGAGATTGCCGCTATCGCTTCAGCAGGTGGCGGATTTTCCACCCTGCTTAAAGCCTTATTATTCATACTGATACCACTCAGCATCTGTTCAGCCTGGCTATCGCTTTATGTAGCACCTTGGGCAGAAGAGCAAAGCCGTAAAATGATGCACAATGATGAGCAAACCGCAGATGTGCGCAGCATCACGCCTGGACGTTTTAGTGAATACCATGATGGGGAACTGATCTTTTATGCCGAAAGCCTGGATGCCAGCGGCAAGCTTCGCAATGTTTTCATCCAAAACAAACAAGGTGCCCGCACCGGTATCGCCAATGCTGAACTAGGACATATCGAAAACCGTGATGACGGTAGCTACCTGGTGTTAGAAAACGGCGAACGCATTCAAGGCATACCCGGTGAAAAAAAGTTCACGATAGAAAAATACCGCGAATACTCAGTACTGATTAACCGCAGTGTCAGCCTATCAAACCCAAAGGCGAAAGACATGCCATTAGACGAACTTTTAAATGCTTTAGACAACCATTGGCTGGCTTCTGAACTACAAGAAAGACTCAGTAACCCCATTAGCTTGATACTGCTTGGAGTTCTCGCCATACCTCTTTCTAAAATTTCTCCTAGAGGCGGGGTATACGGCAATATGTTGCTTGCCTTTGGCATCTATTTCATTTATTCGAATCTGCAAAAGATCAATCACAACTGGGTGGAGTCAGGAAAAATCTCGTTTACACTGGGATTTTTATGGATCAACCTGCTTTTGCTAGGTTTGATATGGCTATTGTCTGTCCGTTCTTACGGAAGCCGTGGCTTGATGCCGAAATGGAGGGAAAACCAATAGCAGACACTCGCTTAGCAAGTGTCTGCCTGAAGCGTTTACTTACGGGTCATGAACAAATAAAGACCTTTGCATTTCAAGATCATTGAACTGCCTTCCAATTCAACAACCGCACAATCTTCGTATTTTTCACGACCGGGTGAAACTTGTTTCTTGATAACTCCGCTTTCGACGCTGTATTTAACATCGATATCCATTTCACTGGTACGACCCAAAGTATCTTCACCCACAGTTTTTAGCACACCGTTTGGCAAAAACTCCCAACGAACGTTTAACATCTTTTTCTGTTTATCAATGCCCAATGCTTCGGCATTGACTTTCCATTTACCCAGAATTTTTGAATTATCCGCCAGGGGAACATCCGCTTGAGTCGCAAATGCCATGAGCAATAAAAGCGTGGTGACGAGTGTTGTTGTTATTGTTTTCATGTGACTCTCCAAAACATTAGTCGGCTAAATTAACCGATCGGAATATAACATAATCATCATTGATTACCCGGCTTTTCAGTAGATAGCTGGACCAAACGGGTCGCAGAAAGCTTGTCATGCCAGGCGAGACCTTGACGATCCATGACAACCCAGATAAAACCCAAGCCGAAAAATAACCAGGATATGCCAGCAGCAAAAAATCGTATGACGGCCTGCTGCCCACTAATTGACTGAAATTGTGTGTTAAGGACTTTAATTTTCCATGCCCGCATGCCCAGGGTTTGCCCGCCATGAGTCCAAAACCAGACATAAAAAACCAAACTTACCGTCAACAAATAGAACGGAAAAAACCATTGAGAAGAGGTAAAGGCCTGACCGTGGTTAAAAGGCAGAGCAATAGCAGTAGCCAGAAACCAAACAGCCAATAGCAGCAAGGCGTCATAGATTTGAGCGCCAAGCCGACGCAAAAAACCCGGCGCCTTCACATTGGCAACTCCGGGCTTAGGATTGAAACGGGATTGATTTAAGGCAACACGATTTGGCAATTATTTTTCTTCGAATAAAGCCAACTTTTGCCCCAAATACAGGCTACCGGCTACTAAGGCACCGAGCATCAGTATGGAGAACAGGAAAGGAGGTCTGTGAAACACTAAAACAAAAAAATCGGCAATGAATAAGCTAGTGAACAACGGACGATCAATCAGACCGGCTAATAATTTTTTTAACATTTTCCCCCCAGGCATTTTAATGATTCGCCCCTATTCATCGACCCGTGTCGAGAGATTGGGTGCTTGGTATTGTTACGGCTTATTATGATCAAGCCTGTGTGAATTCTACTATAAGCCTGAAAATTGTGAAAGAAAGGCTTAATTGAGCTGGCTTCCGGCAAAATGTTATGATATGGGATAAAACGGGGTTTAGCCTTTGGGCGCTGATAAAAAACCGCATAAAAATTAAGGATAGTGTCATTTTAAAGTTCTTCAAAAAAATCTTTACGCCACCAACGGGAAAAGGCGCACAAACACCTGTCGCCAGCGGTAGCCTTAAGATTTATCCACGCCCAGCACATAGCATTTCGCGCTCGCAAATCAGTGAAAATGCCCTGAAAGTATTGGTGCGTCTTAAAAAAGCCGGATTCGAGGCTTATCTGGTCGGCGGCTGTGTCCGCGACTTATTACTGGGTCGAGAACCCAAAGATTTTGATATTGCGACTAACGCCAGCCCTGAACAGGTTAAACAGATTTTTCGCAATTGCCGCATTATCGGTCGACGTTTCCGACTAGCCCATGTGTTTTTCGGTAAAGACATTATCGAAGTCGCCACCTTCCGAGGTTCCGAAGCTGAAAACTCGGAACAACAACTGGTTCATGAAGACGGTCGTTTGCTGCGCGACAACGTCTTCGGCACTCTGGAAGAAGATGTCTGGCGACGTGACTTTACGGTCAATGCCTTGTATTACAACATTCGCGATTTTTCGGTGGTGGACTATACGGGGGGTATGCAAGATCATGCCGACAGCGTATTACGACTCATTGGTGACCCTAGCGTGCGCTATCGCGAAGACCCTGTCCGTATGTTGCGTGCGGTGCGCTTCGCCGCCAAACTCAGCTTTACCCTGCACCCGGATTCTGAAAAGCCCATTTACGAATTAAATAGCCTGCTAAAAAGTATCCCTTCCGCTCGCTTATACGATGAAGTGCTTAAGCTGTTTCTGGCAGGCTATGGACTACAAACCTTTGAACTTCTCAGGCACTACGGTCTGTTTGGCATTTTATTTCCAGCAACCGAACAGGCGTTAGCCATACAAGAGCACGATTTTCCACGCATGTTCTTGGTCAGAGCTTTGGAAAATTCGGATAAGCGTTTTAATGAGGGTAAAACGCTCACTCCTTATTTCTTACTCGCTGCCTTAATGTGGGAGCCATTGCAACAAAACGCACTCCGACGCATTGCACAAGGCGAACATGAATCACTGGCCTATCAAAATGCTGCCAATGAAGTTTTGAGCCGACAAATTAAAATTATCGCGATGCCACGCCACATCACCCAATCCATGCGTGATGTCTGGTTCTTACAAAGTAAGTTTACGCGTACCATTGGGGTGAGACCTTATCGCTTATTAGAGCAACCCAAATTCCGTGCCGCCTACGATTTCTTACAATTACGGGCAGAGTCCGGTGGTGCAGATCCTCAATTGGTTAAATGGTGGAGTGAATTTCAGGCAGCCGACGAAGTGACTCGCAGACAAATGACTGCGCCACCCAAAGGCAGCAAAAGCGATAAACCTAGACGTCATTCCAATCGTTTTCGTTCACGAAACAAACCCAAAGCAGTCGAATGAAGTGTCAGGAAACCGCCGTCGAGGCCTATATAGGCCTGGGTAGCAATTTGGGTGATTCTGAAGCGACGCTGAAAAGCGCTTGCCTTGCCATTACTGCGGTAGATGGCATCCAACTTTTAGCTGTATCTGCTTTTTATCGCAGCAAACCTGTCGGCCCACAAGACCAACCGGATTATGTCAATGCTGCGATCAGAATCGGGACCCGATTGAGTGCTGAACAGCTTTTGGACACTTTACAGGCAATCGAAAACCAGCACGGCCGTGTCCGGACTCAACACTGGGGTCCCAGAACCCTCGATCTGGATATCTTGTTGTATGATGAGCAACAAATAAATACCCAGCGTTTACGCATTCCTCACCCGGAAATTCCCTTTAGGGGATTTGTGTTGTATCCGCTTGCAGAGATCGCACCCGCAAACCTCGTCATTCCCGGCTTAGACTCCCTGAGTACACTGATAGCCAGCTGCCCCAAAGACGGGCTGGAGAGAATTAATTCATGACACTTTATGCCGATCGTCAATCCAGATTAACTATCAGTGATCTGCTGACCATGAAACAAACAGGTGAAAAAATTAGCTGTTTGACAGCCTATGATGCAAGTTTCACAGCCTTGCTGGAACAATGCGGCATAGAAGTGATTTTGGTCGGCGATTCATTAGGCATGGTCATTCAAGGTCATGACAATACCCTGCCAGTCAGCGTCGAGACCATGACTTATCACTGTCGCTGTGTCAGCAAAGCCCGTCAGCGCGCGCTATTGATTGGCGACTTGCCTTTTGCCAGTTATGCCTCTGTCGGGCAAGCCCTTCAGAATGCAGCGCAACTCATACAAGACGGCGGCGTTGACATGGTGAAACTGGAAGGCAATAAAACCGACATCATTGCCCACCTGACCAGTAACGGTATTCCAGTTTGCGGACATTTAGGCCTACTGCCTCAGTCTGTCAATTTATTAGGTGGCTACAAAGTGCAGGGACGTGACCCTAAACAAGCGGCGCGTTTGTTACAAGATGCGCATGAAATTGCCGCCGCCGGTGCCAGCCTTTTAATTTTGGAATGTATACCTGCTGAATTAGCCGGCAAAATCAGCCGTGCCATCAACATTCCCGTCATTGGTATTGGTGCAGGGATTGAATGTGACGGTCAGGTCTTAGTCATCTACGACCTGCTCAACATCAACAGCGGACATCGGCCGCGTTTTTGTAAAAACTTCCTGGAAGGAAGTCATAGCATACAAGACGCTATTCTCGCTTACCACAACGCGGTTAAACAGCGCACTTTTCCGGGCGCCGAACACAGTTATTAATATGCAAACCCTGACCTCGATTGAAACTTTACGCCATCAAATCCAGGCATGGCGTCACAATGGCCAGCGTATCGCTTTTGTACCGACAATGGGTAATCTGCATGACGGCCATCTAAACTTGGTCCACACGGCTAAACAAAATGCCGACAAGGTAGTGGTCAGTATTTTTGTTAATCCGACTCAATTTGGTCCTCATGAAGATTTTGCTCGCTACCCCCGCACCGAGAGCGCAGACAGTCTGCGCTTGAGCGAATGCGCAACTGATGTGCTGTTTTTACCCACAGTCGAAACCCTTTATCCGCAAACCAGCCAAACCCAAGTGAGTGTGCCTGAAGTCGCGAATCGATTATGCGGTCTGCATCGTCCCGGCCATTTTGATGGGGTAGCACTGGTGGTTTGCAAACTGCTCAACATGGTCCAGCCCGACATCCTGTATTTAGGGGAAAAAGACTTCCAACAGTTGACGGTGATTCGTCGCATGGTGAATGACTTGAATATTCCGACTCAGGTGGCAAGCGTTGCCACGGTTCGGGAAGCGGATGGATTGGCGATGAGTTCTCGCAACACCTATCTAAGCCAGGAACACAGAGCCTTAGCGCCGGTTCTTTATCAAACCCTGATCGAAACTCGAGAGGCACTGCTAAAGAATGCCAACCCAAGCCTGCTGCTTACGCAGCGCATCCAGCATCTTGAACAGTTAGGGTTTGTCGTGGATTACTTATCTTTGTGCCGTCAACAGGATTTACATGAGGCAAGCGCAGAAGACACCGACCTGGTCCTTCTAGTCGCTGCACGACTGGGCAGCACGCGTTTAATTGATAATATTCGCTTTGAACGCTAGTCATTAGTATGCCTTTTCAGGCGCCAGATCTCATGCTTAAATTTGATAGCCGTGTCAATTTAAGGGATAATCCCCTTCCTAGCTAACAGATAGTGTTAACCATGCAATCAACCATGCTCAAAGCCAAGTTACACCGTGCGCGTGTAACGCATTCTGAACTGGATTATGAGGGATCGTGCGCCATTGATGGCACCATTCTGGATTTTTCTGGAATTCGTGAATATGAGCAAATCCAGATTTACAACATTAACAATGGCTTACGCTTTACGACTTATGCCATTCGTGCGGAAGAAGGCTCAGGAATTTTTTCAATCAACGGGGCTGCTGCGCGCATGGCTTGCCCGGGCGACCTCATTATTGTCTGCGCCTACGGCAGCTATAGCGAAGAAGAACTGAAAGACTACAAGCCTACTCTAGTTTATTTTGATGGCCAAAACCAGATCAGCCATTCCAGCCATTCAATTCCGGTACAACCCGCTTAATGCTTCGCAAAACCCGCCAAAGCCTGTAATTTGGCTTTGGCTTCGCCACTGGCAATCACCGCCAGAGCTTTGTCCACACCTTGTTGCATATCAACGGCCAGATCAGCCGCATAGATAGCCGCGCCAGCATTTAAAGCCACAATATCTCTCGCTGGACCGGCTTGATTAGCAAACACCTGCTGAATAATCGCCAGACTCTGTTCAGCATCCTCGACCGCCAACTCACTCAGACTGCTGCACTGCATGCCAAATTGCTCCGGATGCAGACGATAAGTGCTGATTTGGCCATTTTTAAGCTCCGCGACCTCGGTCGGTGCGGCAATACTGATTTCATCCAGACCGTCTTCAGCATGCACAACTAATACATGCTCACTCCCCAGTTTTTGCAAAACCTCCGCAACCGGACGCAACCAACGACTGTCATACACCCCAATCAACTGATGCTTGGCATTCGCCGGGTTAGACATAGGCCCAATTAAATTGAATAAGGTTCTGACCCCCATCGCCTTACGCGCTTCGACCGTATGTTTAACCGCACCGTGATGCTTAGCGGCAAACAAAAATCCGACACCGATTTCATCGACCGCTGCCGCCACTTGTTCGGCAGAAAGGTTTAAGTCCACCCCGGCTGTTTCCAGTAAATCAGCGCTACCACAGCGACTGGATACCGATCGGTTGCCGTGTTTGGCTACTTTAGCACCTGCCGCAGCCACTACAAATGCCGCGGCAGTAGAGATGTTAAAGGTATTGGCTCCATCACCACCCGTACCACAGGTATCGATCACATGTTCGCCTTGAACATTCACTTTTTGCCCAAGCTCACGCATCACACTGACTGCCGCCGCAATTTCATCCACCGTTTCGCCTTTGCAACGCAAAGCAATCAAAAAAGCAGCAATCTGGGCATCATGCAATTGCCCGCTCATCATCGCCGCCATCGTCTCACGCATCTGCGTGTCCGATAAGTCTTGTCGATCAAGCAATTGATTAAGTATCTCTTGAAAATGCATACAGGTTAATCTGAACCAATAAAGTGAACTATGATAACAAAGCTTTGGGAGGCTGATTCAGCCAATCCAGCACACCAAAACCTGCCGCACGTCCGGTTGCAAAACTGGCGCTTAGTAAATACCCGCCCGTCGGCGCCTCCCAGTCCAACATTTCCCCGGCACAAAACACCCCGGGCAAAACCTTAAGCATGAGCTTCTCATTCAAGGCGGCAAAACCAACCCCTCCGGCGCTACTGATGGCCTCAGCTAAAGGACGAGTCGCTGTCAGAGCAAGCGGCAGTGCTTTTAGCGTCTCAATCAGGAGACTGGGCTGTTCCAAGTCCTCAACCGATAACACTTCTCTGAGTAAAGCAATGCGCAAAGGATCTAAGCCCAGAGCCTTACGCAAATAGGTAGTCCATGATTGTTTGCCGCGCGGCTTACTCAGCCTGGCCATGATTTTGTCCTTAGGCCAATCCGGCAATAAATCCAGAACAATGCGGGCCTGTCCCAGGCGCTCGATTTCATCCCGAATTGGCGCAGATACCGCATAGATTAGACTACCTTCTAAACCATATTCACTGATCATAAGCTCACCCAACTGAGACCATGTCTGACCTTGAGCGTTCTTAAAACTGAGACGGACTGACTTTAAAGCGTGGGCAGCGAAACGCTGGCGAAAAAAATCGCTCCAGGCCTGTTCAAAGCCACAATTGCTGGGTTTAAGTTCGGCCAGTTCAATTCCCAAAGGCGCTAAATACTCCACCCAAGCGGCATTTGAGCCTAATTGCGGCCAACTGCCACCCCCTAAAGCCAATATCACGGCACGCGCATTGATCAGGCGCGTCCCTCCGGGAGTTGCAAACGCTAAGGCCTGGTCATGCCAGCCTAACCATTGATGACGCATTTGCAGGACCACGCCTTGGGCGCGTAAGCGATGCAACCAGGCCCTGAGCAAAGGAGCGGCTTTCATATCTTTAGGGAAAACCCGCCCAGAACTTCCAACAAAGGTTTCAATACCTAAATCATTCAACCAGGCGATCAGTTTGGATGGTGAAAAATCATGCAGAATCGCTTTTAGAACTGCGGCCTGTTCGCCATAACGCCCCAAAAAAGCTTCAAAAGGTTCAGAATGGGTGATGTTCATCCCCCCTTTACCCGCCATCAGAAATTTACGACCTGCCGAGGGCATAGCATCAAATACGGTGACCGCAACACCGGCCTGACTCAAGACTTCAGCAGCCATCAAGCCGGCTGGACCTGCACCGATGATCGCTACTTCAGTCGTATCTGCGCGGCGATTATCGCTCAAGAAAATTGCGAAGCATGTCGTGGCCATGCTCGGTCAGAATTGACTCAGGATGGAATTGCACACCTTCAATATCCAGCGTTTTGTGGCGTACCCCCATAATTTCGTCAAGCTGACCGGCCTCGTCCTGAGTCCAGGCAGTCACTTCAAGGCACTCCGGTAAACTGCTTTGCTCGATTACCAAGGAATGATAACGGGTGGCTGTGAAAGGATTATTTAAGCCTTTAAAAACCCCTTGATCGTGGTGATACACCAGCGAAGTCTTGCCGTGCATAATGCTTTTGGCATGGATAATATTGCCACCAAAAGCATAACCGATACTTTGATGCCCAAGACATACCCCCAGAATCGGTAACTTACCGGCAAAGCTTCTTATCACATCCACCGAAATACCCGCTTCTTTGGGCGTACAGGGACCGGGCGAAATCACAATTTTGTCTGGTTTAAGTGCAGCTAATTGCTCAGTCGTGATTTCGTCATTCCGCACCACCTGAACATCCGCACCCAGTTCACCAAAATACTGCACCAGATTGTAGGTAAACGAATCGTAGTTATCGACCATTACCAGTTTGACCGCACTCATGGCTTTGCTCCTTCCAAACCTGCTTCTGCCATACTGACGGCACGGAATACCGCCCGTCCTTTATTCATGGTTTCTTCCCATTCGCTACGCGGAACAGAATCGTAAACAATACCCGCACCGGCCTGAATGTGTAAGGTCTGATCTTTAATCACAGCCGTGCGAATAGCAATCGCCGTATCCAGATTACCCGACCAGGAAATGTAGCCGACGGCACCTGAATAGATCCCGCGCTTTACAGGTTCCAGTTCATCAATGATTTCCATTGCCCGAATTTTGGGCGCACCGCTTACGGTTCCAGCCGGAAAAGTCGCCGCCAGCACATCAAAAGCATTTTTGCCGGGCTCTAACTCACCAGTGACATTGGAAACAATGTGCATGACATGCGAATAGCGCTCGATAATCATTTTATCGGTTAATTTTACGCTGCCAATTTTGGCGACACGTCCGGCGTCATTACGACCGAGATCAATCAACATTAAATGTTCAGCAATTTCCTTGGGATCCGCCAATAAATCTTGCTCCAAAGCCAGATCCTGCTCCACCGTCTGACCACGCGGGCGTGTGCCGGCGATGGGTCGCACAGTCACTTGTTGATCTTCCAGACGCACCAAAATTTCCGGTGAGGAACCGACGATATGAAAATCGTCCAGATTCAGGAAATACATATAGGGCGAGGGATTCAGGCAACGCAAAGAGCGATACAAATCCAGCGGTGAAGCACTGAAAGGAATCGACATCCGCTGTGATAACACCACCTGCATGATGTCGCCATCAGTAATATATTCCTTGGCTTTTAATACCGCCGCCTCAAAACCCTGTTGGGTAAAACCTGACACAAAATCCGCTTCCTGCACCGCTTTAGACGCTACATGAGCTTGCGGTCTGGCACTGGATTCGCGCAATTTGACCACCAGATTATCCAAACGCTGCTGCGCTTGCTGATAGGCGTGCTCCTGAGCCGGATCGGCATGGGTCAGCAACAGCAACTTACCGGACAGATTATCAAACACCAGCAAGTCTTCTGACACCATTAACAGAATATCCGGAGTACCAATGGGGTCCGGTTTTGCCTGTGACTGGAGTCGCGGCTCAATATAAGCAATGGTTTCATAACCAAAGTAACCGACTAGGCCTCCATTAAATCGCGGCAAGCCTTCAATATCCGGTACACGATATTCATGTCTGAAATCTTCTATCCACTGCAAAGGCTGGGGATGCTGAAAAGATTCACTTGCCTCACCCGCTACTTCGACAGTAATTTGGTGACCGACAATTTTGATGCGCTTGTGACTGGGTAAACCAATAATGGAATAGCGTCCCCACTGTTCGCCGCCATGCACAGACTCAAATAAGTAGGAATACGGACCGTCAGCCAGCTTTAAATAAGCACTGAGCGGAGTATCCAGGTCGGCCAGCACTTCACGAGTGATGGGAATACGGTTATAGCCTTGCCGGGCGTATTGATCAAATTGCGCGGGTGTCATGATTAATCTCTGGGCGTGGTCAAAAACGACGCGTTTTACACGAAATGAGATTGTACCCTACAAAGCTAATACTCAGCGACTAGGAGTCGTATTGTCACTGGGATTTTTAACCCTGAAACAAATTTGCGATAATGAACGGTTTTTGGGAAAGAGTCATTTCATGTGGTTTAAAAATCTGGTCATTTATCGATTCAACGAGCCTTTTACACACTCTGCAGAAGGATTGGCCGATCACCTCCAAGCCGATAGCTTTCGCCCCTGTGGCGGTCATGATCTATCCAGCTTTGGCTGGACAGCCCCTTTAGGTGAACACAGCGAACAACTGGTTCATGCCTGCAATGGCTTTTTGATGGTTTGTGTCAAAAAGCAGGAAAAAGTCATTCCCTCTTCTGTCATCAATGAACTGTTGCAGGAAAAAGTCGCTGACATTGAAGCCCAGGAAGCACGCAAACTAGGTAATAAAGAACGCAGCCGCATCAAAGATGAACTCATTTTTGAACTGCTACCCAAAGCGTTTCGTTTTTCCCGGAAAACCTTTGCCTATATTGACCCCAAAGGTGGCTGGTTAGTCGTTGACGCCGGCTCCAGCAAAAAAGCCGAAGAGGTAGTCAGCTTATTGCGCAAATCCCTGGGCTCCTTACCGGTTTCGCCTCTGGCCAGCCAATGCCAACCTTCAGTACAACTGACGGATTGGCTGACTCAGCATAAAGCACCGCATGAGTTGCTAATCGAAGATGAATGCGAGTTGCGTTCGGAAGACGAAGAAGCCAGTATTATTCGTTGCAAACGCCATGACCTGAGTTTGCCAGAAATTAAAAACCATTTAGATAAAGGCAAACAAGTGATTAAATTAGCCCTTACGTGGGCGGACAGGCTGTCATTTGTGGTCGATGAACAATTATTGATCAAACGCCTAAAGTTTCTTGATTTGATTCAAGAACAACGTGACAACATCGATAGCACCAATTTTGCCGAGCAATTTGATGCCGAATTTGCCATTATGAGCGCGGAATTAAGCCAATTTATCCCGCGACTGACTGATTTGTTTAATGCAGAAGGTAATCCTTAGATGAAACGACTTATTTTGACCAGCCTGTTACTTGCCAGCAGCACAGCATCGGCAATGACCTTATCGGCTCCTGATTTACCGGGTGACGATCTGATAGGAAATCCGCCTGAAAATCCTCATTATGTCATCGCCAAACAAGAAGACACCTTGATTGATATTGCGGTGGAACAGCATCTGGGTCAGGATCATATCGTGCTGGCCAACCCAACTGTTGATCGCTGGCTGCCGGGCGCAGGCACTCAGGTGCGCATTCCGAATGGCTTTGTATTACCCGATGCGCCTCGTCAGGGCGTTATTATCAATTTACCTGAGATGCGTTTGTATTACTTCCCGGATGCTCAGAAAGTCATCACCTATTCTATAGGGATTGGCAGGGTAGACTGGAAAACACCGATGGGTAAAACCCGGATTCAGGACAAACAAGCCAATCCATCCTGGACACCACCGGCTTCTATCATTGCTGAGCATTTGGCTGACGGCGACAAACTGGACCCTTACTATCCACCCGGCCCAGACAACCCTTTAGGATTGTTCGCCTTCAAACTAGGGATTCCTGGCTATTTGATCCACAGCACCAACAAAGTCAATGGTGTAGGCATGCGCGTGAGTCACGGCTGTATCAGAATGTACCCCTTGGATATCGAAAAATTCTTTCCGATGATTAAAGTGGGTACCGAAGTCAATATTGTTAATCAATCGGTGAAGGTCGGCTGGTACCACAACACTTTATATGTTGAGGTCTATCCAGAAATGGAAGAAACACCGGCTAGCTTTGAAGACCGCCTGCATCATGCTCTGGAGCTGATCGCAAAAGTGAATGGTGGCAAAATGCCAGTCATTAAGGCTTCGGTTCTGCGTGATGCGATTGGACAGGCACGTGGTTTACCCGTACCCATTTACCATCGCCCCACTACAACACCGGCGACAGCCACAACCAACTAAACAGGTAAACGCCCAATAAAAAAGCCCGGCATCTTGCGATACCGGGCTTTTTTTACAACTAAATAAACGATTGCTTATTTGTGTTGTGATTTTTTGAACAAACGATCCAATTTAGCATTGGTATCTTGTGCGTATTGAGCAGCACGGTTTGCAGCAGCTTCAGCAGCAGCAGCGGCAGCTTTTGCAGCAGCAGCGTCAGCAGATGCAGCAGAAACTTGTGGTTTCAGAGCGTCGATTTGACCTTGCAAGTTAGTGATATCAGATTGGCTAGCGCAACCGGTAGCCAAAGCAGCAACAGCAACAAGTGCAGATAATTTAACAACTTTCATCATGGTTTTCCCCTTGATAGTGGTTTCAAAAAACAAAAAAAAGACTAAACGGTGGCAATTATCCAACATTTTATTGGTTTTTACCAACATTTATTTCACAGTAACCAATGTTCCCTTTTCTACCCACCGACTTAACTGATCAATTTGATCGTTGGTCAGTGCAATACATCCATGTGTCCAATTCATAGATTTGTGAATAGCCAAACTGCCGCTACCCAAGCCATGAATACCGATTTGCCCTCCTAAAGGCGTATCCTGAGGAGGTACTTGACCACTATCATGCGCTTTTGCAATGTGATGATAGGTATCAGAATCGATTTTGCCTTTTTTCAAGGCAGAATCGGCATGCTCGACGTTAGGATAGGTCAAACCAAAAAACGTGCGAAACATGCTTTTGGTATTGATCCAGCCTACACGATAGTTGCCCAAGGGTGTGATATCGTCACCTCTGTGGGTTTTTTCACCAGCGCCACTGCGCCCGATAGCGATATTTTCAAGAACGGCGACTGTTTTATCGCCTTTCTTCACTTCCATATTCAGTTTTTGTGTATCAACCAGCAACCAGACATCCGGATCGGCCTGCACCCATGGGCCATAACTCAAAAAACTTAACAACAAAGCCCGCCGCCAATTTTTTCTTGTCATAAACAATTTAATATTCCCTGAATTTTGGTGTACTTTACCAGTTTTATATTGTCGCATTAAGGGTCCAATATGCAAATAAAAACCTATAACACCACACCCTATGATGATCAAAAACCGGGCACCTCAGGATTAAGAAAGAAAGTCAGAGTTTTCCAACAATCAGCTTATCTGGAAAATTTTGTTCAGGCTATCTTCAACAGTTTGGACGATTTTCAAGGAAAATCACTGGTCTTGGGAGGCGATGGTCGCTATTTTAATCGCCAGGCAATACAGATTATTATTAAAATCGCCGCTGCCAATGGCATTGGTGAATTAATCATTGGCCAGGGTGGATTATTGTCCACACCGGCGGCATCCAACATCATTCGCAAATATCAGGCTTTTGGCGGCATCGTGCTGTCAGCCAGTCACAATCCCGGCGGCCCCGACGAAGATTTTGGTATCAAATACAATGTCAGCAATGGCGGACCTGCGCCGGAAAAATTTACCGACGCCTTGTATCAAAACACCAAAACCATCAGCGAATATCATTTAGCCGAAATTGATGACGTCAATTTAGATCAAATCGCTGACATTCAACTGGATGGCTTAACAATACGCATTATTGATTCCGTTGCTGACTATGCACAACTGATGACGGAAATTTTTGATTTCAAACTGATCCGCGACAGTATCGCAGCAGGTTTGATTAGTTTGCGCTTTGACGCCATGCACGCAATTACCGGCCCTTATGCCAGACATATTCTGGAAGAACTGCTGGGAGCCGCCCCCGGATCGGTATTCAACGCTATTCCTCAGGAAGACTTTGGTGGCGGACACCCCGATCCAAATATGGTTCACGCCCACGAACTCACCGAAATCATGTTATCCGACCATGCACCTACCTTCGGCGCGGCATCAGATGGTGACGGCGACCGCAATATGATCATGGGCGCCAATATCTTTGTTACCCCAAGCGACAGTCTGGCGATCATGGCCGCCAATGCCCGCCTGATTCCTGCCTATGCCAAAGGCATCAGCGGTGTAGCCCGCTCTATGCCGACCAGTCAGGCCGTGGACCGAGTTGCCCAGGCACTGAATCTGGCTTGTTACGAAACCCCAACCGGCTGGAAATTCTTCGGCAATTTGCTCGATGCCGGCAAAATCACCTTGTGTGGTGAAGAAAGCTTTGGCTCTGGTTCCAACCACGTCAGAGAAAAAGACGGCCTGTGGGCGGTATTATTCTGGTTGAATCTGATCGCGCGTAAACGCCAGTCGGTTGCTGATATTGTTACCGAACACTGGGAAAAATTTGGTCGCGATATTTACTGCCGTCACGACTACGAGGCGGTCGAAAACGACATCGCTAATAGCATCGTTGACCATCTGCGCAACCAATTGACGGCTTTACCCGGCCAAAGCTGGGGTGAGTACAGCGTAAAATATGCTGATGAATTCAGTTATACCGACCCGGTAGACAACAGCGTCAGCGCCCAACAAGGCATACGCGTCGGCTTTACCAATGGTTCGCGGATTGTTTTCCGCTTATCGGGTACCGGCACGGTGGGTGCGACATTGCGTATCTATATTGAAAAATATCAGCGTGACGCCGAACATTTGCATCAAGACTCCGGCATTGCATTGCAAGAACTGGTGGATATTGCCGAAATCTTGTGTGAAGTGAAAAAACGCACCGGCAGAACTGAACCCTCAGTGATTACCTGATCAATCAATGACACCGCTGCCGGTTCAGGCCGGCAGCCATGCCACTAAATAGCGCCAGGCTCCGATGTGAGCGGTACTAATTCGATAAACTCCGGCTCATATTGATGCGCAATGCCCTGCATCAACAAAATCAGCACAACCCCGGCCAGGATAAAAGCGATTTGCTGTAAGGAGGTTTTAATATCGGTCTTTTCATGCAAAGACGGGATCAGATCGGCCACCGCAATATAAATGAAGCTTGATGCTGCTAAGGCTAAAAAGTACGGCAGGACCTGATGCAGGTCTCCCAGGCCATAGTAGGCTAACACCCCGCCCACCACAGTCCCCAGGCTGGCCAAAACATTGTAAAACAAGGCACGCAAACGGCTATAGCCACTGTGTAACAAAATAGCGAAGTCGCCGACCTCCTGAGGGATTTCATGCGCAGCCACCGCCAGACTGGTGACAATACCCAGCTGAACATCGGTCAAAAACGCTGCAGCAATCAGCACACCATCCACAAAATTGTGAATACTATCGCCCAAAATAATGAAGATACCGGTCACCCGGCGATTGGAGGGTGGCGCAACTTGCGGTTGAGGCTCGTGAGCATGCTGATGTCCGTGATGCGCATCTTCGCCATGCGCCGCACAGGCGTGGGAATGGCAATGCCGCCAAACCAGCAGCTTTTCCAAAACAAAAAACAACAAAATACCGGCCAGGATAGTCGCTGACAATTGATCCACTGCCTGCGGAGGCACCGACTCAAATGCATGCGGAATCAGACCACAAAAAGCCCCGGTCAATAAGGCCCCAATCGCGAAGCTGATGCCGTGCGGCAACACCTTATGCTGCTGTGACTCAGACAATAATAAAAACACACTGGCCGCCAGCACACTCAACACCCCACCCAAAGCCGTAAAGGTGATGATTAACAACAATACATCCAAACTATGATCTCCAGATCAAACTCGCCATTCGTCCGGTGCGCGCACCGTCACGACGATAGGAATAAAAACGTTGCGGGTCACGAACAGTGGAACAATCACCACCAGTAATCTGATCGATACCCAACTCATATAAATTATTACGTGCCAGACGGTAAATATCGGCGAGCCATTTGCCCGGTGCAAGCGCCAAAAAAGCATCGGCATTCGCACTATGGCGATTCACAAAAGCCTCGCGAACCTCATCACCCACCTCAAAATCAGCCGGTCCGATTGCCGGCCCCAGATAAACCTGCAGTTGATGAGCATTCATCGCCTTAACCGTCGCATCAATGATGCCGGCATGTAAACCCCGCCAGCCAGCATGCGCGGCGGCAATCACCTCACCCCCGTCACCACAAAACAATAAGGGCAGACAATCAGCGGTCAACACCACACACACCACAGCCGATTCACGGGTATAACTGGCATCTGCTTCCGGCACACCAAGCACCTGATCAGCCCTGGCCACAGCAATACCATGCACTTGATTCAGCCACACCGGCTCAGCCGGCAAAGCCAGTTGCTGACGAATGATGGCACGATTAGCACTGACAGCCACCGGATCATCTCCTACATGCGCCGCTGGATTGAGACTGGCATAATCGCCTTGACTCACACCGCCACTGCGTAAACTAATCGCCGCCTGAACCCCCGGCGGCAAACGCCAATCAGGTCTGATCCAGTTCATTCGCTGCCAACAAATCAATCAGATGCTGCATATCTTCTGGCATTTCCTGCTCCCATTCACAGTACTCGCCGGTTTCGGGATGCTCAAGCCCCAAACGTGCTGCATGCAAAGCCTGACGCTTAAAACCACGGAAGGCCTCCGCCAAAGCCGGATTACAGTCAGCCGGCATCTGGAAACGCCCGCCATAAACCTGATCACCAACCAAAGGATAATGAATATGACTCATGTGCACACGAATCTGATGGGTACGCCCCGTTTCCAGCTTGACCCGAATTAAGGTATGGCGTTTAAAGCGCTGTTCCAGACGGTAATGGGTAATCGCTTCTTTGCCATCACGGCGCACGGCGTTGCGTTTACGATCAGTCGGATGGCGGCCAATCGGCTCATCAACGGTTCCACCAGCCGTCATCCAGCCTTTTACCAAAGCCAGATACTCACGGTTAATACTGCGTTCCTGTAATTGTTCAACCAATGAGGTATGGGCTGGCAAGGTTTTGGCGATCATTAACAAACCACTGGTGTCTTTATCGAGACGATGAACAATCCCGGCTCTGGGCAAGACATTTAAACCCGGCTCATGATTCAGCAAGGCATTTACCAGAGTACCTT
>Ga0194120_10001830_pt1 | contig 37577 bp, 36 predicted proteins | sample TA2MahCa65mmetaG_FD_148642 | JGI IMG/M metagenome (GOLD analysis project Ga0194120, IMG submission 148642) | Freshwater microbial communities from Lake Tanganyika, Tanzania - TA2015019 Mahale Deep Cast 65m | ecosystem: Environmental > Aquatic > Freshwater > Lake | place: Tanzania: Lake...
GCTCGCGCAGCAGCAGCACCCCGCCGTCGCTGCTCGCGTGCTCCGCGTCGAACCGGCCCACCACGGGCCGTCGTCCCAGCGGCGAAAACTCAAGCTGCGTCGCGCTACACTCTGTCTGCACAGGTCGGCCCTTTCTGTTGGCCCGTTTTGTCTTGCAACTCAACGGTTAACAGAAGTCAGCCGGCCTGTGCTCGTTTGAGTGGTGAGAAATCCAGGCTAGCCCTCGGGCCGTGCCGATCCGTCGCTGCGGAACCGCTCGATCATTTCGGAGGGGATCCGGCGCGGGCGCTGCGTCTTCGCGTCGACGTAGGCCCAGGTGGTGATCGCGGCCACGAGCAAGGCCCCGTCCGAGGCGCGCGTGAAGCGCGAGTGGCGGATGCTGCGCGCGCCGCTCATCGCCTCGACCCAGGTCTCCTCGACGATCTCCTCGCCGGGAAGCGCGGAGCGCTGGTAGTCGATCTCGTGGCGGCGCACGATCCAGACGGCCCCTTGCTCGCGCAGCGTAGCGTTGTCGGAGCCGCGGCGGATCGCGTGCGCGCCGGCCAGCTCGCCGACGAAGCCGAGCCAGCGCACGTTGTTCACGTGGCCGAGCTCGTCGCAGTCGGCGGCCTCGATGATGCGCGTGCGCCTGAAGACGGCTCCGCTCATTCCGCTTCGAGAAGCAGCGCCGCGCAGTAGTCGCGATACGGCGACGACGGCATCGCCGCGACCGCGCGCTCGAGTCCGGCCGCGTCGATGAAGCCCTGCCGGAACGCGATCTCCTCCGGGCAGGCGATCTTCAAGCCCTGCCGCTGCTCGATGGTGGCGATGAAGTTCGCGGCCTCGAGCAGGCTCTCGTGCGTGCCGGTGTCGAGCCAGGCGATGCCGCGTCCCAGACGCAGCGCGCGCAGCTCGCCGCTCTCGAGATAGCCGCGGTTCAGATCCGTGATCTCGAGCTCGCCGCGCGCGGAGGGCCGCAGGCGCTTCGTGCGCTCGACGATCGTCGCGTCGTAGAGGTAGATGCCGGGCACCGCCAGATTCGAGCGCGGACTCGCGGGCTTCTCGACCAGCGAGAGCACCTTCCCGCTCTCGTCGAACTCGACCACGCCGTAGCGCTCCGGATCGCGCACCGGATAGCCGAAGATCACCGCGCCGGTGCGGAACTCGCGCACGATCTCGTCCAGGCGCATTCGCCCGTAGAAGATGTTGTCGCCCAGGATCAGCGCGACGTTTCCGCCGTCGATGAAGCGCTCGCCGACCAGGAACGCCTGCGCGATCCCCTTGGGCTCGGGCTGCACCGCGTAGCGGATCTGCAGGCCCCAGAGGGAGCCGTCGCCGAGCAGGGACTGGAAGCGGGGCACGTCCTGCGGCGTGGAGATCAAGAGGATCTCGCGGATTCCCGCGAGCATCAGCGTCGCGATCGGGTAGTAGATCATCGGCTTGTCGTAGACCGGCTGCAGCTGCTTGCTCGCGACCTGCGTGAGCGGGTGCAAGCGCGAGCCGGCGCCGCCTGCCAGGACGATCCCCTTCATGCGCACCTCTCCTGCTCGGACGCGGGCATGGTAGCAGGCGACCTGCGCGACACTCGCGCCGGTCAGCCGAGGAGCTTCGCGATCTCGTCCGCGGACAGGCCGGCTTCGCGAAGCAGCTCGGCGGAGTCCGCGCCGAGCTCCGGCGCCGGGCGATTCGCGGGCATCGGGAACGCGGACATCAGGAAGGGCGTTCCCACGCCCGTAAACGCGCCCACGCGCGGGTGCTCCACCGTCGGCAGGTAGCCCATGTCGCGTGCCTGCGGGTCCGCGGCCACCTCGTCCAGTCGGCGCACCGCGGACCAGATGATGCCGGACGTCTCGAGCGCCTGCTCCCAGTCCGCGAGCGAGCGCGAGACGAAGATCGGGTCGAGGATCTCGACCAGCGCGCGCGAGTTCTTGTAGCGCTCGACCGCTCCGGAGAAGCGCGGGTCGGCGATCAGGTCCTCGCGCCCGAGCGCGCGACAGAGCGGTGCCCAGTATCGGATCGAGTCGATCATCACCAGCATCAGCCAGCGCTCGTCCCGGGTCGGGTAGAGGTTCCAGAGCGGATTGCGCGGCTGCTTGCGGTCGTGCATCGGCGGGCTCTCGCCGGCGACGAGAACCTGCGCGAGGTCGTTTCCCTGGATGTACAGGCCGATCTGCAGCAGCGACACTTCGATCGCCTGGCCGACGCCGGTGCGGTCGCGCACGCGCAGCGCGGCGAGGATTCCGCAGACGAGCGACATGCCGGCGGCGTGATCGCCGGTTCCCGGGCGGAGGAACGCCGGCGTCGCATCCGGCGCGCGCAGGATGTCCATCATGCCCGTGCGCGCCCAGTAGGCGGTGTAGTCGAACGCGGGCCGGTCGGCCTCGTCCCCGCGCGTTCCATAACCGTTCAGTGTCGCGTGGACGAGCCCGGGGCGGCGCGCGCGAAGGGTCGCGGGATCGAGGCCGAAGCGGAGCTGGCGCCCGGGGAGCAGGTTGGTGAGGAGCACGTCGGCGCGATCGATCACGCGCAGGAGCGCGTCGCGCGCCTCGGGCCGGGACAGGTCGAGCGCGAGCGAGCGCTTGCCGCGATTGTCCATCTCGAAGGCGGGCGAGACGTCGATGTCGCTGTCGAACCCGTTCATCCGCGGACGGGTGTGCCGGTACAGCTCCCCCTCGGGCACCTCGACCTTGATCACCTCCGCGCCCAGATCCGCGAGCAGCGCCCCCGCGGATGGCGCGGCGACGAAGCTCGCGACCTCGACGACCCGGATTCCCTCGAGCGGTGCGGTCATCGCCGGACCCTCACACCCGGGGGCGCGAGGTGTCAAGGAGCGTGCTATAACGCCGCCCATGGCGAAAAAGGGCGCGCGCGAGAAGATCAAGCTGGAGAGCACCGCGGGTACGGGCTTCTTCTACACCACCCGGAAGAACAAGCAGAACACCCCGGACAAGCTCGAGATCAAGAAATTCGACCCGGTCGCGCGCAAGCACGTCGTCTTCAAGGAAGCGAAGCTGAAGTAGGCCTGCGCGCGGGCGTAGAATCCCGCGCATGGACTTCAGCCAGGACGCGGACTACCAGAGCATCAGCTCCGAGGCCGGAAAGCTCGCCGGCGGCTTCGACGACGGCTACTGGCTCGAGCACGACGAGAAGAAGCTCTTCCCCTGGGAGTTCTACAACGCCTTCGCGGCCGCGGGCTGGGTCGGCGTGCTGGTCCCGGAGGCCTACGGGGGGGCCGGGCTCGGCGTGATGCACGCGGGCGCGCTGCTGCGCGCGGTGGCGGGCAGCGCCGGGGCGATGAACGCGGCCTCGACCCTGCACCTGTCGATCTTCGGCATGGGCCCCGTGATCCATCACGGCTCCGAAGCGATGAAGCGCAAGTACCTGCCGCCGACCGCGACCGGCGAGCTGCACGTCTCGTTCGGGGTGACCGAGGACGACGCCGGCACCGACACCTCGCGGATCCGCACCTTAGCGCGCCGGGACGGCAGCGGCTGGGTCGTGAACGGCAAGAAGGTCTGGAACACCAAGGCGCAGCAGGCGCAGAAGATCCTGCTGCTCGCGCGCACGACGCCGCGCGAGGAGTGCAAACGCCGCCTGGACGGGATGACGCTGTTCCTGGCCGATCTCGACCGCGCGCACTGCGAGATCCGCGAGATCCCGAAGCTCGGGCGAAACGCGGTGAACTCGAACGAGGTCTTCATCCACGATCTGCCGGTCTCGAACGACGACGTCGTGGGCGAGGTCGGGCGCGGCTTCTACACGCTTCTCGACGGCATCAACCCGGAGCGGATCGTGATCTCGGCCGAGGCGTGCGGGATCGGCTTCCGGGCGCTCGAGCGGGCGATCGCGTACGCGAAGGAGCGCGTGGTCTTCGATCGGCCGATCGGGCAGAACCAGGCGATCGCGCACCCGCTGGCCGACTCCTACAGCGAGCTGGTCGCGGCGGAGCTGCTGTGGCAGAAGGCGGCCTGGACCTACGATCGCGGCGAGCCGGCCGGCCCGCTCGCGAACATGGCGAAGGTCCGCTGCGCGGACGCGTCGTTCCGGGCCTGCGACCGCGCGCTGCAGACGCTCGGCGGGTTCGGCTACGCGCGCGAGTACCACGTCGAGCGCTACTGGCGCGAGGCGCGGCTGATGCGGATCGCGCCGATCTCGCAGGAGATGGCGCTGAACTTCGTCGCCGAGCACGTGCTCGAGCTGCCGCGCTCGTACTGAGTCGCTTGACCCTCTCCGGCAGGCTGAGTAAGTTGCCTACTCCCGTCGGGCCCGGGGGTTGAGAACGGACGACCATGCGGTGGACCACCCTCGACCGGCCGCGCTCGGATTAGCCGCATGCCCCCACCGTCCGACCTCGCTCGCAGCACGGCTCTCGGCGGCGGAATCGCGGCCGGGGTGCTCGCGTTCCTCGCTTGGTGCCTGGTCGTCTTCGGCGCGCTGGTTCGCGCTCACGGCGCCGGCCTCGCGTGTCCGGATTGGCCGCTCTGCTTCGGCGAGCTGATCCCCGAGTTCGACTTGCAGGTCGCCTTCGAATGGGGCCACCGAGCCATGGCAGGAGCGCTATCGGTCGTGCTCGTCGGGCTGGTGGCGTTCGTCCTCAGGGTGCGCGAGCTGCGCGCGCGCTTCGGCCCGACGATCGCCGCCATCGTCGGACTGCTCGTCGTGCAGGTCGTGCTCGGCGGACTCACCGTCCTGCTCGGGCTCGCGCCGTGGACGGTGACCGCGCACCTCGTGACGGGGAACTCCTTCGTGGTGTCGCTCGCCTGGCTCTCGGGCGGGCTGCGCGAGTTCGCCCGGCCTGCGCCGGTTCGACGCGCGGAGCTCCCGGGCGCGGTCGAGAAGCTCGTCGCGCTCTGCGCGCTCGTCCTGCTGGTTCAGTTCGTGCTGGGCGGGCTGGTCTCGAGCCACTACGCGGGCCTCGCCTGCGCGACCTTTCCGCTCTGCAACGGTGACTCGCTCGCGCCCTCGCTCGCGGGGCCGATCGGCTTGCACGTCCTGCATCGCCTGAACGCGTATCTGCTCGGCAGCGCGTATGCGCTGCTCGCCTGGCGCGCGCGCCGCTCCGAGCGCGTCGGCCGCCTCTCGGCGCTCGCGCTCGGGATTGCGATCTCGCAGGTGGCCGTCGGCGTCGCGAACGTGCTTCTCGAGGTTCCGCGCGAGATCACGGGCCTGCACTCGGCACTGGCGACCGCGCTCGCGCTCGCGACCGCGATGCTGGTGCGCGAAGCGCTGGCGGCGCGACTCATGGGATCGGCGAGCGCGCAGGTCGCGTCCCGCCGTCCGCGAGCGCTCGAGGGTGCGCGGTGAGCGCCGCGGCCGAGTACTTCGCGCTGACCAAGCCGCGACTGCTGCCGCTCGTGCTCTTCTCGGGCGTTCCCGCGCTCTTCATGGCGCAGGGGCGTTGGCCGTCGTTCGAGCTCGCCGCGCTGACGCTGCTCGGCACGGCCCTCGCGGCGGGCGCCGCGAACTCGCTGAACAGCTACCTCGAACGGGATCGCGACGCGCAGATGGAGCGCACGCGAACGCGCCCGTTGGCCGCAGGAAGGCTCGACCCGCGCCGCGCGCTCGCCTTCGGGCTGGGGCTCTCGTGTCTCGGAACGGGGCTGCTCTGGATCGCCTCCGGACCGGCTGCCGCATCCATCGCGCTGGGCGCGATCCTGTTCTACGTGTTCGTGTACACGCTCTGGCTGAAGCCGCGCACGCCGTTCGCGGTCGTCGTCGGTGGGGTCGCGGGCGCGATCGCGCCGCTGATCGTCGACGCGGCCGTGAACGGCTACGTATCTGCGGCCGGCTGGCTGCTCTTCGCGATCATCTTCATCTGGCAGCCGCCGCACTTCTACGCGATCGCGCTGCATCGCCGCGCGGACTACGCGGAAGCGCGGTTCCCGATGCTTCACGATCGGATCGGCGAGGACGCGACGCGAACGCGGATCGTGCTCTGGATCCTCGCGCTCGTCCCCGTGACGCTCGCGCCCGTCGCGCTGGGACTGCTCGGCTCGACCTACGCGGTGATCGCGGGCGCGCTCGGGCTGTGGTTCCTCGGCGAGGCGCTCGTGCTGCGGCGCCGCCGCGATCGCGACAGCGCGCGCCGCACGTTTCTGGTCTCGCTCGTCTACCTGCTGGGCACGTTCGCGGGGATGATCGGCGATCTGGTCTGGCGCAGCGTCGCGTGAGCTGCGTCGGCGTCGTGAACGACGAAGGCATCCGCGATCTGATCGCCTTCATCCGAAGGCTCTCCGGCACCTGAGCGGCCCCTGCCGCTACCTCGGCCAGTCGTTGGTCCGGCAGTTCTTCGCGTCGATCGCGCTCACGACCTGCAGGTAGCCGGGCCAGCCGAAGAACGGGATGAAGCCGAGCCAGAACTTCTTCTTCGGAATGCCATTCCAGCCCTGTCCGGAGTTCTTCATCTCGCCCAGGCCCGGATGCGCGATCGACATCCACATGGCGCCGTTCCCGTTGCAGACGGGCTCCGCACGGGTCTGCGCCTCGGCGGGCGCCGCGAACGGCAGAGCCGCAAAGGTCGCCGCGAAGAGGAGCGACACCGCGGCGGATCGGGTTCTCGCGAAGAGTCGGCTGGTCATCGGATGGTCCCCCCATCGGCTCGGGCCCGAAGGCCCGAGCCGGGAATGTGACCGCCGCAGGATGCACGACCCCCGACGTTCGCGAAAGGCCGCTCGCCCTACGAGAGCTGCGCGGCGCTGTAGCCCAGGATCTCGCGCGCGATGATCAGGCGCTGGATCTGGCCGGTGCCTTCGTAGATGTCGGTGATGCGGCAGTCGCGGAACCACTTCTCGAGCAGGAACTCCTGCGAGATCCCCATCGAGCCCAGGATCGCGATGCAGCGCTGCGTCGCGGTGCGCGAGATCTCGCCGCCCTTGGCCTTGGCGATCGACGCTTCCAGGTTGTTGGGCTTGGCCTCGCCCGAAAGCCAGGTCGCGTGCAGCACGTCGAGCATGGCGGCCTCGATGTCGGCCTCGATCTCGACGAGTTGCTGCTGGATCGCGGACCGGGCGTGCGGGCCGGCGCTCCAGTCCACCTCGACGCCTTCCTTGGCGAGCGCCTCCTTGGTGAAGTCGAGCGCGGCCTGCGCGATGCCGAGCCCGATCGCGGCGACCGCGGGGCGCGTCATGTTGAAGGTCTTCATCACGCCCTTGAAGCCGCCGCCGCCCTGGCGAGCGACCTTCTCGTCACCGCCGAGCAGGTGGTCGCGCGGGATGCGGCAGTCGCGGAACACGTAGGCCGCGGTGTCGTCTGCGCGGATGCCGAGCTTCTTCTCCTTGTGTGTGACCTCGAAGCCGGGCGTGCCCTTCATGACGATGAAGCTCTTGATGCCGCCGCGACCCGCCGACTTGTCGACCGTGGCCCAGACGACCACGCCCTCGGCGCGACACCCGGTGGTGACGAAGATCTTCTCGCCGTTCAGCACCCACTCGTCGCCGTCGAGCACGGCCGTGGTCTGCACCGCCTTGGAGTCGGAGCCACAGCCCGGCTCGGTGATCGCCATGGCGAGCGTCTTGTCGCCCCAGCGCTTCTGCTGCTCGGCCGATCCCGAGGCGCGAAGCGCCGCGTTGCCCAGCCCGCCGGTGCCGCGCCGCATGCGCACGGTGTAGTCGCCCCAGGTCTGGCCGGCGCTGATCAGCATGCTCATCACGCCCATCGACGTGTCGAGGTCACCGCGCCCGGCCAGGTAGGCGAACGGGTTCTTGAAGTCCCTGGCCTCGGGCAACTCGTCTGGGGCGAACTCCTCCTCGTGCTCGTCGTAGTAGCGGGCGTAGTTGCGGCAGATCAGCGCCTCGCTGCGCACGGCCGCGAGGACCTTCTCGTCGTTCTCGGTGAGGGTGAAGTCGATCATCTCTGGTTCTCCTGGGCTCTAGAGCGCGCAGACGGCTTCGTTGACCGTCAGGGCGCGGGCGTTTCGGTACCACATCTCGACCGGGTACTCGCGGATGAAGCCGTGGCCGCCGAAGACCTGCAGGCCGTTGTCGGCGATCTTCATGACCTCGCGGTTCACGTAGGTCTGCGCGAGCGTGGTGGCGCGGGTCGCGTCGAGGCCGTTCTCGAGCTGGCTCGCGGCCTTCCAGACCAGATGGCGCATCGAGCTCACCTCGATCTGCATCTCGGCGAGCATGAACGCGATCGCCTGCTTCTGGGCGATCGGCTGCTCGAACGCGATCCGGTCCTTGGCGTAGGGGATCGCGAGCTCCATCACCCCGCGCGCCAGGCCGAGCGCCAGCGCGCACGACGCCGCGCGAACGCTGTTCACCAGCCGCGCGCCGTCGATTCCCTTCTCGCCGCCGAGTCGCGCTTCGGCCGGAACCTCGACGCGGTCGAGCGTGACCGAGAAGCGCGGCAGGCACTGGAAGCCGAGCGTGCGCTCGGCCGCGGGCGCGATCGAGAGGCCCTTGGCGTCTCGCGGGACGATGAAGGCCTCGAGGCCCGCGAGCCCGTCCCGGGCGCCGCGCGCGACGACGAGCAGATGGCTCGCCGATGCTGCGAGCGGGACCAGGCGCTTCGCCCCGGTGAGCGAGAAGCCGGTGCCCTTGGGCTCGGCAACCGTGCGCAGGTTGCCGGGATCGAACGTGAAGTTCGGCTCGAGCAGCGCGAGGGTCGCGGCGTGGAACTTCGAGCCGGTGAAGAGCGGCAGGTACGCCTGCTTCTGCTCGTCGGTGCCGAAGTCCAGGATCGGCTGCACGAAGAGCGCCGGCGTCATGGCCGCCGCCGCGAGCGGCGCGTCGCCCCAGCCGAGCTCTTCGAGCACCAGCGCGTTGGTGATCGGCGAGCGACCGATTCCGCCCCCGCCGTAGGACTCGGGAATTCCGCCCGCGACCAGGCCGAGCTCCCAGCTCTTCTGCAGCAGCTCTTCGGGCAGCTCGTGCTTCTCGTCGCATGCCCGCGCGATCTCGCGCATCTCTCCGGCCGCGAACTCGTGGACGGTCTGCCGGATCAGTTCCTGCTCTTCCGTCGGTCCGAATGAAATCATGGGCTGTCTCCTCGTTCCTTACGCTTTGGGGTGTAGGGCTGGTGGAAATACCAGGCGATCGATCCGCCTTGTCCGTCCTTGGTGAGTCGGCCCTCGCTGTACGCCTCGCGGTCGTCCATCAGGCCGATCGCGAGCAGCGTCCAGTCGCGGGCGTCGGCCGTGTAACGCACCTGCGCGCGCGGCGCGTAGCCCTCGTGGACACGGCAGGCGCCGTCGTCGATCTCGACCACCCAGACGCCGCCGCCCTTGCCGGTGAGCCGCAGCTCGTAGGTGATTTGCACGTCGCGCGCGCGATCCTCGCGCAGCAGGAAGGGCAGGGCTTCGACCACCGAGGCGGGCGTGGTCTCTTTGAAGGGGCCGGTCTCGTTCATGAAGTGGCGGACCCACCAGAGCGCGATCTCGCGCACGATCGGCTCGAGCGTGCGGCCCAGGTCGGTCAGGGCGTAGAGCGATCGATTTCCCTCGGGGACCGCGTGCACCAGGCCGCGCTCGGTCATCTGCCGCAGCCGGGACGAGAGGATCCGCGGCGCGATCGCGCTGCGCTCCTTCAGCTCCTGGAAGCCGCGTGGACCGCCCATCAGGTGCCGAACGAGCACGAGCGTCCAGCGGTCACCGATCAGATCGAGTCCGCGTCCGACCGGATCGAAGAGCGGCGCTAGGGGGGTGGGTTCGCGTTCCGAGGGCATACTCGAATTCGGATCTTTGCAGAACTTCGATGAGTATTCAATCGGTACTTGGATCAATACCCTGAAACCCAGGAGCCGGCCGGGAGGTCGCATGGGATAAGATCGGCGGCAGTGCGCGGGCTTGCGCGAAGGGGACGGGATGCGGATCGGGCTGATGGTAGGAGCGACCGAGGGGCCGGACGGCACTCTGGACGGACTGGTCGCTGCCGCGAAGCGCTACGAGGCTGCAGGCTTCGACAACCTGTGGATGGCCAACATCTTCGGCCTCGACGCGATCAACGCGCTCGCGATCGTGGGCCGCGAGACCAGCCGGATCGGCCTGGGCACCGCGGTCGTTCCGACCTACCCGCGCCACCCGGTCGCGATCGCGCAGCAGGCGCTGACCACGCAGGCCGCGTCGAAGGGGCGCTTCTCGCTGGGCATCGGCCTCTCGCACAAGATCGTGATCGAGAACATGTTCGGCTTCTCGTACGAGAAGCCCGCCCGACACATGAAAGAGTACCTGGAGGTGCTCGCGCCGCTCTGCCGCGGCGAAGGCGTCGCCTTCCAGGGCGAGCAGTACAAGGTGGCGGCGCAGCTCCAGGTCCCGGGAGCGACGCGCGTCCCGATTCTGGTCGCTGCGCTCGGCTCCGTGATGCTGAAGCTCACCGGCCGGCTCGCGGACGGGACGATCACCTGGATGACCGGCCCGAGGACGCTCGAGACTCACATCCTCCCGACGCTGCGCGAGGCCGCCAAGCAGGCGGGCCGGCCCGAGCCGCGGGTCGTTGCGGGATTTCCGATCCTGCTCACGAACAAGCCCGCGGAGGCGCGGGAGAAGATCGGCAAGGCGCTGGTGATCTACGGCCAGCTTCCGTCCTACCGGGCCATGCTGGACCGCGAGGGCGCCGCCGGACCGGGCGATGTGGCGATCGCCGGCGACGAGGCGCAGCTGCGGCGCGAGATCGCGCGCCTGCGAGAGATCGGCGTGACCGACTTCGACGCTGCGATCACGCCCGTCGAGGACGGCGCGTACGAGAGAACGCTCGCCTTCCTGACCAGCGAGCTCGCGGGGGCGCGGCGATGAGCGAGCCGGCGGTCCTGTACGAGGCGAAGGACTTCATCGCGACGATCACGCTGAACCGTCCCGAGAACCGCAACAGCATGACCGAGGACGTGTTCGAGGGCCTGCGCGCGAGCATCGCCCGCGTGAAGGAGGACCCGGAGCTGCGCTGCGTGATCATCACCGGTCGCGGCAAGAGCTTCTGCGCGGGGGCCGACTTCAAGACCGGTGTGCAGCGAGACGGCGGCGCGACGCGTACGCTGCTTCCGAACGAGCGCTCGTTCAACATGTACAAGCCGTTCCTGTCGATCCTCTCGATCGAGATCCCGGTGATCGGCGCGCTGCAGGGCCACGCGATCGGCGGCGGCTTCGGGCTGGCCGTCGTCTGCGACATCCGCGTCGCGAATCGCGACGCGCGCTACGGCGCGAACTTCACGCGGCTCGGCATCCACCCGGGAATGGCGACGACCTACATCCTGCCGCGCCTGGTCGGGCTGCCGCGCGCCGCGGAGCTGCTCTTCACCGGGCGGATCGTCTCGGGCGCCGAGGCCGCGGAGATCGGCATCGTGAACCACGCCGTGCCCGAGGCCGAGGTCATGCCGCGCTCGCTCGAGCTCGCGCGAGAGATCGCCTCCGCCGCGCCGATCGCGGTGCGCTGGACCAAGCGCTCGCTGTACCGGAACTGCGACTGGGATCCGGTTCCCGCGGCCGAGAGCGAGGCGCAGCTGCAGTCGCGGACCTTCGAGACCGAGGACTCGAAAGAGGGCGTCGCCGCGCTGCTCGAGAAGCGCACGCCGGTCTTCAAGGGGCGCTGACGCGTCCGTCGCGCTCAGGTCGACAGCTCGCTACCGAGCGCTGGCGCCTCGACGCCCGAGCGATCCTCGACCCAGAGGCTCAGCAGGAACGCGAACGCGGAGACGAAGGTCACGATCGCGCCCAGCACCAGGAAGGCGTCCTGCGTCGCGAGCGACTCGTCGCGGAAGAGAAATCCCGCGGCGACCGCGCCGGCGTTCCCGCCCGCGCCCACGATTCCCGTCACCGAGCCGAGCGCGCGCCGATTCAGGAACGGAACCACCCCGTAGGTCGCTCCGTTCGACATCTTCACGAAGAGTCCGACGACGAGCAGGGCGGGAATCGCAAGCCAGAGCGCATTCGCGCGCGAGAACGCGAGCAGCGCGAAGCCCTCGAAGAGCAGCAGCAGGCCCAGCAGGGTCGCGCGCCCGGTTACGCCCCGCGAGCTTCCGACTCGATCCGAGAGCCAGCCGCCGAGCGGGCGCGCGAACAGGTTCATGGCGCCGAAGCCGGCTGCGACCGCGCCGGCTTGGGTCAGATCGAGCTCGAAGCGGTCGAAGAAGTACAGCGCGGCCACGTTGTCGAGCGTGAGCTCGAGACCGAAGCACGCGCCGTAAGCGACGAACAGCGCCCAGACACGAGGATCGCGAGCGGCGCTCGAGAAGCTGCCGCCCGGTGCCCCGCGAGATCGGCCGGCCTGCAGATCCTCGAAGTTCCCCTGCGGCGTGTCCTGCACGCCGCGGGCGTACAGGACTCCCATCACGAGCATGGCGACGCCGGGCGCGATCATTGCCAGCCTCCAGCCCAGTGCCGATTCGACGCCGGCGCTCACGAGCAGTCCGAGAGCGAGCGGCATCAGCAGCTGCGCTGCGCCCCCACCGAGATTTCCCCAGCCCGCCGCAGTTGCGTTCGCCGTTCCCACGACGTTCGGCGCGAACATCAGCGAGGTGTGGTACTGCGTGACGACGAACGAGGCGCCGATCGCGCCGATCGCCATGCGGAGCAGCAGGAAGCTCTCGTAGCTCCGCGCGAGTCCGATCGCCATCACCGGCACGGAGCCCAGCACGAGCAGCGCCGAGTAGATGCGCCGCGGCCCGAAGCGATCGAGCAGCCGACCGGCCAGAAGCCGTGCCAAGAAGGTCAGCGCGACCGAGGCGATCACGCTGGTTCCGATCTGCTGCCGGCTCAAGCCCAGATCCCCTCGTATCAGCGGCATGAGCGGCGCCACCGCGAACCACCCGACGAACGAAGTGAAGAACGCAAGCCAGCTCATGTGGAACGCCCGCATCGGCGGGCTCGAGAAGTTCGCGAGCTCGATGCGCGTGGCTCGGTCTCCCGATTCCATCTCAGCCTCCGTCCGGACGTCCGCTGGCGGTACTCGCGCGCGGGCCCGCCGGCACCTCGATCCAGACCTCGTCTCCGCGAAGCTCGACCGGGTAGGTCGGGACCGCGTCGCAGTTTCCGGCGGGTGAGGCCGCCGAGCCGTCCTCGACGTCGATCTTCCAGCCGTGCAGCGGGCAGGTGACCTGCCGGCCCGCGAGGATTCCGTCGGCGAGCGGACCGTTTGCGTGAGGACAGCGCGCGTGCGTCGCGTGCACCTCCCGCGGGCCGCTGCGGAATACGGCGATCTCGCGCCGGCCGACGCGCACGGCGCGACCTTCGCCGAGCGGCAGCTCGTCGAGCGCCGCGACCCTGACGAAGCCACGTTGGCTGGGAGGCGCGACGGCCGGAAGCTCCTCGAACTGGTGGGAGGTCGCGGGTCGTTCTCCCTCGCTCGACCACGGCTCGATCGCGATCGCCCGGGAGCGCTGGAAGCGCTCGAGCAGGGCGGCGCGCACCTCCCCGGGAGCGTCGACCGTCTCTGAGCGGATCCGGCTGATTCCAAGCCGTTCGACGAAGTCGTAGGTTCGTTCGAGATACTCCGCGTTCTCGCGGTAGTACTGAAGGAACAAGTGAGTCGCCTCGAGCGCTCCGACCTCGTGCTCGACGCGCACGAGCAGGTCGGCCTTGCGAACGCGCATGCCCGCGGCGCCCCCCACGTACACTTCCCAGCCGCCCTGGATCGCCATCACTCCGATGTCCTTCACGGTGACCTCCGCGCAGTTTCGCGGACATCCGGTGACACCCAGCTTCACCTTGTGGGGCGTGTGGAGCCGCTCGGTGCTCTCCTCGAGGCGTACTCCGAGGCGCGTGGAGTCGCCCACTCCGAAGCGGCAGAACTCGGTGCCGACGCAGGTCTTCACCGTGCGAACCGCTTTCGCGTAGGCGTGGCCGCTCGGCAGGCCCAGATCGCGCCAGATCGATGGCAAGTCCTGCTTGCGCACTCCGAGCAGGTCGAGCCGCTGTCCGCCGGTGATCTTCACCATCGGCACCGCGTACTTCTCCGCGACATCGGCGATCTTGCGCAGCTCGGCGGCCGAGGTGATCCCGCCGCGAATTCGCGGCACGACCGAGAACCGGCCGTCCTTCTGGATGTTCGCGTGCACCCGGTCGTTCACGAAGCGGCTCGCGCGCTCCTCCGTGTGTCCGCCCTGCCAGACCTCGTCCACCAGGAACGAGAGCGCGGGCCGGCAGGTGGCGCAGCCCGCGTCGTTGCCGTAGACGCGAAGCACTTCGGAGACGCTGCGCAGATTCTGGTTGCGCAGGCCGCGTCGTAGATCCTCCTTCGTGTGAGGCACGCACTCACAGAGAAGCTTCGGACCGGTCGGGCCACAGGCGCCGCCCGTGACCACGCGGATCAGCGCCTGACAGGTTCCCGCGCAGCTTCCACACGAGGTTGAAGCGCGAGTCGCGCGCCGGATCTCGACGAGCGTGGTGGCCCCGGCTTCGATCGCGGCGACGATCGAGCCCTTGGTCACTCCCATGCATCCACATACGATGTCGCCCGAGGCCAGCTCGGCCGCGGCCGTCGCTTCGTCCGCTTCGGCCGCGGCGGTGGCCGCGCCCGCGGCCAGCGAGCCGAGCAGGAGCGACCGGCGTTCCGTCTCGTCGCGAACCGGCACGCCCTTCGCGACCAGGTTCACGAGTCTCGGGCCATCTTCGATCTGACCCATCAGGATCGCCCCGACCACCGCGCCGTCTTCGATCAGCACCTTTCGGTACAGGCCGGCCCCGCTGTCCTCGACCCGCAGCGCCTCGCTCGCGCGCGCCTCCGGAGACGGAGTGAATCGCCCGACGGAGAGCAGGTTCACTCCGGCGACCTTGAGCTTCGCGTGGACGAGCGAACCCTGATAGGGCTTCGATTCGTCGCCGTTCAGGGCGTGCGCGAGGCAGACGCCCTGCTCGTAGAGCGGCGCGACGAGGCCGTAGCAGCGACTGCGGTGTTCGACGCACTCACCCACGGCGAAGATCGCGGGGTCGCTGCTGCGCAGGAAGTCGTCCACGACGATTCCGCGCTTCACTTCGAGACCGGCGTCACGCGCGAGCTCGACACGCGGTCGGATTCCGGTTGCGATTACGACAAGATCTGCATCGAGCGTCTCGTCGCCCTCGAGCACGACGCGCGCGACTCGACCGCGCTCGCCCTCGCCCTCGATCCGGAGCGTCTTGCGTTCGAGCAGCACCCGCACGCCCAGACGCTGCATCGCGTCGCGAAGCAGAGCTCCGGCAGCGGCGTCGAGCTGCTGCTCCATCAGCCACGGCATCAGGTGGACGACGCAGACTTCGACCTTGGCCTTGGCGAGGCCACGCGCTGCCTCGAGGCCGAGCAGACCGCCCCCGATCACGACTGCGCGTCTCGCGCGGCGTGCCTCGGCTAGAATCGAGCTGGTGTCCTCGAGCGTGCGGAATACGTGCACCCCCGCGCGCCGCACGCCGGCGATCGGCGGAACCGTCGCCTCCGATCCGGTCGCGAGCAGCAGCCGGTCGTAGGCCGTCTCCGCACCAGAGTCGTCGCGCACGAGACGGCGTTCGCGGTCGACGGACACTACGCGAACGCCGGTGCGTGGCGTGACCTCGCGCTGCGCGTACCACGACGCGTCGTGCGTGATCGTCTCCTCCAGGCTGCATTCACCGGCGAGCAGCGTCGAGAGGAGAATCCGGTTGTAACCGAGGTGCGGCTCGTCTCCGAACACGGTCGTTTTCCACGACGGGTCGCGCTGCAGGATCGCGTCGAGGCAGGCGAGTCCGGCCATGCCGTTTCCGACCATCACGAGTCGGCGTTCCGTCACGCTCCATCCTCCGGCGATCGGAGCGCGCGTACCCGCACCGCGCAGTGCTTGAGCTCCGGCTGTTTCGAGATCGGATCCAGCGCCGCGTGCGTCAGGTTGTTCGCGGACTTCTCGGGACCGTCTAGCCTGGTCCAGTGAAACGGCAGGAACACCGTTCCGGGCGAGATCTCCGAAGTGACTCGGACCTGCGCTACGACCTCGCCTCGGCGTGACCGGATCTCGGCGAAGCCTCCGTCGACCACTCCGACGCGTCGGGCGTCGCTCGCGTGCATCTCGAGGATTGGCTCGGGAGCCCGGTTCTCGAGATTGCGCGACCAGCGGGTGCGCGTGCGCGTATGCCAGTGCGGCCCCAGCCGGCCGGTCGTGAGCACCAGCGGGAACTCGTGACTGGTCGGCTCGGCGGGCGGATGCGGCTGCACTGCTTCGAGACGGGCCCGTCCGCTCGCGGTGGCGAAGCGCACCTCGTAGCGCCGTTCCGATCCAGGGTGCTCCCCGGACGGGCAGGGCCACTGCAAGGGCCCGGAGGCGAGGCGCGCGTGCGTGACGCCCGAGAGGTCGCAGGTGGTTCCGGCCGTCAGAGTTCGGAACTCGTCGAAGATCTCGGCGGCGCTGGGCCAGGCGAACGATGCCCCGAAGCCTAGCTCGTGCGCGAGCAGCGCGAGCAAACGCCAATCCGGCAGCGCGTGGCCCGGCGGCTCGACCGCCTTGCGGTGGAGCGTTACGACACGCTCGCTGTTCGTCATCACGCAGTCTTTCTCGGCCCATGCGGCGGCCGGCAGCACCACGTGCGCGAGGTCGGTCGTGTCGGTCGGGAAGAACGCGTCTTGCACGACGACGAGCTCGGCGCGGCGCAGACCTCGACGGGCGCGCTCGAGATCCGGAAGCGACGCGGCTGGGTTCGTCGCCAGGATCCAGATGGCGCGAACGCTGCCGTCCTCGAGGCCCGCGAAGATCTCCGTGGCCGTGCGGCCGGGCCGTTCCGGCAAGCGCTCGACGGGAACCTTCCAGTGCTTCGCGACGGTGTTTCGATCATTCGCATCGCTGAGGCTGCGGTGACCCGGCAGCAGGCCCGCGAGCGCGCCGACCTCTCTCCCCCCCATGGCGTTGGGCTGGCCCGTGAGCGAGAGTGGCCCGCAGCCGGGGCGGCCCACGTTCCCGGTGGCCAGGCACAGGTTCAGTATCGCGGCGTTCTTCGCGGTGCCGTGCGAGCTCTGGTTGGCTCCCATGGCCCAGAGCACCACGGCCTTGCGCGAGCGCGCGAACGTGCGCGCGGCGTCGACGATCGCGGCCGAAGGCACGCCGCAGAGCTCCTCGGCGACCTCCGGCGTCCAGCTCTCGACGGCATCGCGCACCGCGGCGAAGCCCTCCGTTCTCCGCTCGAGGAACGGCTTGTCGACGTGCCCTTCTCGAATCGCGATGTGCAGCATCGCGTTCAGCAGCGCGACATCGGTTCCAGGGCGCAGCGAGAGGTGCGAGTGCGCGATGTCGCAGGTTTCGGTCCTGCGGGGATCGACGACGATCACGCGCACGGTCTCGGGTGCGGCGTCGAGCCGCTTCGCTACGCGTCGGAACAGCACCGGGTGGCAGTCGGCGAGGTTGGCGCCGACGATCAGGAAGACTTCCGCCTCGTCGATGTCGGCGTAGCTTCCCGGTGGAGCGTCCGCTCCGAAGGCGCGCTTGTACCCGGCGACGGCGCTGGCCATGCAGAGCCGCGAGTTCGTGTCGAGATTGTCAGTGCCGAGGAAGCCCTTCACGAGCTTCGCGAGCGTGTAGTAGTCCTCGGTCGAGAGGTGCCCCGAACCGTAGAAGGCGATCGCGTCCGGACCGTGAGCGTTTACGATGCGGCGCAGCTCGGCAGCGGCTCGCGCGACCGCGGTCGCGACGCTCGTCTCGGCGAAGCGTCCCGAGGCGCGCGTTCGAATTCGAGCGCGATCGGCCCGACCCTCGCGTGCGACGGTTGGCGGCAACGCCGCGGCCTTCATGCAGACCTCGCCGCGGCTCGAGCGATGCTCGCGGTCTCCCCGGACCTTCAGCACGCGCCCGCCCGCTACGCTTACGGACAGGCCGCAGCCGACCCCGCAATAGGGGCAGCCGGTTCGGATCGATGTCTCCGACGCGAGCGGTTCGTCCATTCGTCTCGACCCGGTGCAATCACCGTACCGGCGAAATGGAGCGCCTCGCGGCGAAGCGGCTCGATCGGTCTCGGGGATCTGCGTCGAGACCGTGCAACGAGTGCACGCGAGCTGAGCAGCGGTCGGTTGCTCCGATGCGGTATCGCGCGCGACACTCGCTCCATGCGCGAGCGCGCGATGCTCACGGGCTCGGTTCTGGCGTATTTTCTCGTCGGCTACTTCGCGGTCGGATTTCTCGCCAGCGACCCCGAGGGCGCTCGCTCGCTCCGGACTCCGCTCGACGCCGCCATTCCGTTCCTGCTCGAATCCGTCGGCGTCTACTGGTCGATCCTGCCGATGAGTCTGCTGCCGATCTTCGTGGTGCGGGATCCGGTCGTTTTCCGCCGCGTGGCGCTCGCGTACGCGCTTGTGATTGCGCTGGCGCTCGCCGCTTTCCTGCTCTTCCCCGTCACCTCGGTTGGCCTGCGCCCGGATGTGCGGCTGTATGCCGATGCAGGCTTCGCGGGCTGGCTGCTGCAGCTGCTGTACTTCCTGGACCCGCCCTTCAACCTGTTCCCGTCGCTGCACCTCGCTCTGGCGCTACTCGCGGCGCTCGCGGCGTGGCGGGTGGACCGGCCGTCGGGCGCGGCCGCGCTGGCCTGGACCGCCTGCATCGCCGCATCCGTCTGCACGACGAAGCAGCACTACGCGGTCGACGTCGCCGCGGGTCTGCTGCTCGGCGGACTCGCGCATCGCGCATGTGTCGCGCCTCGCGCGGCTGCGAGTGCCGAAGCGGAGAGCTTCGGGGCCGTCGGTCTCTTGCTCTTCGGCGCGCTCGTCGCGGCGTTCTACTCGGGTCTGTACGCCGCGTACCTCGCCGGGGTCGCTCCGTGGGCATGGGCGATCGGATAGACTCGCGCGCATGAAGGAGCGTCCGACGTCGCGAGCGCAGCAGAGGACCGCGCGCGTCCCCGACGGGCGCGCCGAGCGGATCGCACGCCTGGCCGGGCTGGTCGCGGGAATCGCGGGCGAGTCCGCCCTCGAGCTCCTGCGCCGCGCGACGGGAGCGGGCGAGCGCGACGGCTCGCTGCTCATGACGAGCGCGAACGCCGCGCGGATCTCCGAGACGCTCGCGGATCTTCGCGGCGCGGCGATGAAGCTCGGCCAGCTGCTCTCGCTCCAAGGCGAGGGGATGCTGCCGCCTCGACTTCGCGAGGCGCTCGCGCAGCTGCAGAGCCACGCGCATTTCATGCCCGAGGCGCAGGTCCGGCAGGTTCTCGCGCGCGAGTTCGGCCGCGGCTGGAAGAGCCGCTTCGCGGAGTTCGACTTCGAGCCGCTGGCCGCGGCTTCGATCGGCCAGGTACACGCGGCCACCGCGGGCGACGGCCGCGACCTGGCGCTGAAGCTGCAGTACCCCGGGATCGAGCGCAGCATCGACGGCGACGTCGACAACCTGGTGCTGGTGCTGCGCGGCCTGCGGCTGGTGCCTGCGGGCCTGGACCTCGATCGGGTGATTCCCGAGCTGAAGGAGGAGCTGCGCCGCGAGGCGGACTACGCGCGCGAGGCGCGGAGCCAGGCGCAGTACCGCAACCTGGTCGGCGACGATCCGGCCGTGCTGGTCCCGTGCGTTCACGCGGATCTCTCGACGCGCAGCGTGCTGGCCTCGGACCGGGTCCGCGGGCTACCGCTCGAGGACCTGCGCTCGCCCGAGCATCCGCAGAGCCGCCGCGACGAGGTGGGCGCGAAGCTGCTCCGGCTGGTCTTCCGCGAGCTCTTCGAGTTCCGCTTCGTCCAGACCGACCCGAACTTCGCGAACTACCTGTTCGAGCCGAAGCACGAGCGAGTGGCGCTGCTCGACTTCGGCGCCGTGCGCAGCTACTCGGCGCACTTCACCGGGCGCTACGCGGAGCTGATCCGCGCCACGATCACGCGCGATGCGGAGCGGGTCGAGGAGCTTGCGAGCGCGCTCGGGCTCCTGCGCGGAGACGAGGCGCCGGAGGCTCGTTCGGCCTTCAATCGCCTCTGTGAGCGCGTCGCCGAGCCGCTGCGGCGCCCGGGGCCGTACTCCTTCGCGGGCTCCGAGCTCGCGCGCGAGGTGCGCGAAATCGGAATCGACGCCTACACGCGCCGGGGTCTGCGCGCGCCGCCGACGGAGCTGATCTTCCTGCACCGGAAGCTCGCCGGAACCTACCTGCTCCTCGCGCACATCGGAGCGCGCGTCGATTGCCGCGCGGTGTTCGAGGAGTTCGCTGCTTGAGCGCTCGTTGCCCGTGGGCCGACAAGGACCCGCTCTACATCCCCTATCACGACGAGCAGTGGGGCGTGCCGCTCCACGACGACCGCGGGCTCTTCGAGATGCTGATCCTGGAGGGCGCGCAGGCGGGCCTCTCCTGGCTCACGATCCTGCGCAAGCGCGAGGGCTATCGGCGCGCCTTCGACGCTTTCGATCCGGAGCTCGTCGCAAGCTACACCGAGAAGCGACGGGCGCAGCTCCTCGCCGACCCGGGAATCGTGCGCAACCGCCAGAAGATCGACGCGGCGATCGGGAATGCGCGTGCCTTCCTGGACGTCGTCTCCGAGTGCGGCAGCTTCGACCGGTACCTCTGGGACTTCGTCGCTGGACGGCCGCGGGTGAATCGCTTCCGACGCATCGCCGACGTTCCGGCGCACACCGCGGAGTCGGACGCGCTCTCGAAGGATCTCTCCGCGCGCGGCTTCAAGTTCACCGGCTCGACCATCTGCTACGCGTACATGCAGGCGGTGGGCATGGTGAACGACCATCTCACCAGCTGTCCGCGCCACGCAGAGCTCGCCTGACGCGATGAAGTGGCAGCGGGTCGCGAGCGTGCGCGAGGTCGCGCCGGGCGAGGTCAAGAGCGTGCGGGTCTCGGGGATCGACGTCGCGCTCTGCAACCTTGCGGGCTCGTTCCACGCGGTATCGAACGTCTGCACGCACGCGTACGCGTGCCTGAGCGACGGCTACTTGGAGGGCGACGAGCTCGAGTGCGCCTTGCACGGCGGCCGTTTCGACGTGAAGACCGGCGCGGCCGGCGGTGGAATCGTGACCGAGGATCTGCGCCGCTTCGCGGTGCGCGTCGAGGGCGACGACGTCTTCATCTCGCTCGGCGACGGGGACGCTGGCGAAGAGGTTTGAGTGACTCGCCGCTGCGGCGGCTCAGATTCCCGAACCCTCTTCCTCGTAGCCGGTGTGGATGCCGCACTCGCGGCTCTCCGGGCGCTCCCACCACCAGCGACCCGCGCGCTCGTCCTCGCCCTCGCGGATCGCGCGCGAGCAGGGCGCGCAGCCCACCGATGGGTAGCCCTGCGCGTGGAGCGCATTCACCGGCACCGCGTGCTTCTTCACGTAGGCCCAGACGTCGTCCTTGCTCCAGCCCGCGAGCGGATTGAGCTTCACCCGACCGCCGTGGACCTCGTCGATCTCGACCGCGGAGACGGCCGAGCGAGTCACGCTCTGCTCCGGGCGCAGTCCGCTGATCCAGGCGTCGAGCCCGGCGAGCGCGCGCTCCAATGGCTCGACCTTGCGCACGGCGCAGCAGAGCTTCCGCTTCTCCTCGGTCTCGTAGAAGAGGTTCATGCCGTGCTGCCGGACCATCTTCTGCACGCGCTCCGGATCCGGGAAGAAGACCTCGACTTCGATCTCGTAGCGGTCGCGGACGCGGTCGATCAGGTTGTAGGTCTCCTGCGGCAGGCGACCGGTGTCGAGCGTGAACACGCGCGTCCGGCCCGGGTCGATCTGGTGCATCAGATCGAGCAGGACCATTCCGTCCGGGGAGCCGAAACCCGCCGAGAGGGCGATGCGCGGTGCGAAGCGATCGAAGCCCCAGCGGATCAGCTCTTCGGCAACCAAGCCGTCGAGCCCGCCCGACTCGATCTCCTCGAGCACGGACGCGGATACGCGCACGCCGCGTTTCTCGAGGCTCACTACTGCTGCCATCCGCTTCTCCTCGCTGCCGCCGGAGTCTAACGGGGGCTGCGGAGCTGGGTCAAAATCCGGAGCCGTCATCCGCATTTCGGACGGCGAGCCGGGATCTCAGGTTTCCTGCCCGTGCGGCCGCTCGAAGACAGCGTGCGTCGCCGTGTAAGGAGCCTGAGTCTTGCCTGCGCTGGTCTGCTGCTCGCGGCCGGCGTGGCCGGCGCGCGCGAGCGCTACGCGACGCCCGATCCGCCGGCGCACGAGCCGTACCAGGCCGATGCGCTCGAGCCGGTGCGCGCGGGGGTTCCCGCGGGCATCGAGCTGCTGCGCGCGGCCGATGCTCCGGCCTGGCCCGAACGCCTGCGCGCGGAGGTTGCCGATCGCGTTCGTTCGGAATGGCCCGCCGAGCGCGTCTACGGGCCGATCTTCGCGAATCTCGGCGTGACGCTGCGCTGGCCGCTGGTCAACGCGGAGTCGGACGGAAGCGTGATCGTGCCGGTCGTCGACGAGCTCGAGCTTCCGATCGAGGGCGCGCTCTCGCTGTCCCGGGGCGACGGCCCACGTCGCGTGGTGATCCTGGTCGACGCCTCCGAGAGCGCGAACTCGATGACCGAGTTCCGCAGCGACGGGCGCGGCGCGGAGGCCGTCTCCGTGCTCGAGGCCGAGCGCCGCGCGCTCGACCACCTGCTCGATCTCTCGCAGGACGACTGGCTCGAGATCGGCGTGATCGCGTTCGGCGAGACGACCTGGCCGGTGGCGGAGCCGGGGCTCCCGGTCGAGGGTCTGCGCGCGGCGCTGGCGGACTTCCGCCAGCAGCGCCCGCGTGGCGAGGGTCGAACCGATGCGGTCTGCGCGCTCTGGACCGCGCGCGAGTGGCTCGACTCGACACCGAAAGGCGTCGCGCGGGAGATCGTCGTCCTGACCGACGGAGACGCGGCCTTCTCGGGCCGCTTCCTCGACTGCGCCGGCGACGGACGCGCGCGCTCGGACGCGGCGGCTTCCGCTTGCGAGGCGCGCCGCAATCCGGCGCCGTGTCCGGCGAGCCATCGTTTCAGCCGCTCGGACGGAACCTCGGACCTGGTGCAGCTGGCGAGCTTCGCGCGGCGCGCGCGTGGCGTGCTCGCGGTTCACGCGCTGCTCTTCGAGCCCGACCGCAGCGCGCGTTCCTGGCAGCGGGTCGTCGCCGACACCGGCGGTCGGCTGGTTCGCGTTCCTGGACCGGAGGCAATCGAGCTCGCGCTGCCGTCGCTGGTGTCGAGCCGGATCGGTCGCGTCGTCGCCCGCAATGCCACGCTCGGGGTCGAGAGCTCGGATCTGCTCGCGCCCGATCGCACCCGGCTGCTCGGCGCGCTCGCACTCACACCCGGCGCGAACGACGTCGAGCTCCGGGTCGAGAGCGATCGCGGGACCGCGGCACTGCTCCGATTCCGCGTCTACGCGGCGCCGCGCCAGCTCGAGGTCTGGCTGGCGGCGCTTCGCGAGCGAAACTCGGCGCTCGAGCTGCGCGCGGAAGAACTGAAGGGCGAGAGCGGCGCGAAGCGCGGTCGCGAGTCGCGCGATCGGAGTCTCGCTGTCGACCCCGAGCCCGATCCGGCCGCCGCTGCGAAGTCGCCCTGAGAACGCTCGCGGGTATACTGCGGCCATGTCGCCGCGCGTCTTCATCGACGGCCACCTCGGAACGACCGGCCTTCGCATCCGCGACTGGCTCTCGGGCCGGGACGACTTCGAGCTCTGCGAGCTTCCCGAAGCGCTCCGCAAGGATGCGGCCGCGCGCCGCGACGCGCTGCGGAGCGCCGATCTCGCGGTGCTGTGTCTGCCCGACGACGCCGCGCGCGAAGCGGTCGGACTGGCCGAAGGATCGCGCGTGCGGATCCTCGACGCGAGCACCGCACACCGGGTCGCGCCGGGCTGGGTCTACGGCCTGCCGGAGCTCGTGGCCGACCAGCGCGAACGGATTCGCGGCGCCGCTCGTGTGTCGAACGGCGGCTGCTGGGCGACCGCGGCCATCCTGCTGCTGCGGCCGCTCGTCGACGCGGGGCTGATCGCGCGTGACACTCCGATCAGCGTGCACGGCGTCTCGGGCTACTCCGGCGGCGGACGCGAGATGATCGCGAAGTGGGAGGATCCGGCGGGCGGCCTGCTCACGCACGTGTACGAGGCGCCCTACGCGCTCGACCGCGTCCACAAGCACATTGCCGAGATCACGCGCTGGAGCGGGCTCGCGCACGCGCCGGAATTCGCACCTGCCGTCGGTCCGTTCCGCTGCGGAATGCGCGTGCAGCTGCCGCTGCACGCGGCGCTGCTCGCGAGCGGAGTCTCGGGCAAGTCGATCTGGGAGGCACTCGCCGCGCGCTACCGGGACGAGCCCTTCGTGCGCGTGCTTCCGATCCGCGAGCCCCTGGATTCCGACGAGCGGAGCTTCGACCCGCGCGCCTGCAACGACACCAATCGCATCGAGCTGCGCGTGCTGCCGAACCCGGGCGGCCACGTGCGCCTGATGGCGGTGCTCGACAACCTGGGCAAGGGCGCCGCCGGTCTGGCGATCCAGAATCTGAACCTGATGCTCGGCCTTTCCGAGACGCGCGGCCTTCCCGCGTAGGCGCTGCGCCCCTAGACCCGGAACTGGCCCACGAGCGACTTCAGCCGGGTCGAGAGCTCCGTCAGATCCTGGGCGCGCTTTCGCACGCCCGTGGCCTCGTTCGACGAGTCCACCGAGGAGAGGCGAACGGATTCGATGTGCGCGGCCACCTCGAGCGCGCCGCGCGCGGCGTTGCCCACGTTCTCGCTGATCTGCGCGATGCCGCGCATCAGGTCGGACGCCTTGGCCGCGACCTCGGCGGCCGTGTTCGAGGCCTCGCCGATGTTTCCCGTGACGTCGGCGATCATCTTGGTCGAATCGGAGGTCGCCTCGAAGACCTTCGCCGAGGTGCGCGTCTGGTCGTCGACCGCCTTGGCGATCGACGCGTTGATCGAGTGCGCGCCCTCCATGAGCTCGATGATCTGGCCGATCGCCGCGACCGACTGACGCGTGAAGCTCTGCATGTCGCTGATCTGCAGCTCGATCTTCTTGGTCGCTTCGGTCGTCTCGCGCGCCAGGTCCTTGACCTCGTTCGCGACCACGGCGAAGCCCTTGCCCGCCTCTCCGGCCGACGCGGCCTCGATCGAGGCGTTCAGCGAGAGCAGATTCGTCTGGTCGGCGACCTTCTGGATCAGCGCGACGATCTTGCCGGTGGCCTCCGCGCTCTGGGTCAGCTCGCGGAGCAATTGCTGAACCGGCGTCGCCTTCTCCGCACCCTGACGGCTCACGGTCGCGGCCTTCTCGGTGTTGTCGCGAATCGTCGTCATCGCGTCCGAGATGTCGCGCACGGAGCCTTCGACCTCGACCGCGTTGGAGGCTACGGCCTCGGCGGCGAGCGAGACCTGCGCCATGTTCTCGCTCATCAGCTCCGTCGAGCTCGAGACGCTGGCGACGTTGCGGTGCGCCTCCTGTGCGGCCCCGGCGACGGTCTCGATGCTCGAAAAGACCTCGTGCGTGCGCGACGCGACGGCACTCGCTCCTTCGCGAACCGACTCGCTGTTCTCGACCAGACGATCGGAGATGCTCGCGAGCTCGCCGGAGGCGGCGCCGAGCGTCTGCGCGTTCTCTGATACGTCGCGGATCACGCTCTGCAGCTTGGCGACGAACGAGTTGAAGTGAGCGGCGACACGCCCGATCTCGTCGCTCGACTCGACGTCGAGGCGGAAGGTCAGGTCGCCGGCTCCCCCCTCGAGGTCGCGCATCGCGGCGGCGATCCGCTCCATCGGCGCCGAGATCGAGCGTCCGACGAGCCAGCCGAGCACGACCATCCCCGCGAGCACCAGAGCCGACGCCGCGAGCGACGCGGCGAAGTTCCTGCGGACCAGGCTCTGCAGGGTGCGCTTCGAGAAATCGATCCGGAAGAAGCCTTTGAAGACCGCTCCGCTGTAGACCGGCGCCGTGACCCGGAGCAGGTCCTGGTCTTCGAGGTCTTCGAGCTTCAGCGCTCGCTCGGGAGCGACGTTCGCTCCGGAGAGCCCCTCGTCGCTCCAGCCGTCGATCCGCGCGCCGTCCTCGTCGTAGACCGTGATGCGCGTGATCTCGATCGGTGCGTGCTCTCGCGTCTCGAGTGAAGGGCGGCCCGAATCGGCTTCCCCGAGCGTGATCGACTCGCCGGAGAGGCTCCGCAACGCGGTTCCGATGACCTCCTCTCCGCCGAAGCCGAGCGAGTCGTACCCGCGCTCCAGGCTCGCGGCGAAGAGGCTCGCGACCGTGACGGTGGAATCGGCCATCAGGCGGTCGCCGAGCTTCCGCGCCTGAGGCGGGAAGAAGAGCAGCATGAAGGCGGAGAAGAGCACGGCCATTCCGGCCAGGTAGGCGGCGATGCGGAGCTTTATCGTGAGTCGACTCAGCACGGCATCGCCTCGTGGATCGCGCCGAGCGCGGACGGAGCCCGAGGCGTGACCGGAATCGACATGCAAGAAGCCTCCCCTCGGGTCGATTCGTGCTTTCGGTGGCTCGTCTTGAGTCGGCGCATTCGCGCGAACCCGACGCGAAACCGCCAGCTCGCGAAGCGCGCGTCAGCGAGAGACGGGTCGGACGTTCACCACTTCGAAACGGAAGGCGGCGCGGGCTCGCCGGGCGCGGCTTCGATCGCTTCGAGAACTCCGGAAACGCTCGCGACCACGCGGATCACGCCCGCGTGCTCGGGCGCGAGAAGCTCCGCCTCGGTCATGCGCGCGAAGAGCGCGAGAAGGGGATCCCAGAATCCGTCGGCGTTCAGGAGCACGAGGGGCTTGGCGTGGAAGCGCAGCTGCCGTTCGACGAGGATCTCGGAGACCTCCTCGAGCGTCCCGAAGCCGCCGGGCAGGGCGACGAAGGCATCTCCCCTTCGCGCGAGCCCTGCCTTGCGGCTGCGCATGTCGCCGACCACGTCCAGAACGTGAAGTCCGTGGTGGGCGACGCGCGAGAACGAGTCGAGGATCACGCCCTCGACGCGTCCGCCGGCACGGAGCGCCGCGTCGGCGCAGGCTCCCATCAAGCCGACGTTGGAGCCGCCATAGACCAGCACCCAGCCGCGCTTCGCGATCGCGCTTCCGAGCTCCGCCGCGAGCGAGAGATGCTCCGCTCGCGCTCGCGTCCGCGAGCCGGCGTACACGGTGACCGCGAAGCGGCCGTCTCCGCTCAAGGCTCCAGGGCGCCCGGCCACAGATAGTAGAAGCCCGGCGCGAGCTCGCTCCTGCGGATCGGCAGAAGATTCACGTCGGTCACCTGTACGGAGATGTTCGGACCTCGGCTGTAGATGTTCTCGCGCGTCTGATTGGCCCTGTGGTAGGTGACGACGCGCGACTCGCTGATTCCGGCGCGCGTCTCCAGCTCCTCGACGGCGTCCTCGAGGTAGCCGAGCTCGTCGACGAGTCCGGACTCGAGCGCCTGCCGCGCGGAGTAGACGCGCCCGTCGGCGAGCGTGGTGATTTCCTCGCGAGACAGCTCGGGCCGCCCCTTGACCACGATGTCCACGAAGCGGGCGAACAGGTCGTTGATCACGCTGGAGAGCTGAACGCGCTCTTCTGAGCTCATGTCGCGCAAGAGTGTGCCGGCGTCCTTGAACTTTCCGCTCGTGAGCGTCTGATCGACGACGCCGTACTTCTCCATCAGCCCTTCGATGGAGAGACCCGGCATCACCACGCCGATCGAGCCGGTGACGCTGGACGGGTGCGCGATCACGCGATCACTCGCCATCGCGACGTAGTAGCCGCCCGAGGTCGCGATTCCGTTCAGATAGGCGACCACCGGGTGTTTGTGCTCGGACTTCCAGCTCTCGATCTCGTGGTGCAGCGTGTCGCTCGCCGACACCGAGCCGCCGGGCGAGTTGATGCGCAGCAGGATTCCGACGACGTCTTCGTCGGCGGCGGCTCGATCCAGGGCGTTGCGCGTCTCGACGATCAGGCCGGGTCGCTCGGAGATTCCGATCCGCGAACGGCTGTCGGCCTCGGCGATCACGCCCGAGACCTCGATCAGCGCGAGCTTCGCTCCCGCGCGGCCCAGAACGACCGTTTCCTGCAGCTTGCCCGGGCTGCCGAGAGCGCCCAGATCGACCGGCGCATAGAGGATGCAGCCCGAGAGCACGGCCAGGGCGCCCAGCGACGCCACGATTCGAAAGCGCATTGTCGACCCCCTCGTCGATGGAGAAGTGGAAGTCACGGGGTAGAAGCGGACGCGGGGTGATCTCCCGAGTGGAAGATCACCCCGACGTCGCGACGCATAGATCTGCGTGGGAGTTACTTTCGCTTCTTCCCGCGGTATTTCGCCCAGCGGCGCTTCGCCGCCAGAGAGATCGCCCGACGACCCTCTTCGCTCAGGCGATTGCCGCGACCGGGCTTGCGCCCCGGAGCGGCGCCCTTTCGGCCCGCGGACAGACCCGTCAGGTTGGCCATCCGAGTGCGCAGCTGCTCGAGCTGTTTCGCGAGCGCTTGCTCTTCTTTCTTCAGCGCCTTCACGGCGTCCTTGATCGACTTTTGCCAGGACATACGGATCCCCTTCGAATGATCACGAGTCTCAGAGACTCATCGGTAGCTTAGAAAGCCGACACGGGAGTGTCGAGGGAGAGAGCTCGGGTCCGCCGATTTTGCTCGCGACGGCGCGCCCGGTGTAGGATCGCCCCGGTGTCGCCGGAAGGAGAAGCGCGATGAAACTCGGATTGCTCGTCGGATACTCGGGACGCGGAATGGGCTTGCCCATGGAGCTGATCAAGGAAGCCGAGAAGCTCGGCTTCGATTCGGTCTGGACCGCGGAAGCGTATGGATCGGACGCGATCACGCCGCTGGCGTGGATCGGAGCCCAGACCAGCCGCATCCGGCTCGGCACTGCGATCATGCAGATCCCTGCGCGCACGCCCGCGATGGCCGCGATGACGGCGATGAGCCTCGACGCGCTTTCGGGGGGGCGATTCATCCTCGGGATCGGTCCTTCCGGCCCGCAGGTCGTCGAGGGCTGGCACGGGGTCAAGTACGGCAAGCCACTCACGCGAACGCGCGAGTACGTGCAGATCATCCGCCAGATCCTGCGACGCGAGCAGCCGGTCGAGTTTCACGGCGAGGAGTACGACCTGCCGTACTCGGGTCCGGGAGCGACCGGACTCGGCAAGCCGCTGAAGAGCATCCTGCACGGACGCGCCGATCTTCCGATCTACACCGCGGCGATCAGCCCGGCCGGCGTGAAGGTCGCGGCCGAGGTCGCCGACGGCTTCTTCCCGGTCTGGATGTCCCCGGACAAGTGGAGCGTCTTCGCGCCCCACGTCGAAGCGGGGTTCAAGAAGGCGGGCGGCGGCAAGAGCATGGCCGACTTCGAGGTCTCGCCCTTCGTGACCTGCGTGCTCGGCGACGACGTCGCGCAGTGCAGGAATGCCGTGAAGCCGATGCTCGCGCTGTACATCGGCGGGATGGGAGCCCGGAACAAGAACTTCTACAACGACTACGCCAAGCGTCTCGGCTACGAAGAGGCGGCCGAGAAGATCCAGGACCTCTATCTCGAGGGAAAGAAGATGGAGGCCATGGCGGCGGTGCCCGACGCGCTGGTGGACGAGGTCGCGCTGCTCGGCCCGCGCGAGCGAATCCGCGATCGGCTCCAGGCGTGGAAGGCCTCGCCGGTCGGAACGCTCTGCATCGGCAGCGGTCAGCCGGAGGCGCTGCGAATGCTCGCCGAGCTGGTTCTGTAGCGAGCCTTCGTCGGGCCGGTATTCTCGCGTCTGCGATGGATGCAGCGAGGATCACGGCGGGAGCGTGCGAGCTGGTGCGGACGGTCTCCGCCGATGGCGGGCTGTCCGTGCGCGCGATCGTGGCGACGGGGCTGGTCGCGGAGGCCGCGCGCCGTCACGAGACGGCGCCGACCGCGAGCGCGGCGCTCGGCCGCGCTCTGATGGGCGGCGTACTCCTCGCCGCGGGCGCGAAGCAGGACGAGACGCTCCAGCTGCAGTTCCGCGGCGACGGGCCGCTCGGGCAGATGACCGTGATCGCCGACCACCTCGGCCGGGTGCGCGGCTACGTGTCCGATCCTTCCGCTCACCCCCCTTCGCGCTCGGGCAAGCTCGACGTCGGAGCGGCGGTCGGGAAGGGAATCCTCGCGGTCGTGCGATACCACCCGAGCTGGCGCGAGCCCTACACCGGAATCGTTCCGATCGTCTCGGGCGAGGTGGCCGAGGATCTCACCCACTACCTGGCCGAGAGCGAGCAGACGGCCTCCGCGCTCGCGGTCGGGGTCCACGTCGCGAGCGATCGCTCGATCGAAGCCGCGGGCGGATATCTGGTCCAGGCGCTTCCGGACGCCGACGAAGAGGTGCTCGCGCGGCTCGAGCGCACCGTCCGCGCGCTGCCTTCGCCGACGGAGCTGGTGCGCGCAGGGCTCAGCGCCGACGGAATCGTCGACCGGCTTCTCGAGGGCATCGGTGCGCGAGGACGCCAGCGCTCGCGACCGGAATTCCACTGCGCCTGCGACGCCGAGCGGATCCGGCGCGCGGTGACCTTGCTCGGCCGCGAGGAGACGCGGGCGATCGCCGAGATGCGCGAGCGCCTCGAGGTGCGCTGCGAGTTCTGCGCCACAGGGTACGTGCTCGAGCCGGACGAGGTCGGGGCGCTGCTTCCCGATGCCTGAGCTCGCGGCGCAGCGGCCGAGCGTCGCGCTCTTCATCCCGTGCTACGTCGATCAGCTCGCTCCCGAGGTCGGACTCGCCACCGCGACGGTGCTCGAGCGACTCGGCTGCGAGGTCGGCTTCGACGCGGGCCAGACCTGCTGCGGGCAGCCCTTCGTGACCAGCGGCGCGCGACGCGAGGCGGTGCGGCTCGCGCGCGCGCACGTGGAGCGCTTCGCGGGCGCGGACGCGGTGGTCTGTCCGTCGGCAAGCTGCGTTGCGACCGTCCGGCGCCGCTATGCGGACCTGATCGGTGAGGCTCGGGCGTGGCGGCTGGCCTCGCGCACGTTCGAGCTCGGCGAGTTCATCGTCTCGCGGCTCGGCACGAGCGACGTGGGCGCATGCTTTCCTCACCGCGTCGCGCTGCTCGAGAGCTGTCACGGACTTCGCGAGCTCGAGCTCGGCCGAGCCAGCGAGCGTCTCGACCCCGAGCCGTCACGGATCGGGGTCACGGAAACGCTGCTCCGCGGCGTCTCGGGGCTCGAGCTGCGGCCGGTGTCGCGGCGCGACGAGTGCTGCGGCTTCGGCGGCGCATTCTCGTTCGGGTTCCCCGAGCTCTCCGCGCGAATCGGCCGCGACAAGCTCCGCGCACTCTCGGAGAGCGGCGCCGAGTACGTGACGGGCACGGACGTGAGCTGCCTGCTGCACCTCGAGGGCCTGCGCGCGCGGGAGGGCTTCGGCCCGCGCGCGATCCACCTCGCGGAGATCCTCGCCAGCGGAGCCGGGCGTTGAGTGCCGGGCTCGACCGGCGCGCGCTCGCGGTGCTACCCGACGGGGAGCGGCGATCGGCGCACGACGCCGCGGTGTTCAATCTGCGCGAGAAGCGCGACCAGGCGGGCCGCGCCGAGCCCGACTTCGAACGCCTGCGCGAGCACGCGCGCGCGCTGAAGGCCCATGCGCTCGACCACCTCGATCTCCTGCTCGAGCGCTTCGAGGAGAACGCGAGTCGGGCCGGCGCCGTCGTGCACTGGGCCGAGGACGCGCCGGCGCTGAACCGGATCGTGCACCAGCTGCTCGAGTCCCGCGGCGCGCGAAGGGTCGTGAAGAGCAAGTCGATGCTGACCGAGGAGTGCGGGCTCAACCCCTACCTCGAGAGTCGCGGGGTCGAGGTCGTCGATACCGATCTCGGCGAGCGGATCGTCCAGCTCGCAAGCGAGCCGCCATCCCACATCATCATGCCGGCGATCCACCGCAGCCGCGAGGACATCGGCGCGCTCTTCCATCGCGAGCTCGACGTGCCCCCGGGCGAGACCGATCCCGTGCGACTCACGGAGGCCGCGCGCCGGCACCTGCGCAGCTGCTTCCTCGGCGCGGATGCCGCGATCACCGGGGCGAACTTCGCGGTCGCCGAGAGCGGAACGCTGGTCGTGGTCACCAACGAGGGGAATGCCGACCTCGGCATGAGTCTGCCGGGACTGCACGTCGCGTGTCTGGGGCTCGAGAAGCTGATTCCCGGCCTCGCCGACCTCGCGGTGCTGCTGCGGCTTCTCGCGCGAAGCGCGACGGGTCAACCCATTTCGGTGTATACGAGCCTGGTCAACGGTCCGCGTCCTGGCGCCGAGCTTCACATCGTACTCGTCGACAACGGCCGCACCCGCTTGCTCGCGGACGAGCGGCACCGACGGGCGCTCGGCTGCATTCGCTGCGGCGCTTGCTTGAACACCTGTCCGGTGTACCGGCGCGCCGGCGGTCATGCCTACGGATTCGCGATTCCGGGTCCGATCGGGCTGGTGCTCGCGCCCGCGCTCGGTGGAACCGAAGAGCAACGCGGCCTTCCGCTCGCGTCGACGCTGTGCGGCAGCTGCACGGCGGTGTGTCCGGTGAAGATCGATTTGCACGAGCAGCTGATCTCCTGGCGCGCGAGCGACGTGCCGCGCGGACTTCGCGAGCGGCTGCTCTCGCGATTCGCGGCGGCATGCCTCTCGAGCCCGGCGCTCTACGCGCTTGCCGGGCTCGCGCTGCGCGCGGCCTGGCCGGTCCTGTCGCGACGCTGGCCGGGAAATCCCGCCGGGCCGTGGCTGGCCTCGCGCGAGCTCCCGACGCACCCCGGTGCGAGCTTCCGCGCGCGCTGGCGAGATCGCGTGCGCGGGGCCGGCCCGTGAGCGCGCGCGAGCGGATCCTCGCGCGGGTGCGAGCCGCGTCGCACCACGGCGTGCCCGCGCCCGCGCCGTTCGTCTCGGGTCCGGGTCGCGGAGATTTTGCGGCGTTCGCCGAGCGGCTCGAGGCCGCGGGTGGCGAGGCGCGCGGACCCTTCGCCGCGAGCGCGCTCGGCTCGCGCGTCGCAGAGCTGTGTCGCGAGTGGGGCGCAGGCGCGCGCGTTCTCGCGAGTGAGGCCGCGCTCGGCTGGATCGGAGCCGGGCCGTGGCAGCCCGTGCCGCGCGAGACCGACCCGCATTCGCTCGCCGACGTGTCGGTCGCGATCCTCTGCGGAGCTCTCGGCGTCGCCGAGAACGGCGCGGTCGGCCTCGACGGCCGCGAGGCGCGCCCGCGCGCGCTCCCGATCCTGTGCGAGCGCCTGATCCTGCTGCTCGACACGAGCCGGATCGTCAGCGACATGAACGCCGCGCTCGCGGGTCTTCCCGACGGCGCGCTCGCGCACCACCACTTCACGTTCGTCGCCGGCCCGTCGAAGACCGCGGACATCGAGGGGATGCTCGTGCTGGGCGCGCACGGTCCGCGCGCGCTCGCGGTCTTCGGAATCCATGCCTGAGCCCTCGGGAACCGACGACGAAATCCTCGCGGTGTTTCGCGAGCCGAGATTCCGCCGGTACCTGGCCAGCCGTTTCTTCGCGGGCACCGCGATGATGCTGCTGCGAACGGCCGTCTCGTGGCACGTCTACGACCTCACGCAGTCGCCGTTCCAGCTGGGAATGATCGGGCTGACCCAGTTCCTGCCGGTGCTGCCGCTCTCCTTGTTCGCGGGCGCGGTCGCCGACGTGGTGGACCGGCGCCGGCTGCTGCTGATCGCCCAGTTGGTTCCGCTGCTCTGCTCGCTTTCGCTCTGTCTCGCGACTCTCTCGGGCAGCATCCGCCTTCCGGGGCTCTACGCGGCGATCGCGCTGGCGGCGATCGCGTCGGTCTTCGAGTCGCCGGCGCGTGCATCGATCCTGCCGCAACTCGTGCCGCGAGCGCTGTTTCCGCGCGCGGTGACGGTGAGCTCCACCGCGGTCTGGCTCGCGTTCGCGACCGGGCCGATGCTGATGGGATTCACGGCGGCGAAGGGCGGGATCGCGTCGGTCTACGCGCTGCACGCGCTGCTGATCGCGGGGTCGCTCGCGTCGCTTCTGGCGCTCCCGCCGCTCGGAGCCGCGACGAGCGCGCGCGTCAGCTGGGCTGCGATCCGCGAGGGTCTGCTCTTCGTCTGGCACAGTCCGGTCGTGCTCGGCTGCATGACGCTCGACATGTTCGCGGTGATCCTCGGCGGAGCGACGGCGCTGCTGCCGATCTACGCGCGCGACATCCTCGCGGTCGGCGAGCTCGGTTACGGGGTGCTCTCGGCGTCGCTGGAGCTCGGGGCGCTGGCGATGTCGGCCGCGCTGATCTTCCTGCCGGGATTCCGGCGCACCGGACGGGCGCTGCTCGTGGCGGTGGCGGTCTACGGACTCGCGACCATCGTGTTCGGGCTCTCGCGGTACTTCCCGCTCTCGGTCCTCGCGTACATGGTCGCGGGAATGGCCGATGCGGTGAGCGTCGTGCTGCGGGGCACCGCGATCCAGCTCTCCACGCCCGACGCGCTTCGCGGCCGGGTGAGCTCGGTGAACTTCATCTTCATCGGAGCCTCGAATCAGCTCGGCGCGGCCGAGTCGGGCTTTCTCGCCGCTGCGACCAGCGCGACCTTCGCGGTGGTGTCCGGCGGAGTCGGCTGTCTCTTGGTCGTCGCGCTCGTCGCCTGGCGCATGCCGGCCCTGCGCAGCCATCGAACCGGCGACGCCTAGCTCGATCGCGGTCTTGCCACGCGGGACGCGCGGAGCTACCCAAGCTCCATGCAGGTCGGCGCCGTACTCGTGCTGGAGGCCGGGCCCCTCGAGCTCCGCAACGGCGGAGTCGACATCGAGCAGATCCGGTCCTACACCGCAGAGCGTCTCACTCGCACTCCGCGCGCCCGACAGCGGGGACTGGATCTCGTCCTGGGCCGGCTGCCCGTCTGGGCGGACGACCCGTTCTTCGACCTCGTCTACCACGTGCGTCACGTGGCGCTGCCCAGACCCGGGGACGAGCGCCAGCTGAAGCGCCTGGCCGCGCAGATCTTCTCCGAGGCGCTGGATCCCGAGAAGCCGCCTTGGGAGCTCTGCGTGGTCGAGGGGCTGGACGAGGGCCGCTTCGCGCTGATCGCGAAGGCCGATGCCGCGCTCGTCTCGGGAGACGAGGGCTTCGACCCGCTGCAAGCGATCCTGGACACGTCCAGCGCGGCGGCGCCGCGCCCCGCGCCTGCGATCGAGCCGCGGCCGACACCGAGCCGGGTCGCTCTGATGCGCGGCGAGCTCGCGCGCCGCGCGCGGGAGATCGCGCGGGCCGAGTCGGTCGGCGCCGCGCTAGGGCAGGGCCTGCGCTCCGCGCTGAACGCGCTCGAACGCGTGCTCGCTTCGCGTTCCGAGCTTCCGCTCACCGGGCCCGCCGGCGCGCAGCGGAGGATCGAGCTTCTCGAGCTCGATCAGGCAGACCTGCGAATGCTCGTCGGGAGTCTGGGAGCCTCGCCGCAAGCGATCCTGCTGGCCACGCTCGCCGGCGCGCTCCGCGTGTACGTCTCGCGGCGCGGGCTCGACCCCGCGGCGGCCGAGCTTCGCGCTCTGACACCGATCGGCGTTGGCGGCGGCGAAGCGGCAGGCGTGGCTCCGCTCGTCGTGCTGCCGCTCGCCGAGCCGGATCCGCTGCTCCGACTCGAGGCCCTGCGCAGCGCGCCCGTGCCTCCGGACGCGCCCGGCGTCTCGTTCTCGCCGCTCCGGGATCTCGCGCGCCTGCACGCCGCGTCCGCCGCGGGCCGCCCGGCGAGCCTGTGCGTGACGGTGCTGCCCGGGTCCGAGGCGCCCCTGTTCGTGCTCGGAGCGCCGGTCCGCGCCTGTACCGGGATCGCGCCGCTGCTCTCGGGGCAGTTGTTGGGACTCACGGCGACGTTCTACGCCGGGCGCGTCCGGCTGGGCTTCGCGGGCGACGCCGCGCTCGCCGCAGACCTGCCGCTACTGGCCGACTCGATCGCGGCGTCGTTCGACGAGCTGCGCAGAATCTCGAGCCCGCCGGTTCACCGAGCCGGAAGACGCGCCGATCCATCGCGGGTGCGCGAAGTGGGAGCGGATGCGTGATGGCGAACGAGGCAGAGCCGGGACTTCCCTGGGAGAACCTGATCGCGATCGCGGCGGGTCTGGCGTGGATCGCGGCGGGCGAGGGCGTGTTCGGTTTTCTCTTCGGAGTGATTCCGGGCGCTCTCCTGGTGGCAGGAGGGACCTCGAGCCTGCTGCTCCCGGGGGACGTTCGGACCCCGCAGCTGATCGCGCTCGGCAGCGCAGCCGCGCTGCTCGCGGCAGTCCCGATGATCTTCGCGGTCGGGTTCTTCGAGACGCTCGGACTGCTCGCGCTCGCGGTCGCCAGCTTCATCGCCTGTGGCTGGACCGCGCAGCGCCGCGAGCCGCCGATCGATCGGGTGCCGGAGCCGACGCTGGATCTGGAGCTCGCGATCAAAGTCGGCTTCGACCAGCTCGCGCTCGCCAGCATGATCGCCACGCGCCCCGGGCGCTTCGCGCGCGACGCGTCGCGCCTGGCGCTCGAGGTTCGCGATGCGCGCACGCTGTTCGAGAGCTCGGGCTGGCTGGAGAAGCCCGAGTCGTACCATCGCGAGCCGCCGCCGCTCGCGATGCCCGCGCTGCGCTGGCGCAAGAGCCTGGGATTCTCGTTCGAGCACCTCTCCTTCGAGAGCGGCTACGAGCCTCACGCCGGCGAGCCGGGCCGCGATCGCTGGCTCTCGCACCTGCCCAATCGCGAGTCCCACGCCTGGGTGCTCCGGCACGCAGACCGTCCGCGACCGTGGCTGGTCTGCATCCACGGCTACGGAATGGGCATTCCCGCCGTCGATCTCTCCGCATTCGAAGCGCGCCGGCTCCACTTCGAGCTCGGCTTGAACGTCGTGTGCCCGGTCCTGCCGCTGCACGGACCGCGGAAGCTCGGCCTGCGCAGCGGCGACGGGTTCCTGAACGGCGACTTCCTGGACACCGTGCACGCAGAGGCGCAGGCGATGTGGGATCTGCGCCGATTGCTCTCCTGGCTGCGCGCGGACGGGGCGACGCAGATCGGTGTCTTCGGGCTCTCGCTCGGCGGCTACACCACCGCGCTCCTCGCCGGGCTCGACTCAGGCCTCGCCTGCGCGATCGCGGGCATTCCGGCGACGGACTTCAGCCGGCTGGTCGCGCGCCTGGCGCCGCACGCCACGCTTCGCGAGATCGAGCGGCTCGGGCTGGACTGGAGCTTCGTCCGCGACGTGCTCTCCGTCGTCTCGCCGCTGCGGCTCTCGCCGCAGATCGCGATCGAGCGCCTGTCGATCTTCGGCGGCACCGCGGATCACCTGGTTCCCGCGGATCAGGTGCGCGACCTGTGGAAGCACTGGGGCGAGCCGCGGATCGCCTGGTACCCGGGCAGCCACATGTCGTTCGCGCGCGAGCCGCAGGTGCGTTTCCTGATCGACGACGCCCTGCGCCACGGAGGCCTGGTTCGCGAGCGATGAGGCCGCGTGCGCCGGAAGGCGATGGCATCGTGCGGGTCCGGCGCGAGACGTCCGGTCGCGGCGGCAAGACCGTGACGACGATCGCGGGCCTGCGGCTCGCGAGCGACGCGCTGGCGGCGCTCGCCTCGGAGCTGAAGCGCGCCTGCGGCACGGGCGGCACGGTGCGGGACTACGTGATCGAGATCCAGGGAGATCACCGCGCGCAGGTCGTCGCGCAGCTCGAGCTGCGCGGCTACACGGTGAAGCTGGCGGGCGGCTAGCCTGGATTTCTCACCACTCAAACGAGCACAGGCCGGCTGACTTCTGTTAACCGTTGAGTTGCAAGACAAAACGGGCCAACAGAAAGGGTCGACCTGTGCAGACAGAGTGTAGCGCGACGCAGCTTGAGTTTTCGCCGCTGGGACGACGGCCCGTGGTGGGCCGGTTCGACGCGGAGCACGCGAGCAGCGACGGCGGGGTGCTGCTGCTGCGCGAGC
>Ga0194120_10001831_pt1 | contig 37576 bp, 41 predicted proteins | sample TA2MahCa65mmetaG_FD_148642 | JGI IMG/M metagenome (GOLD analysis project Ga0194120, IMG submission 148642) | Freshwater microbial communities from Lake Tanganyika, Tanzania - TA2015019 Mahale Deep Cast 65m | ecosystem: Environmental > Aquatic > Freshwater > Lake | place: Tanzania: Lake...
CAAAAAAATTTGTTGCGCCACTGGATCTACCATTTGTTTTTTTATTAAGCATCTTTGCACTATACGTATCTAAAAATATCTCATTTAGTTTTCCATTGATAACTATATTAAGTTTTTGACAACTAACTCCTTCATTATCAAATTTTTTTGTTCCTAGTCCCTTAGGAATCTTTGGGTCATCAATTATATTTACTTCCTCACCAAAAATACTTTCTCCGACTTCTCCTTTAATAAAACTAACTTTTCGAGCTAAATTATGTCCTGATATTGAACCTATAAAATGAGCAAGCAAAGATGAAGCAATTCTTGGCTCTAAAATTATATCTCCATTAAAGGATTTTATTTTTTTAGAGTTTAATTTTTTTATTGACCTTGTAGCAGCAGTATCTCCAATCTTTTTTGCAACGGGTAAGTCATTAAAGAATCTTTTTGAAGCTATTTCATAATCTCTTTCCATTGATCCATTGCTTTTAGCAATAACATCACAATATACTGAGTAATACGAAGTTTTATAACCATCTCCAAAACCGTTTGAATTTTGTAAAAAAAAATTTGATTTAATTTCAGAAAATGAAGCACCGTTTGAATTAAAAATTTCCTTTTTTTTTAATGCTTCATTCTCACATTCTTTTATATAGCTTTCTTTTTTTTCGTAAGAAATAGTGCTTTCATCATACAAACTAAGTTCTTCATTATCATTTTTATAAAAAAAATTAGGATCTGCCAAACCGCAAAATTTATCCTCTGGAGTATTCTTTGCCATATCAACACATTTTTGGATTGCATAGTTAATCTTATCTTTTGATAAATTAGATATAGAAATTGAAGATTTTTTTTTTTCAAAGTAGGCATTTAAACCAAGTGAAATCTCATCAGATTTTTTTATTTCTTCAAACTTACCATTTCTAACTAGAATCTCTTCAGTTACAGAATGACTGCATGCAACTTCTGACTCTGTTGTTCCAAGCTCTTTAAATTTTTTAAGAGCGTACGAAGTAATATCTTCTAAAAAGTTTTTTTCTTTAAGCATAAATATAAACGGTTAAAATTATAAAAATTATTAAACCAAAAAAGTTATTACTCTTAAATATTTTTTCAATTTTAGTTTTATTTCTATAGCCATATTTTTTTATAACTAAAACTTGGTTTATTAAATGAGCAGAGGCTAATAGAATACATAAAAAAAACAAAAAGTTCTTTTTTGTTAAAAAACCTAAAGCAACAAAAAAAGTTATAGATGTAATATAGCTAAAAAATAAGAAATTTTTTATATCAAATTTAAATTTTACAGCTGTAGACTTTATTTTATTTTTAATATCATCTTTTAAGTCTTGAGTTGCATAAATAGTGTCATAACCAAGGGTCCAAAACACAGCTGCAAGATATAAAACTATAATTTCAATTGTTATATTTTCAAAAATTACACTCCAGCCAAGAAGTACACCCCAATTAAAAACAATACCTAAATGTACTTGGGGCCAAAAAGTTATTCTTTTCATAAAAGGATAAGTTAAAACAAATAATCCAGATATAAGTCCTAGAATGATTGAAAGTTTATTAAATGAAAAAAGAATTAATAAAGATGGAGCCAAAAAAAGTAATATTAAAAGCCAAGCTTTAGGTTTTGATATTTTGTTTGAAGCTATTGGTCTGTTTTTAGTACGTTCTACTTTTTTATCCAAATCTTTATCAATAATATCATTATAAATACACCCAGCTGTTCTCATTAAAACTGATCCAATAAAAAAAATTATTAAGAAATAAAAAAAATTATATACATTCTTGTTGTACCATTGTGAAAAAGCAACTCCCCATGCACAAGGCCAAAAAAGTAAAAAAATGCCAATTGGCTTATTAAATCTAAAAAGTTTTATATAGTCTGACATTAAGTTAAAATTTTTCTTAAATTATTTAAACTTTGTAATTCTATATCTGGATAAAATCCTAATTTATCAAATTTTATTTTCTTTCTATTGATCCATGCAGTTCTAAATCCGAAATTTTTTGCACCGGCAATATCCCAACAATTAGAACTTAAAAATAAAATATTTTTTGGAGAACATTTAAAGTTATTTGTTACTATCTTATAAACTTTTGGACTTGGTTTATAAATCTTTATGCTATCAACGCTTAAAATTTTATTAAAATCTTTATTCATTTTATAGTTTTTTAATAAATTTTTAATCATTAAAGATGAACCGTTAGTTAAAATGTATCTTGGTATTTTCTTTTTTTTTAAAAAATTAATTAATAACTCTAAGTCGCTATAAGGTTTTAAAAATTTGTAGCTGTTTAATAATTTTTTTTTAATTTTATTTTTTTTATATACTTCTAATGTGTAGTCTAAAGCATCATTAGTTATTTTCCAAAAATCTACATACTGATTCATTATTGTTCTAATCCAAGAATATTCCAGTTGTTTTGTTCTCCAGAGATTTGAAAAATTTTTCCAATTTTTACCAATATATTTTTTTAAAAGACTTGATGTTGAATGAACGTCAAAACATGTGCCGTAGGCATCAAAAACAACTAATTTTATATTTTTTATTTTCATCTTTGAGTTAGAATAGAGATTAATGTCATCAAAAATTAGAATTTACATAAACAAAAATTTAGAAACTAATAACACATTAGATTTTGATGTGAATGACTCTCATTATTTAAATCATGTGATGAGAGTAAAGAAAAATGATCAAATAACAGTTTTTAATTCAAAAGACGGAGAATTTCTCGCTGAAATATATCATTTAAATAAAAAAAAAATCACTTGTAAGATTTTAAAAAAAAATGTTTTAAAAGTTTTTAAATCAAATATTTCTTTAATTTTTTCTCTAATTAAAAATACAAAATTAGATTTTTTAATTCAAAAGTGCACTGAAATAGGGGTAAAACAATTTATTCCTGTCATAACAGATAGGTCAATTAGCAAATCAATTAATAAAGCCAGGCTATTTAAAATTATAAAAGAAACTGCAGAACAATCAGGACAGGTTTTTTTACCAGAAATTAAAGAAGTTAAAAAAATTAGTGATTTTTTAAATACCTTGAATCCAAAATCTAAAGTTTTTTTTGGAGATATTAATTCTAAAAATATAATTAATAATAAACTTAATATTAATTCAGAGAATGACATCTATTTTTTAGTTGGTCCTGAAGGAGATTTTTCTTTAGATGAAATTAAGTTTTTAGAAAATGTAAAAAATTGTACTGGGGTTTCTCTTGGAAATACAATTCTAAGATCTGAAACCGCAGCAATTGTTGGTCTTACTTTGTTTAATTCTTTGTTCCACCAACAGTAATATTTTCAATAAGTATAGTAGGCTGACCTACACCAACAGGGACCCACTGGCCATTTTTTCCGCAAGTGCCAACACCCGCATCTAAACTCATATCATTACCCACCATTTTAATTTTAGTTAAAGCATCAGGTCCATTTCCAATGAGTGTTGCTCCTTTAATTGGTCTTTCTACTTTTCCATTTTTTATTTGATAGGCCTCAGTACATGAAAATACAAATTTTCCATTAGTTATATCAACCTGACCTCCACCAAAAGAAACTGCATAAATTCCTGTGTCTACACTTTTTATTATTTCTTCAGGATTATATTTTCCAGACATCATATAGGTATTAGTCATCCTAGGCATAGGTAGGTGTTCAAAACTTTCTCGTCTCCCATTTCCAGTAGATGCTGTATTCATTAGTCGTGCATTCATTCTGTCTTGCATGTAATTTTTTAGTATACCTTTTTCTACAAGCATTGTTTTATTGGAGGGTGTTCCTTCATCGTCTATAGAAATTGAACCTCTTCTGTTATTTATTGTTCCATCGTCAAAGACTGTAACTTGTTCATCTGCAATTTTTTGATTTAATAAGTTAGAAAAAGCAGAAGTTTTTTTTCTATTAAAATCTCCCTCAAGCCCATGTCCTATTGCTTCGTGAAGTAAAATACCTGGCCATCCTGGACCAAGAACAACTTTCATTTCTCCAGCCTGAGTTTCTATACTATCAAGATTTACTAGCGCTTGATCAAGAGCTTTATCACAAATTTTTTTCCAATTATTATTTTTTAAAAAAGTATCTAAAGTATCTCTACCACCAGTTCCGAAGCTACCCACTTCTTTTCGTCCTTTATTTTCAACTACAACAGTTACATTAAGACGAACAAGAGGTCTTTGGTCAGCATAGTTTTCTGCGTTTGGTTTAAGTATTAGAATTCTTTGATATTCAGAAAATACCGAGCTAGTAACTTGTTTAACTAAATTATTTTTTAAACGTAAATAAGTGTCTATATCTTGTAATAGCTTAACTTTTTCTGAAAAATTTTTTGCATCGATTGGATTAATATCTGGGTAAAGAATTTTATTTGTTTTTTTTGGATTTTGACTAAATTTACCAGAATAATTTTTAGAAACCTGAGATACTAACTCCTTTGATTGTAAAAAAGATTTTTCAGATATTTCATTAGAATGTGAATATGCAACACTTTCTCCACATACTCCTCGTAAACCGTATCCTTTATTTGAGTCAAAACTGGTATTTTTTATTTTTCCATCATCTATTACAAGAGACTCGGAAATACACGACTCAAGAAATAATTCTCCATCGTCACACTTTAAGAGTGTGTCGTTAACAATTTTTTCAGCAAATCTTCTAGAAACTAGTGAGTCCTTAGAAAAAAATTCATCTTGATTGTTCATTTTTTAGTAAAATTGTCGCAAATTTATTTCAAAATAGTATGATAACATTTACTTTTTAATAATTAAAACCAAAACTGCTCAAATGTTAAAAAAGTTAATTGTCATTATTTTAGCAATCACGGGTTCTTCAGTTTCTTATTCAAATGAAAAGTGGCAATTAGGCTTGAATGAGCCTGTTACAAGTTTAATGAGAGACATAATATTTTTACACGATGTAATTTTGTTACCAATTATTTTTGCAATTAGTGCTTTTGTTCTTTTTTTGCTTATTTATTCAATAATAAGATTTAGAGCATCTAAAAATCCAAATCCTTCCACAACGTCACACAACACTTTTTTAGAAGTAGTATGGACTTTAGTTCCTTGTTTGATTTTAATCGTTATTGCAGTTCCCTCTTTTAAAATGCTCTATAAGCAAGATACAATTCCAAAGGCTGATCTTACAATTAAAGCCATAGGATACCAGTGGTATTGGGGTTATGAATATCCTGATGAAAAAATTACTTTTGAAGCAAATATGATTGATACAAAAAATTTAAAGCCAGGACAGCCAAGACTTCTTGAGACAGACAACCATGTGGTAGTTCCTGTAAATAAAGTAGTTAAGGTTTTAATTACCGCTAATGATGTTTTGCATGCATGGACAATACCTTCCTTTGGAGTGAAAAGAGATGCGGTTCCAGGAAGAATAAATGAGACTTGGTTTAAAGCTGAAAAAGAAGGAATTTATTACGGACAATGCTCTGAGCTTTGTGGTTCAAGACATGCATTTATGCCTATTACAGTTAAAGTTGTTTCAGAAAAACAATATGCAGATTGGTTAAAAGATGCAAAAAAGAAATTTGCTAAATACCCTGAAAATAATTTAGTAGTAGAAAATATTTTAAAAAATTAAAAACTAATGTCTTATTCATCCTCCCATTCTCATTCTGATCATTCACACACACCTACTTTTTTTAAAAGATGGTTTTTATCAACAAACCATAAGGATATTGGAACTTTATATTTAATCTTTGCAATTTTTGCCGGAATAATTGGAACTATTTTTTCTGTGCTTATGAGAATGGAGCTAATGTATCCTGGTGATGGAATTCTTGGAGGAAACTATCACCTTTATAATGTTTTAGTTACTGGCCATGGGTTGATCATGGTATTTTTTATGGTGATGCCGGCAATGATTGGAGGTTTTGGTAATTGGTTTGTGCCTTTAATGATCGGAGCTCCTGATATGGCATTTCCAAGGATGAATAATATCTCTTTCTGGTTACTACCAGTCGCTTTCTTTTTACTTTTGGCATCTGTTTTTGTTGAGGGACCTCCAGGTGGTGCAGGAGTTGGAGGCGGTTGGACTATATATCCTCCGTTATCTTCTAAAGCTGGCCAGCCAGGACCTGCAATGGATTTGGCAATATTAAGTTTACACGTTGCTGGAGCTTCATCAATTTTAGGAGCGATAAACTTTATAACTACTATTTTTAATATGAGAGCTCCTGGCATGACAATGCACAAAATGCCATTGTTTGCTTGGTCGATTTTAGTAACTGCATTTTTATTACTTCTTGCTCTTCCAGTTCTTGCAGGCGCAATAACAATGTTACTAACAGATAGAAATTTTGGTACGAACTTTTTTGTTCCTGCAGGAGGTGGAGACCCAGTTTTATTTCAACACCTTTTCTGGTTTTTTGGACATCCAGAGGTATACATTATGATACTTCCAGGCTTTGGAATGATTAGTCATATTATCTCAACTTTTTCAAAAAAACCTATCTTTGGATACCTTGGTATGGCTTATGCAATGGTAGCAATAGGTGTTGTAGGTTTTGTTGTATGGGCGCATCACATGTACACCGTTGGAATGGGAGTTGATGTTAAAGCATATTTTGTTCTAGCTACAATGATTATTGCAGTTCCAACCGGTATTAAAATTTTTTCATGGATTGCAACAATGTGGGGAGGATCCATTGAGGTTAAAACTCCCATGCTTTGGGCGGTTGGTTTTATATTTTTATTTACTGTTGGTGGAGTTACAGGGGTAGTTCTTGCAAATGCAGGAGTAGATACTGCTCTACACGACACTTATTACGTAGTAGCTCACTTCCATTATGTTTTATCTCTTGGAGCTGTATTTTCTATATTTGCAGGGTTTTACTACTGGTTTTCAAAAATGTCTGGCTATGAATATTCAGAATTTTTAGGAAAATTACATTTTTGGGTTTCTTTTATTGGGGTTAATTTAATATTTTTTCCACAACATTTTTTAGGATTAGCAGGAATGCCAAGACGTTATGCAGATTATCCTGACGCTTACGCAGGCTGGAATTATATCTCATCAATAGGTTCTTATATATCTGCATTTGGAGTTGTTATATTTTTTATTATGTTAACTCATGCATTTTTAAGAAAAAAACAAGTTGGTAACAATCCATGGGGTGAGGGCGCTACTACACTAGAATGGACTTTAAGTTCGCCTCCACCATTCCATCAATTTGATCAACTTCCAAAAATAAAATAATTTTATAAAGTGTATAAAGTTGAAAGTTTAGAAAATTTTAAAGATAAAAGTTTCATAACATTCAAAAATTTCTACAACTTAATGAAACCAAGAGTTATGTCTCTGGTTATATTTACTGCTTTTGTTGGAATGATTTTATCAAATCAACAAATAGATTTTTTTAAGTCAGCCATTTCACTATTTTTTGTTGCCATAGGGGCCGGTGCAGCTGGAGCATTAAACATGTGGTATGACTCAGAAATTGATGCGGTTATGTCAAGAACCTGCCTCAGACCTATCCCGCTAGGAGCAATTTCGAATAAGGAAGCTTTAATTTTTGGGGTGATTTTATCTTTTATATCTGTCTTTGGTCTTTATATATTTTCAAATTTTTTATCTGCTTTTTTATTAGCAACCACAATTTCTTTTTATATTTTTGTTTATACAATTTGGTTAAAAAGAAAAACTACACAAAACATTGTAATTGGTGGAGCCGCAGGAGCGTTACCTCCTGTAATTGGATGGACAATTATAAATAATAATTTGTCTCTTGAGCCAATTATATTGTTTCTAATAATTTTTCTTTGGACCCCATCGCATTTTTGGGCTTTATCACTTTACAAAACTGAAGATTATAAAAAAGCTCAACTACCTATGCTTCCGGTAGTTTTTGGTGAAAAAATAACCAAAAAAAATATATTTATTTATTCTATAATTCTTTTTCCGGTTTCTATTTCACCATATTTTTTAAATTTTGCTGGTAATTTATATTTAATATTTTCATCACTTATGGGATTAATTTATATTTATATGTCATTCAATCTTTTAAGAACAAAAATAAGAAAAAATTCTGAAATAATTTCAAAAAAAATATTTGGTTTTTCTATTATTTATTTGTTTATGTTATTTTTTGTTTTATTAGTTGAAAGAATTTTTATTTAATGAAAAAAAAAAATATTATAACAGCCTTAATTCTTTTTGGATTAGTTGTATTCTTTTTCATATTTACAATTTTAAATATTCAAAATGGTATTTTTAATAGGCCTTTATGAGTGCTGAAGTAAAAAAAAATATTAGCGCTAAGTATTTAGTATTAATCTTTTTCCTAATGCTCGGCTTATCTTATGCATCCGTTCCATTGTATGAATTATTTTGTAGGGTGACTGGTTTTGGAGGCACAACTAAATTTTCAAAAGAACAACCAACAAAGATTATCGACCACGTTGTATCAACTAGATTTGATACTAATGTTGCAAAAGGTTTGTATATTGATTTTAGACCTGAAAAAAATGTTGTAAGTATTAAAGCTGGTCAGATATCTAAAGTAAAATTTTACGTTAAAAATTTAGGAAATAACGAGCTAAAAATTGTATCCACTTTTAATGCAACCCCAGATAATGTAGCAAAGTACTTTAATAAAATTTCATGTTTTTGTTTTGAGCAACAAATTTTAAAACCAAAAGAAATAAAAGAATTTGAAATGGCGTACTTTATAGATCCAAAAATTGCAGATGATAGTTCGGCAAAAGAAGTAAAAGATATTACACTTTCGTATACTTTTTTTGAAAGTGAAGCATTTAAAAAGAATAAATCATAATGGCATCAGGAGCTAAAAGAGATCACGAATATCATCTAGTAAATCCAAGTGTATGGCCTTTATTTACGTCTATTGCAGTTTTGGTTTTAACTACAGGCACTGTTTACTTTCTACATAGTAAAGTTTGGTGGCCAGTTCTTCTTGGAGGAGTTTTAACTTTATATTGTATGTTCATGTGGTTTCGAGAAGTAGTTATTGAAGCAGAATATAAAGGGGATCATAAACCAATTGTTCAATTAGGACTTAGATATGGAATGGTGCTTTTTATAGCATCAGAGGTTATGTTTTTTGTTGCTTGGTTTTGGGCTTTTTTTGATGCAAGTTTAATACCAAGCCAATCAATCGGTGGAACTTGGCCACCAAAAGGAATTGAAGTTTTAGATCCTTGGCATATTCCCTTAATTAATACATTAATTTTACTTCTTTCTGGTACCACAGTTACTTGGGCTCATCATGCACTTTTAGAGAATGACAGAAAATCTTTAGAAACTGGGCTTTTATTAACTATACTTCTTGGAATTATATTTACAGGTTTTCAAGCCTATGAATACGCTCAAGCAAGTTTTAAATTATCCTCAGGAATATATGGATCAACATTTTATCTTGCCACAGGATTTCATGGTTTCCACGTATTTATAGGAACCTTATTTTTAATAGTTTGTTATTTCAGAGTACGAGCAGGTCATCATACACCTGATCATCATTTTGGATTTGAGGCAGCTGCATGGTACTGGCATTTTGTAGATGTGGTTTGGCTTTTTTTATTTGCTGCAATATATGTATGGGGAAGCTAGCCTAACTTAATTGCAAAAAAAAAAGTCTTTAAACGTTATTCTATTTTTTTTTATTTTTATAACTTTATCATTAGGAATTTGGCAAGTTATAAGACTTAACGAAAAAAAAAATATATTAGAAAATATAAGAAAAAATTTTTTGGATGATTACAAAAATTTTTCAAAACTAAATAATGATGAGTTTAAAAAAGTAAAATTAATTGCAAATTCTTCACTAAGTCCAATTTTTCTCTATCAGGTATATAAAGGGGAAATAAATTTTAAAGTTATTATTCCTTATAATTTAGATAATACTACCATTCTTTTAGTTGATAAAGGTTTTATTAAGCAAAAAGATTTTAGTTCTATTTCTAAAAATCTCTTTAATGAAAAAGAGATTTTGGGATATACAAAAGAAATTTCAAAAAAAAATATATTTACCCCTGATAATAAAAGTGAAAATTTTTATTATTTTATTGATAAAGTTTTTTTAGAAAAAAAATTTAATAAACAAGTCTTTCCTTTAATAATAGTTCAAACCAATACAAATAATATGTTTATTAAATCTAATGAATTTAATATTGATCTAAAAGATAATCATTTACAATATGCAATTACTTGGTTCTCCTTAAGTTTTTTAATTATGTGTTTTTATTTTTTTAATAGAGAAAAGCAAAAATGAAATATATCAGCACAAGAAATAAGTTAAAAGAATATAACTTTTTAGAAACTTTTTTAAATGGTTTAGCTCATGATGGTGGACTTTATGTTCCAAAAAAATATCCAAACTTTTCAAAAAAAAAACTTAAGTATTTATCAAAGCTTAATTATCAAGAACTTTGTTTTGAAATAATAAAACCTTTTGTTGAAAACACATTTTCAAAAAAAGATTTAAAAAAAATTATTTATACCTCCTATAAAAATTTTGAAACAAATAATGTTTTAAAATTTTCAAAGCTCCTAGATGTGCATTTAGTTGAACTTTATCATGGTCCAACTTTAGCATTTAAGGATATTGCTATGCAGATTATTGGCAATATGTATGAAAATATTTTACGAAAAAAAAAAAATAAAATTAATATTATAACTGCAACATCCGGTGACACTGGGGCCGCAGCAATTAATGCCATACAGAAAAGAAAAAATATTAATATATTTGTTTTGCATCCTTTAAACAAAATTTCTCAAACTCAAAGAAAATTGATGACATGTATTCATTCAAAAAATGTTTTTAATATTGCTGTACAAGGCAACTTTGATGACTGTCAAAATTTAGTTAAAGGTATGTTTAATGATTATGATTTTAGAATGTTAATTAATATGACTGGAGTAAATTCAATAAATTGGTCTCGAATTTTTTCACAAGTTGTTTATTTTTTTTATGCACATTTCAAGTTGTCAAAAAACATTCTTTCTAAAAGTGTTTTTTCTGTTCCCACAGGTAATTTTGGAGATATTTATGCTGGATATATTGCAAAAAAAATGGGGCTTCCAATATCCAATCTTATTATTGCTACAAATGAAAACAATATTCTTGATAGGTTTCTAAAAACAGGAATTTATAAACCTACTAAAGTTATTCAAAGCATCTCACCAAGTATGGATATTCAGGTAGCTAGTAATTTTGAAAGGTTAATCTTTGATTATGTAGGAAAAAATTCTCAAGAAACAAAAAAATTAATGGAAAATTTAAAACAAAAAGGTTTTTATAAATTTTCAAAATCAAATTTAAAAAAAATTAAAAGAACTTTTTATTCAAATTCAGTTCGAAGTGATGAAGCAAAAAAGGAAATAAAAAATATTTATTCGAAATATGGAAAAGTTATTGATCCTCACACTATAACTGCAATAAAATCAATCAATAAGTTAAAGAAACATTTTGATAAAAATACAAACTATATTTGTTTAGAGACCGCTCATCCGGCTAAGTTTAGAGAAAATATAAGTAAGATCATAAAGACTAAAGTTGAACTTCCAAAAAAAATTAGAGGATTAATAAAAAAAAAAGAAAGATATTGTATTTTGCCAAATAGTTTAGAGAAAATAAAAAAATATATATTATCTAAGTCTCTTCAGCTGCATTTTTAGCAAGAAGATCAACTCTTTCATTATACAAGTTATTGGCATGTCCTTTTACCCAAGACCAATTAATATTTCTTTTTTGTATTAAAGTATCTAGTTCTATCCATAAGTCTTTATTTTTTACATTTTGTTTATTACTAGTTTTCCAATTATTTTTTTTCCAGTTATTAATCCAAGTCTCAATTCCATTTTTTACGTATTTTGAGTCTGTGACTATTTTTACTTTCTTCTTACTTTTTGTTTTTTTTACTGCATTGATAGCAGCTGTTAATTCCATTCTATTATTTGTTGTTGTTCTTTCAGATCCAAAAAATTCTTTTGTACTATTGTCTTCAATTATAAGTATTGCCCAACCTCCTTTTCCTGGATTTCCTAGACAAGATCCATCAGTAAATACTATCACATCTTCACTCATAAAAAATATTCTCTAAAATTTTTAACTGTAGAGTGAAAATTTATTCTTTTTAAATACTCATTGGGATCTTTAATTTTAACTTTTGCTTCAGAAGAGGTGTTATGAAAGTCATAAAGCCTTGTTATAAAAAATCGCATGGCTGCTCCTCTTGCTAGTATTGGTAAATGATTTTTTTCATCATTAGATAATTTTCTTACAGTTTCATAACCTTCAATTAAATTTTTTGCTTTAGTCATGTTAAATGTTGAGTTGTTATCGAAACAAATTGAATTTAGACAAATCGCAATCTCATATGCATAAAAATCTGTACATGCAAAATAAAAATCTATTAATCCAGTAATTTCATCATTTTCAAAAAAGACATTATCAGGAAATACATCTGCATGAATTATTCCACCAGGAAGTTTTAGTGGCCAGTTTTTTTTAATGACTTCTAATTCAAATTCTATTTTTTTTATTAATTTTTCGTCATTAAATTTTTTTGTATTTTTAATACTACTAAAAATTTTATTCCACCCTTCAAGTGAAAGATTATTAGCTCGGTAAAGCTTAATACTATCTGTTGTTATATGTAACCTTGCTATAGTTTGACCTAAGCCGAAGCAATTATTAGGAGTTAAATTTTTTTTTGACTTTCCAATTAAAAATGAAATTAATGCTGCATTTTTACCTTTTATTTTTAAAATTTTTTCACCCTTTTTACTAACAAGTGGTTGAGGACATGAAAAATTTTTTTTTGAAAGTTCAAACATTAAGTTCAAAAAAAAAGGCAAATCTTTTTCTTCTACTCTTTTTTCATAAATCGTTAATACAAATTTATTTTTTTTGGTATGAATTAAATAATTAGAATTCTCGACACCTTCTAAAATTTCTTCATAGTTCTGAAATTCATCAACATCAAATTGATTAATAAAATTTTTTATTTCATCAAGACTTAACTTGGTATAGACAGCCATTAATTTAAGATTGAAGGTAGTTTAAAGATTATATTTTCTTTTTTAATTGTAATCTCCTCAACGTCTATATCAACACACGACTGTATATTGTTTAATAAGTTTTTAACCAATATTTCAGGCGCTGAAGCTCCTGAACTTAAACCTATAGTATTTGAGGCTTTAATTTTATCGTATGGAATTTCTGCATCAGAGTGTATTAAGAATGCATCTTTGCAACCATTCTTTTTTGCAACTTCAACCAATCTTTTTGAATTTGATGAGCGTCTACTACCAATTATAAAAAAAATATCACATTTTCTAGCAATTTCTTTAACTGCTTCTTGTCTATTTGATGTTGCGTAACAGATATCACTTTTAATCGGTTCTCTTAAATTTTTGAATTTTTCTTTTAGATAATCGACTATATCTTTTGTATCATCAACAGATAGTGTTGTTTGAGTAATGTATGCGATTTTGTCGTTGTTAATTTTTTTTTTATAATTATTCACATCGGTTTTATTTTCAATTAACGTAATGTACTTTGGATCAATTTGACCTAGCGTTCCAATAACTTCAGGATGATTTTTGTGACCAATAAAAATAATATTATATTCCTCTCTAGCCAAGATTTCAGCTTCTCGATGAACTTTTGTGACTAAAGGGCAAGTCGCATCAACATAGAGTAAATTTAGTTCTTTAGCATTATTAATAACCTGCTTGGGGACTCCATGAGCAGAAAAAATTACAGGTCTTTTTTTATCTTTTATTTCATCAATTTCGTTTATAAAAACAGCACCTTTTTTTTCAAGAGTTTCAACTACATACTTATTATGAACAATTTCATGTCTTACATAAACTGGAGTTCCAAATTTATTTATTGCTTTGTTAACAATTTCTACTGCACGATCAACACCAGCACAGAATCCTCTGGGTGAAGCTAAAAAAACTTTAACTTTTTTTTTCATTACTTCTTTCAATTAAAAAATGAAGCACTATATGAGGAAGTGCTAGGCACGCTATTCCAATAAAAATAGTTTTAAGAGTTGCATTGATTAAGCCTTCATTATTAATGATTGCAAAAATCATAAGAACTAAAACTCCAAAAGTAACCAACGTAAGTGGCGCCGCATCTCTTATAAATTTATGTAAACCAATTTTAAAATTTTTATTATTTTCATAAATTATGTTTATTATGTTTTTAAATGAGTGGGAAATGCAAAAATAGAGCGTAAAGCCTATTAAAATATTAGTAAAATAAAAACTAATAAAAACTGAAAAAACCTGAAAAACTATAATTAAAACAGATGTAAGTTTGATTAATTTTTTTTTTAAAAAAAATAAAATCAAAAATAATTGTATTAATAAATTACATAATAATAAAATTTGACTTAGATATTTATCTAATAATAAAAAATCTTTCGTTTGAGTAAGAATATTAAAAATTAAGTTTGTTTCATTATTAAAAATATATAATGGGAAGAGAATAACTAATGATCCTTTTAAAAAATAAAGTGTATAAAAATATTTTTTTTTCTCGTCAAATAAAATTTCGATATCCTCCTTTCCAAAATGAAAAGATGATATTATCAAAAATATTATCAGTGAGATTATTGGAAATAGTATCCAACACATAAAAAATAGAAAAATAAAAGTTATATAAAATAAATAAAAAAAAACATTTGGATAAGAAAATTTTTTTGAGATTAAATAATTTTGACCTTTAATATGATCAAGAGCTCCATGTGATATTCCTATGATAGATATAAAACCAAAACAGATTAATATTTCCAAAGTTTTATTAATTTTAATATCTTTAATAAAAAAATATAAGATAAATATTGATATAAAAAATATTACATCAATAATGAATTGTTTTTTTCTAAGATGAAAAAACATTTAAAAAATATTTTTAAGAAAAATCCATTTTGGCATCGAAAGAATTATCCTTAGATCGTCTAACCATGAGCTTACATTAGATAGAAATCGTATTATGATTTTACTATTATTTTTTTTAAAAAGTCTCAAAAAAATAGGAGCCATATTTCCTTTTCTTTCAATTAAAACTTTTAAAAATATTTTATCAAAAAATATATATTTTTTACTTATCTTCCAATTATCTAATTTTTTTTTATTTAGTAATTTTGTAACCAAGTGTGTAGATGATTTTTGAATATTTAAAAATGTATATCCCGTGCTTAATCGTGTAAGATTAGCTGCAGACCCTATTGGTATAATATTTTTATTTTTTATTTTCGGTTTGAAATGAAAAAGTGGGATTGAACCAATTTCTTTATTAAGCAATGTATAGTTTGTATTTAAACCAAAATTTTCTTTAATATAGTTTTCAATTTCTAACTTATACCTATCCTCTGAAAATTCCTTATCTTTTGAAATCCATGTTGTTTCTACAAATAAGCACTTTTTCTTTATTGGTAGACAATAAAAAAAATGAACATTCTCGCTTTGTGAGCAATTAAAATCCATCAGTATTGGAGTTTCTTCAATAATTTCATTTTCAAACTGTAATTCGCACCCAAGAAAATGTTGGTAAAGAATGGGTTCTTTTCTTATTAAGTTTTGAGAAAGACTGTTGAAGACTACTTTGCTTTTGAAAGTTTTGTTTTTACACACAGTATTGACTGATCCATTCTCTTCAACACAGTCTATAACTTTTTCATCAAGGTATAAGAAAATATTAGGATTTTTTTTTATATCTTTTAAAATTTTCTCATAATACTTACCACTATCAATAGATTGATAAGGTGTTGAATTACAGTCCAGAATAACTTTATTATCTTTTGATATTATTTGTAACTTTTTCCATTCGCCTAAAATGCAATCATCAAAAGAGTGGCTAAACACTTTCCAAAAAGACCAAATTTTATCTCTACTAAATTTTTCTTTAAAATCTATAATTGCACAAGTTTTATTTTCCAAGAGTTTACATTTGTTCATTTCATAAACTAAGGATAGCCCAGAGCAACCAGCACCAATAATTAAATAATCAAATTCTTCCATAAATTTTATTTTTTAAAGGATTTAGTAACTTAGTTAATTGAAATTTATTTATTTTATCTTCAAAAAGATAATTCATTATAAATTCAAAAAAAGTTTTTAATGTAACTGAGACTTTTTCTGGGACAGTAAGAAATGTTCTTTGATTAAAATATTTATATTCACCACCCTTTAAAATTTTATTACCAATTGCAGAATACAGATTGCTTGCTAGTAAAATTGCAAATCTATATTCTTTATTAAGATATTTAATTCCACCATTTCCAGCTGCATAATAGTTTTTAGAAATAAATAAAATTTTTTTAACTGCTTCATAAACATTTTTATTCATATTCTTTCTTTGGATATTATTTATTGAAATTTTTTTTTTAAAAAAAGTTTTAGGTAGATAGATTCTGTTTAATTTTGCATCTTCAATTACATCTCTAGCAATATTGGTAAGTTGCATAGCAATACCTAAGGTTATTGCGTGCAGAATTGCTTTTTTATTTTTAATTTCTAGTACTTGAGCCATTAAAGCCCCAACAGTTCCTCCGACGTAGTAAGAATAAACTATTAATTCATTTTGATTTTTTATTCTTATTGATTTTAAATCTAATGATATTCCATAAATTAAGTCAGAAAAAAAAAATTTTTTCTTTATATAAGTGTTTTCAATACTCTTGTATTTATTTACAAATATATTGCTTATATTTTTTTTTTTAAAATTTTTTACGAATATAGAGAACTTCAATTTTCTATTTTTCTTTTTATTATCAACAGAATTATCTAAGATCCTACATATAGCGTACAAGACTGAGCACTCGTTAAATTTTTTTTTATTTAAAAAAAAACCTGACCAATAAAAAGACCTTGCATACTTTTGAATATAAAAATGATCTTGGTTAATCATTCAATTATTTTTTCTAAAACTTTTGCTGACGATATGACACCTGGTATTCCCGCACCAGGATGAGTGCCTGCACCAACAAAATAGAGGCCATTAATAATTTCAGATTTGTTATGAAATCTAAAATATGCTGATTGTGAAAATTTTGGTTCAATTGAAAATCCAGAACCAAATGTGGTATTTAATTCTTTTTCAAAATAATCTGGGGTAAAGTAAAAATCACATTCAATATTATTTTTTATATCCGGTAGTATAGTGCTGTCCATTGTTTCGATAACCATATTTTTAAATTTTTCACCTTCTATAGACCAATTAATTTTTGACTGGTTATTTGGAACTGGAACCAGAACATAAAAAGTATCTTTATTTTTTGGAGCCATGCTTTCATCAGTTGCAGTTGGGCGATGTAGATAAAAGCTTATATCTTTATTTATCTCTTTTTTTTCAAAAATACTTTGCAATAAGTTTTTGTAAGTTTTGCCGAAATAGATGGTATGGTGTTCAATATTTTTATATTTTTTTTTTGATCCAAAGTAGTAAACAAACAATCCCATAGAGTACTGCATTCTATTTATCTTCATCTCGAATAATTTATTTTTTAGAGGTTTTTTTATTAATTTTTTATACACAAAGGGCGGGTCAATATTACATACAATATTTTTTGCATTGAAGACTTTTCCAGATTTTGTCCTAACACCTGTTACACAAGACTTTTCAATAAAAATTTCATTAACCTCATCAGATTTTATTATTTGGATTCTTTCTTCAACCATTAATTTTTCCAAAGCATTAATTATTTTTCCTGTACCACCCAGAGCATAGTGAACACCCCATTTTTTTTCGAGATAAAGAATTAATAGATATATAGATGTTGTAGTAAATGGATTACCTCCGACAAGCAAAGGATGTATACTAAATACTCTTCTTAACTTTTCATTTCTTAAAAATTTAGAAACTAATTTATAAACAGAAATATAGCTTTTTAATTTTATTAAAGAAGGTATTTGTTTCATCATAAAAAACAAATTTGAAAAAGATTTGTCACCTAATTCTAAAAAGCCTTTATTAAATATTTTTTCGGAATATTTTAATAACTCTTTAAATCCTTCAACATCTTCAAGATTTATTTGTGAAATTTGTTCATAAATTTTTTCATAATTTTTTCCATAAGTGAATGAGGTATTGTCAGAAAAAATAAATTTATACCAAATATCGAGAGAAATTATTTTTACATAGTTGCTAATATTTTTGTTAAAGAGATTAAATAATTCTTCTAAAAGATAAGGTGCTGTAATAACAGTCGGTCCAGCGTCAAAAGTATAACCATTTTTAATAAAGGTTCTTGCTCTACCGCCAAGATCGTTATGCTTTTCAATAATCGTAACATTGTATCCTTTTGCTTTTAATCGAAGGGCTGATGCTATACCGCCAAATCCAGACCCTATAACAATTGCCTTTTTTTCCATCATTACTTAATCTATAGAAATTTAAATATAATGGATGAAAATAACACGACCAAATTACAACCAAAAGCTACTCATATGGACATAGGTACAAATTATTTTTGGTGTGCCTGCGGTTTATCAAAAGACAAAACTTTTTGTGATGGTTCTCATAAAACAACGTCTTTTAAACCGTTAAAATTTTCTATTTCAGAAAAAAAAACTTACTACATTTGCACTTGCAAAAAGACAAAAAAGAAGCCCTTTTGTGATGGTTCACATTTAAAGGTTTAATTTTTTTTCTGATATTTCGGAGTAAATACTTTCTAAATAAGACTTGTTAGCTTTTTCGATATGGTTTTTGTTTTCACTATCATTAAGGATGTCTTTGACAACATCAAAAGTAATTTTATTTGAGATTTGTTGTATTTCTTTGATAGCACTGACTTTCATTTGTTCAATTTTTTGTTCAGCTGTTTTTTTTTTATTTTCGACACTTAGTTTAAATTTACTTTCTATATCTTTTAGCAAGTGTTCAGTTTCTTGAATATGATTTTTAATTATATTATTTTTTTGAGATTCTGCAGATGTAATTTTCTTTTTATATTCAAGCAAAAGATCTTCTGAATTTTTCTTTAAGTTTTTTGCTTCTTCAATATTTTTTTTTATATCTTCAATTTGATCATCTAGGTTTTGAGAAATAAGTTGTGGAATTTTTTTGTATATTAAAAATATACAAAAAACTAAGAATGATATTGCAACCCAAAAGCTTGCATCAAACATTAATTGTATTCTTCTGCCTTTCTAAAATATTTTTTACTGACTTTTCAATTTTATTTTTTTCTATTTTAATCTTAAGTAATTTTTCTAGCAAATTACTGGAAATATCTGAAATAATAGTTGAAAAATTTTTTAAAGTTTCTTGTTTAAAAATTATTAACTCTTTTTCTACGTCCTTAACTTTATCGTTTATTTCTTTTTCAAGTGTTGTTCTTTTTACATTTAAATTTTGATTAAGCTCAAATTTAAGTTTATCAGATTTTTTTCTAGCCTCACTATATGCGTTATCAATAATTTTTTTATATTCATTATCTAAAGATTGGATTTCATTTTTTATAGAATTTGCATCATTAATACATTTTTCAATTAAATCTTTTCTATCCTGAATTACTTTTGATATTTTTGGACTAAAAATTTTAGATATAAAAAAATAAATTACTACAAAAGTTATAGTTAACCAAAAAATTTGGGATAACCAAAATCGTGGATCCAACTGAGGCATACCTGTATTTGCAAATAAAATATTTTGTTTTGTTAAAACAATTATAAAGATGCAAACTATATAAAGTACTCTCCTATAATCCATAAACTCCTTAATTATTTTTTAAAATAAAAATAATTTAAAATGCGAATAAAATTAATAGAGCTATAACTAATGCAAATAAACCTGTTGCTTCTGCAAGAGCAAATCCCAAAAGTAAATTAGGAAATTGTTTTTGAGCTGCTGATGGGTTTCTAATTGCTGCAGATAGATAGTTTCCAAAAATAGTACCAATGCCAACACCCGCACCACCCAATGCTATTGCTGCAAGTCCTGCTCCTATTAATTTTGCTGCTGCTACGTCCATTTTTTTTCCTTTCTGTTAGTTTGTTTAATGGTGCATATTTAAAGCATCGTTTAAATATATGCACGAAAGCACTGCAAATACATATGCCTGTAAAAATGCTACTAATATTTCTAAGGCAGTAAGTAAAACTGAAAAGCTAAATGGTAACCAACCTCCAATAATACCAAGGCTTACTACAAAACCTCCGAAAACTTTTAACATGGTATGTCCTGCTAACATATTTGCGAATAATCTCACCGATAAACTTACGGGCCTACTAAGATAAGAGATTACCTCAATTACGACTAAAAGAGGAAGAAGGAAAATCGGTATGCCTGATGGTAGAAAGATTTTTAAAAAACTTACCCCATGTTTTGCAAATCCTATTACGGTCACACCAATGAATATAATTAATGCAAAAGATAAAGTTACAATAATTTGACTAGTAACAGTGAAGGCATATGGAAAAAGTCCAATCATATTCATAGTTAAAATGAACAGGAACAGTGTCAAAATAAATGGAAAGTAATTCTTTGCTTTATATCCGGCGGTTTCGTCAATCATCTTAGCGATAAAGTTAAAAACTAACTCATTAAGAATTTGTAGTTTACCGGGAATAGTACTTACATTCTTTGTACCTAAAAAAAAGAAAACTAAAATAAAGGCAGCACTTGTAAACATAAAAATGCTAGAATTTGTAAGGCTTAAATCTATATTTCCAATTTGTAATGAAGGTCCTATTTTATAAACCTCAAATTGCTGCATAGGATTTGCCATAGGTCAGCCTTTATTAATCATTTTAGCTGATCGCACAACATTAAAAATTCCAGCAATAATACCTAAGATTATAAATCCAATTAAAAAAAAAGGCTTAGTATTTAACCATTTATCTAAATACCAACCTATAAGTGTTGCGACAAATACCGCAGCTACAAGTTCAGTTCCAATTTTAAAAGCGATACCAAGCTGAGTATTTTTTGGACTTAATTTTTCTTCTTTTAAATTTTTTTTTTGACTAAGTTTTTTCTTTAGCTCTTCAAGATCAAACATTTATTGTTGCTTTTAATTTAGGCAACTTTCATTTCTTCAGCTTTTTCTAAATCTACAGCTACTAATTGACTTACTCCTCTTTCTGCCATGGTAACTCCGTATAGTCTATGCATTCTAGACATTGTAAAAGCATGGTGAGTTATAACAATAAATTTAGTTTCTGTTATTTTTGTTAATTCATCTATCAAAGAACAAAAACGAGTGACATTAGCATCATCTAAAGGTGCATCCACCTCATCTAGAACACATATTGGTGCTGGATTAGTTAAGAAAACTGCAAATATTAATGCAAGAGCAGTCAACGCTTGTTCTCCTCCTGATAAAAGAGTGATTGATTGCAATTTTTTTCCAGGAGGACTCACTAAAAGTTCAAGCCCAGCTTCCAATGGATCGTCAGATTCTATAAGTTCTAATCTTGCACTACCTCCACCAAACAGTTTGGTATATACGTCATTGAATTTTCTGCTTACTTTTTCGTAAGCATCAATTAAACGCTCCCTACCTCTTTGGTTTAGCTCATTAATGCTCGATTTTAGTTTAACAATACCTGATACCAGATCCTTTCTGTCGTTCATCATCTTTTCAATTTGTTTTTCAATTTCTTTAGTGTCATCATCGGCCTTAAGATTAACAGAACCCATAGTCTCTCTTTTATTTTTTAGATCTTTTAAATTTTCCTCAAGTTTGTCTATTGTTGATAATTCAATATTTTTTTTATCCTCATCAGATAAAAAATTATCTAAAGTAGATCCATTGTCTTCTAAAACTTTCTTATCATACTCTTTTATCTGTTGATTGAAATTTTCGATTTGAGTTTCAAACCTAACTTTTTTTTGTGTTTCTTCGAGTAACTTATTATTAATTTCGTTTAATCCTTTATTGATATCTTGAAGTTTTTTTTCAGAACTTTCAATTTCATGATTAAGGTTGTTTCTTTTTTCCTCAGTATTTCTGATATTTTGAGTATAAGTTCCTTTTTTTTCTCCAACTTCTATTGGTATTGTTTGAAGTTTATCTGCTTCAATTTCTAAATTTGAAATTCTAACTTTTAAATTTTTAATTTTAATATCTGAACTTTGTTGAACCGTCTCCCAATTTTTAATTTCATTTTGAATATTGTTAATTCGTTGTTTTCTTTTTTCTATCTCAGATTTTGCTACCTCGAGATTATTTGAACACTTTGAATAATTACTTTGTAGATCTTTTATTTTTAGAGTTTTATCTAATAAATTATTTTGAAGGTTGATGTCATTAAAGCCTTCAACTTTTGATATGTGGGCTAGATACCGTTCATTTGTTAGTTGGATTAAGTCGCTAATTTTTTTTAAATTACTTTTTTTAATATCAAGATAATTTTTGATTTTAGTAGGATTAAAATTATTAATCTCATTTATTATATCTTGCACATCTAATACCTCATTATCAATTAATTCTTTAATTTGAGACAACTTAATTTTTAGTTCTTTACCAGCTTCATCTTTTAAGTTTTCGAAAATACCTTTTAAAATATTTTCAAAGTTTTGCTGTTCTTGTTCAAGTACGGTTTGAGCTTCTTTTAAAGCAATTTCTAATTGCGAAATATTCTTTGAAAAATTAGTTTCTATATTTAATAGTTCATCATTTTCATTTTGAAGTCTTTCAATGTTAGATTTTGAGTTATTTAGGCTAATTATTTCTGTTTGAAGGTCTTCGTTACTATTTTTTATACTTAGTTTTAGTTTTTCACTTTCTTCTTTTGATCTCTTTTCCTCTTTAAAAAGATCCTCATATTCTAGGTTTAGTCGTTGTAATTTGCTCGAAATTTCATGATATTCATCTCTTAATGGCTTTGTTTTTTTTATTTCAGCATCAAGATTTTCCGTATTATAATTTTTTTCAATATTTAAAGCGCTAATATTATCTTCTATTTCTTCAAGTTGATCGTGATTATTTTTTAAATCTTTTTTTATGTTACATACTTTTGCAAAAACTAAAAATATTTCTTGCTTACGTATTTCTTCAGAAATATTTTTATAACGAGATGCTTCTTCTGCTTGCTTAAGTAAATTTTTAAGTTGATTGGAAAGCTGTTTCATTATGTCATCAGCTTTTTTAAGATTATTTTCTGCCGCATCTAGTCTTAACTCAGCTTCGTGTCGTCTGGCATGTAGACCTAGAATACCAGCCGCCTCCTCAAGAATTGCTCTTCGTTCAACAGGCTTAGCAGTTATAAGTGAACCGACTTTTCCTTGACTTACCATTGATGGTGAATGCGGTCCCGTAGATAAGTCTGCAAAAAGTATTTGCACATCTCGAGCTCTTACTTCTTTACCATTAATAAAAAATTTAGAGCCCTTATCTATTTCTATTCTTCGTCTAACTTCAATTTCTGTGAGATCTTTATAGCTACCTTGAAGTTTTTTATCTTTATTATCTAGTTGAATAGTAACTTCTGCTATGTTTTTTGAAGGTCTATTAGAGGTTCCAGAAAATATTACATCTTCCATACCCGATCCTCTAAGACTTTTTGCGGAGGTTTCTCCCATGCACCACCTGAGTGCTTCTACAACATTGGATTTTCCACATCCATTTGGACCAACTACTCCTGTGAGACCATCTTCTATTAAAAGCTGCGTTCTGTCTGCAAAAGATTTAAAACCTACAATGTCTAGTTTTGTAAATTTCATTTAATTAATTTTGATATTTCTCTTGAGATATTTTCATAAGTTATGTTTCCTTCAAATTTTTTTTCATTAATTACAATAGTTGGAGTTGAATTAACTTTATATCTATTTTGAGCTTCTATTCTTGAATTTAAAATTTTTTCTTCAATTTTCTTGTTAGTTAAACAGCTTTGCATTTTTTCATTATTAATTTTAAATTTATTTCCAATAATAAATAAATTTGCATTTATTTGTTCGACTGTATTACCTTTAGACCAGTTGCTTTGTTCTTTATAAAGTTCGTCAATTAGCAAAATACTTGATTCTTTTGAAACGCATCTAGCTATTTTTGCTGCATTTAAAGCAGCTATATCTAAAGGAAAATCAGCAAAAATTACTTTTACTTTTTCATTTTTGACAAAGTTTTGTTCAATTTTAGAGTAAATATTTTTATGAAAGTTTGCACAATGTGGACATGTAAATGAGCTAAATATTTTTATGGTAACTTTTGAATTTGGATTTCCAACAAGAATTTCTTCAGTATTTTGTGCTTTTAAAGAAGTGTGAAAAATAAAAATAAATAAAAGAATTAATATTTTTTGTTTCATTAATTTTTAAATTTTAAGAAAACTTCTTTAAGCTTTGGATTGGTAATAGTTTCAATTTTTTCAGATAAAGATTTAGAAATTTCCTTTTTTATATTTTTAGAAAATTGTTGATCTTTTGAGATGACTTTAATTTTTTGAACAGCGTTATAACCACAAAAACTATTTATTTTTTCAATAATATCATCTCTTAAATAATCTATTTCTAATGTAAATTTTTTATCAGTTTGAATAATAAGGAGGCATTCATCAGAACTTCTTTTAAGTTTTAATGGTCTGCTAAAGTTAAAAAATTCATCACCAATTATCCTATTCCAATTTTTATTTATTTCAAAAAAAAGAGCACCTTCTTTTTTGAATATTTTATTTAAATTATCTGGTAAAAGATTTTTTAGAGGCCTAAGTCCCTGTTTAAAAAATTTGTTGTTAAACGACATGAATCAATCTTTATCAAAAAAAATTATTCGATGGTATCTAATTAACAAGAGAACACTTCCCTGGAGAACATTTAAAAATTCTACTGACAGGTTGTACAGAATCTTAGTAAGCGAATTTATGTTACAGCAGACACAAGTTAAAACTGTAATTCCATATTTTAATAAGTTTGTAAAAAAATTTCCTTCAATTCAAAAACTTGCTAATTCAAAATATAATGAAGTTTTAAAGCAATGGGCTGGACTTGGATATTATAGAAGAGCTAAAAGTCTTTATGAAACTGCAAAGATTTTAAATTTTAGTTATAAATCTAATATTCCTTCTGACTTCGAAAAACTTAAGGCATTGCCAGGAATTGGTGACTATACTGCATCAGCTATTTTGGCTATTGGGTTTAATAAGACTTCTGATGGTGCAGATACTAATATTAATAGAGTTGTTACTAGAGTTTTTTATTTAAATCCAAATTCTAAAAATTATAATCAAAACTTAATTGGTAAGAAAAAAAATTTTTTTTCTAAAAAAAATTATTCAATAACATTTCAGGGCCTCATGGAGCTTGGGGCTTTAGTTTGTAAAGTAAAAAATCCAAAGTGTAATATTTGTCCATTACATAAAGTTTGTTTATCTGTAAAAAGAAAATCGTTACCTACGCCAGTAAAAAAAAATTTAAGAAAAATAGAAAAGTATTATCTTTTATATGGCACCTCTTCAAAAAAGGTTTTATTTTTTAAAAATAATTATAGTTTTTTAAAAGGTTTTCACAATTTACCTTTATTACATTATAAACATAATCTTTTTAATCAAAGCTTTATGAAAAATAACTTTTCAACTAAAAAAAAAATTGTTCAGGTACCAAATTTTATTAAACATCAAATCTCTAATAGATTATTACTTTTAAAATTAGTTATTATGAAAGATATTCAAAAAATTAAAAATAAAGATTTTTATTGGATACGCAAAGATAATATTAGAAATAAATTATTATCAAATTTCTCCAAGAAGTTTTTAAAAAAGTTTTTTTTAATAGAAAAAATATATGTTTAAAAAAATTATAATTATAGGAGCTGGAATTGCAGGTCTTACTATAGGAAGTTTTTTAAAAAAAAGAAATTTTAACAATTTTAGAATCTATGAAAAATCTGAAAAAAAAGAAAATGTACAATCAGGTATTCAGGTTCCACCAAATGCATCTAGAATTTTAGGTTTTTTAGAACCAAGATTTTTTAATAATAATAATTTTATAAAGCAGGACTACTTAAAATTTTTTTCCCAATATTCTTCAGGAATGTATGCGAAAATGAAAATTTCTGATGTTGTGGATGATAAAACTCCCTATTTAACTTGTTATAGAAATAATTTGCTTCAAGTATTTGATCAATTTCTTGGAGCTAATGATATTTTTTATAAAAAGAAAGTGGTTCAAATTAAGAAAGACCACAGTTATTCAAAGGTAATTTTTGATGATGGTTCGGAGGATTTTGCTGATCTAGTTATATTTGCAGATGGTATTTTTTCTCAATTTAAAAAAGAAAACAATCTAAGATACAGCGGATATGTAGCATTCAGAGGCGTGATCAAGAATTTTTTTTCTGAAAATTTTGATAGCTTTAATTCTATAAGTTTATGGAGTGGAAAAAATAAGCATTTAGTGAGTTATTATACAAACCAAGATAACGATATTAGTTTTACTGGAGTAACTAAGGATTATGAAAATGAGTTATTAAAAGACATTACTATCAACTTTTCAAATAAATTTAGCACTGAAAAATTTAAAACTGATTTCAAAGGAGAAAATAAAAACTTAAAAGAAATTACTGACAACGTTCAAGCTGTATTGTGTTGGCCAATATATTATTTAAAAAAAAATATATTTTTTGAAGATAATCAAATATATATTGGTGATAGTTCCCACGGAATGGTTCCTTTTCAGGCCCAAGGAGCAGCACAAGCAATTGAAGATGCTTATATTTTGCAGGATGAAATATTTAAGAATGTGACAACCAACCTTGGTGTTTTTTTTACCAAAAAGAGGTCAGACAGGGTTAGGAATGTTATTTTAAGATCAATAATGAATTTATACGTATTTCATGCAAGTTTTTTTGTTACAAAAATTATAAGAAATTTATTAATAAAGTTTTTAAGCGTAAATTTCTTATTGAAAAAATACTATTTTAATAAACTTTTTAATTATAATCCTAGAAACACTAGTTATTATTTCTAATTTTTTCTCTAAAATGATTGATAGGAGTAAGTTTATTTTCAATTTTTACGTGCCAAAAAGACCAGCCGTTACAGCTTTCAGCACCTTGAATTTTTGCGCCAACACTGTGAATAGATCCTTTAAAATTTTTACAATTAATACTACCATCCACCATTACTGAAGCTTCGATTTTGCTTTTGGAGTCAAATAGTTTCATTCCAGGCTCAATAATTCCATTTTCTATTAAATATCCAAAAGGAATTCGTTTTTCAGATCGTTTTTTTTCTATTGTTTTAAGATATGTATCATCAAGTTTTTTTATTCTTTTTATTCTATTCTCAGCAACATCAATATATTTTTTACTCTTATCAATCCCATAAAAATTTCTTCCAAGTTTCTTTGCTACAGCTCCAGTTGTTCCTGTTCCAAAAAATGGATCTAAGATTAAATCGCCAGGATTAGTTGAAGATAAAATAATTCTAAAAAGTAGGGATTCTGGTTTTTGTGTAGAGTGCACTTTGTGTCCATTTTCATCTTTTATTCTTTCTGTACCATTACAAATGCTAATATCCCAATCGGATCGCATTTGTTTATCATCGTTAAAACATTTTAAGGAATTGTAGTTAAATGTGTATTTAGATTTCTTACTTTTAGCTGCCCATATTAAAGTTTCATGGGCGTTAGTAAATCGTGTACCCTTAAAATTTGGCATAGGATTTTTTTTATTCCAGATAATGTCATTTAATACCCAAAAAGTTTTGTCTTGAATAATTTTCCCAATTCTAAAAATATTATGATAAGTACCAATTACCCAAAGCGTTCCATTTTTTTTTAAAACTCTTCTGCATTCACTTATCCACTTATTACAAAATTTGTCGTAATGATTTAGGTTTTCAAATTGATCCCAGGTATCATCAACACCATTAACAAGTGTTTGATTTGGTCTAAATAAAGTATTTTCAAGTTGAAGATTATATGGGGGATCTGCAAATATGCAGTCTATACTTTCGTCTGGAATTTTTTTTAGCTCCGAGATTGTTTCTCCGCAAACAATAGAGTTTATTTTTATTTCTTCCATACAACCAGGAAGAGAATAAATATAATCTAACTTTTACAGTCAAATCATCTTGCAATACAAATTGTGTTTAAATTTTTTGACTCACAATAGGTTGTGTATTGGAGCAAATGTTTTTCTATGATGAATGCAAATACCAAATTTTTGAATCCTATCTAAATGTTTTCTAGTTCCGTAACCAACGTTGTTGTTCCAATCATAGTAAGGAAACTTTCTGCCAAGTTTTGTCATCAAGTTATCTCTTGTTACTTTAGCAATAATTGATGCAGCTGCAATCGAGATGCATTGTTGATCACCTTTAATAATACATTTTATATTTTTATTATTTGAAATTGGCGAGAATTTTCCATCAACTAAAATTATATGATTTAAAGTCTCAAGTTTATTCAAAGCTCGCTTCATAGCAAGCAGTGAAGATTGATGAATATTAAATCTGTCTATTTCTTTTACTGAAGCTATTCCCAAAGCATAATTGCACTTATCAATAAGTTTTTTATATAAGTAATTTCTTTTTTCTTTATTTAACTTTTTTGAGTCATTAATCCCATCTGGGAAATTTTTAATATCAAGCATAATCGCACAAGCAACTACAGGACCCGCTAAGCATCCTCTTCCAACTTCATCTACACCAATAATAAATTTTCCAAAATTAAAATCTTTGAAGCTTTTCATTATAGTAATTTAAATTTTAAAGCCTTTAAATCGTTCCAAGCATTTTTTTTAAGATCTGGATTATGAATTAAATCCTCAGGATGATAAGTAGTCGTGATTGTATAATCTATACCATTAATATCTACGTTTTCGAATTTACCATGAATGTCATCAATAATTTTATTTTTTGAAAGTAAATTATTATAACTAAATTTGCCCAGTAAAAGTATTATATTGGGCTTTATTATTGGTAAAATTTTTCTAAAAAAAAGGTTAAAAGTTTTTGACTTTTCATCATGTATATTTTTTGAAAAGCTTAAGTTTGTTAAAAAAAAATCCTCTTCTTTTATATTTATTGCTAAAAGCATTTTCACAAGTAGATCATAAACGGTAACATTAAAGAGTTTGCTAGATTTACTATCTTCATTAGATATAAATCCATTTAAAACTAGAACTTTACTCAGTGGGTTTCCTCTAAAAACGATATCGTTATTTAATATATTTAGTTGTTTTTTAGTTAATTCCAGAATGTCTTGAAAGGTATTTAATCTATTACTTTTTTTTGTACTTTTTTGTGTAATAGTATCATTAAAAAAATTATTAACGTTAAGCGAGGAGTAATAATCCAGTAGATTTAACAACTCGTTAGATATATTTTTATTAAAAATCATTTAATGAAAAAATTTATTTTTTTAATTAATTTATTTTATCTTTGTTTCATAGTCGATTCATTCGCAAATGTTCAAAATGAAAAGAAAATTGATATAAAAAATTCTTTATATTTTTCAAACTATTTGTCCGGATCAATTTTATTTAATAAATTTGAAACACAAAAATCACATATTTTTTTTCAAAACATTAGAGAACTTGGTGCTTTTCATTCTGAGTTTATTTCAAAATATATAGAAACATTAGTTATTAATGAAAATATTGATGAGGCTTACAATTATGTCAAAAAGCTCGATAAAGATTTACAGTATCAATACCCAAACAATCTTATTCTATTTGTTTACGAACTAAAAAAAAAACAAACTCAAAATTTAAGATTTTATACAATTAATAAATCCTCCGACGTTTTTCAATTGGAACTATTTAAAAACTTGGAGATCTGGTTGAATGCCATGAATAAAGAAAAAGAGGCAATATCTGAAAAAAAACTTTTATCAGAGTCAGCTTTTAAAAATTTATCTTTAAGTCAAAATGCTATTCTAAGTCTATATTTAAATAATGACGAAAGTATAAATAAAAATTTTGATTTAGTTTTAAAAAATAATGAACTTTCAAGGTATAGCTTTTTTTTTCTTAACTATTTTTTTGAAAAAAATGATTTAAAAAAAATTGAAGAAATTATAAGTAAAAATTTAGAAAAAAATTCCGAGTCTCTTCTTTACAAACAATTGTATGTAGATTTTAAAAATAAAGATTTTTCTAAAATTAAGAAATTTTATAATCGTAACGATATAAACCACGGAGTATCAGAATTACTCTATTTATTTGCAAATTTTTATCAAGGCTATGCCCAAACACAGACTTCAAATTTTTTCTTAAGTTTGAGTAATTATTTAAATCCAAACTTTGTATCTAATCGTCTTTTAAAAATTGAAAACATGATATTGGTTGATAATTTTGATGAAGCAATAGTTGATTTAAATAAAATTGAAAGATTAGGATCAGAATTTAACTGGTATGCAGCTTTTACAAGACTTAAAAATCAAAAAGATAAAAAAAAAATTCACATTGCAAACCTTGAAAAGCGTTTAGGTTCTTTAAATTATTTTTTGGAAGATAAGTATTTTGAATATGGAATTTATCTAAGAGAAGATAAAAATTATAAGAAATCTGCTGAATACCTTGAAAAATCTTTGGTAACATTTAATACCAAAAATAAAAATAAAGATAGGGAGTGGTTTTATCTTTATCACTTAGGAATAAGCCAGGAACGCGGTGGAGACTGGGAAAAAGCTGAAAAAAATTTTCAAAAAGCTTTACAAATATCACCTAAGCAAGCTGAAGTTATTAATTACCTCGCATATAGTTGGCTTGAAAAAAATAAAAATTTAGAGCAAGCCAAAGAAATGCTCATCGAGGCTGTAGAGCTAAGCAAGGGTAGAGGATATATTTTAGACTCACTTGGTTGGGCTTATTACATGTTAAAAGATTATAAAAAAGCTGAAGAGCTTTTATTTGAAGCGTATGAAAAAGAGCCTACAGAAGCAGTTATATATGATCATTATGGGGATGCACTTTGGAAAAATAAAAAATATCTTGAGGCAAGATATGTTTGGCAAAATGCAATTAAATTAAAAAATATAGAAGATGATTTAAAAGAAAGTATTAAAAAAAAAATTATTTATGGATTAGATGAAGTTACTAACGAGAAATCTTAAAGCTTACGCAAAAATTAATTTATTTCTAAAAGTTATTAAAAAAGAAAAAAAGTACCATTTATTACAATCATTTTTTCTATATCCCGAGGTTTTTGATAAAATAGAGATTTTTGAAACGTTAAAAAAAACAGAAATTAAATTTTACGGACTTTTCGGTAGATTAGTTAATCAAAAGAACAATACAGTTTTTAAAGCTATCATTCTTTTAAAAAAAAATAAAAAATTAAAAAATAAAAATTTTATAATTAAAGTTAAAAAAAATATTCCAATAGGCTCTGGTTTGGGTGGTGGCTCAAGTGATGCAGTATGTGTTTTTAATTTTTTAATTAAATATTATAATTTAAAGATTAAAAATAGGGATTACCTAAAGCACTTGAGATTAATAGGTCATGATGCGCAAGTTTTTAATAACTATAAACCTAAATTTATGAATCTTAAAAAAATTTTAACTTTTAAAAGTAAAAAAGTTTTACAAAAAAAAGTTTTAATAGTTTATCCAAATATTAATATTTCTACAGATATTGTTTTTAAAAAAAATAAAGTTTTTTCAAAAATAATTTCTATAAATGAAAATTTAAATTTAGATCAAATTCTAAGTGTATCAAAATATTTTGGAAATGATTTAGAAAGGGTAGTCACAAAAAAATCAAAGCAAATTCTAAATCTTTTAATTTATTTAAAAAATCTTTCTGGCTGTACATTTAGTCAGATGACAGGAAGTGGTTCTGCCTGTTTTGCTTTTTTTAAAGATAATGCATGCTTATACCGAGCTATATACAATCTAAGAAAACAGTATAAAAATTATTGGATAACAAGCGCAAAAATAATATAAGAACTTTAATTATTGGGGCTTAGCCAAGCGGTAAGGCAGCGGGTTTTGGTCCCGCCATCCTAGGTTCGAATCCTAGAGCCCCAGCCAAAGCAGATATAAAAAAGTGATACGAATAGAGACAAAAAAAGATCAAAAAAAAATTGCACAATTAGAAGAAGATGTTTTAGGCCCAGGTCGTTTTGCAAGGCCAAGTTACAGAATTCGTGAAGGTCATATTCACAACATCTCTTACTCACATGTATATACTAAAGGATCAAAAATTGTTGCAAGCATAAGATATTTTGATTGTAAAAATGAAGGGTTAAAAGGTTTAATGCTTGGACCTCTAATTGTTAATCAAAAATTCAAAGGCAATGGAATTGGTACAGAGTTAATAAATACAACTATAGATAAAATTAAAAAACAAAAAATTAATTTTTTAGTTTTAATTGGAGAGCACGAATATTATAAAAAATTTGGCTTTGATATAAATAAAGAAATTTATTTTAAATTAAATGTAAGATCTGAAAAAGTTCACTCTAAAATTTTAATAAACAGTACAAAATTATCTGGGTTAATTGAAATTGGCTAACTCATGTTAAGTAAATATTTATTTTCAAAAGAAAATAAAAAAATTATCAATCTTTTAAATCCCGGAAATAAAAATTTTACAAAATTTGTTGGAGGCTGTGTTCGTAAAGCATTAAATAAAAAAATTGATTTTGATATAGATCTTGCTTCATTTTTAAGTTCTCAAAAATTAAGAGAAATTTTACAGAAGAATAATTATAAAATCGTTTCTTTTGCAAAACGTTATGGAACAATTGCTGTAGTTGTTGGAAAATATAAATATGAAATAAGTACTCTTCGAAAAGATATTAAAACTTATGGTAGGCAAGCAGATATTGAACGAACTGAAAATTGGTTTTTAGATGCATCAAGAAGAGATTTTACGATTAACGCAATCTATGTTGATAAATATGGAAAAATCTTTGACCCTTTTAATGGCACTAAGGACTTACAAAATAATTTAGTTTGTTTCATAGGAGACCCTGTTCAGAGAATAAAAGAAGATTATTTAAGAGCAATTAGATTTATCAGATTTTCGCTTGAGTACAGATCACTAAAAGCTAACAGAAAAATCTTTTTAATCTTAAAGAAGAATTTAAAGAATATTAGAAAATTATCTAGCGAAAGATTATATAATGAACTTAAAAAGATTTTTAAGCTTAAAAATTCTTTTGATATTTTAAAAAATAAAGAATTTATTTTTATAATTAAAAAAGTTTATAATCTTGATTTCTTTAATTCTTTAAAAAAGATAAAATTTTTTAATACTATTGAGTTAAACTATAAAATTATAATTGCTACATTATTAATAGGTAAAAAAAATATAATTTATAAGTTTGTTAACTTTTTCAAAATATCAAGAGAAGACAAAAACTACTTACACCTCTTATCACAAGAATTTTTTAATAAAAAAAAAATAGATTCTAAATATTTAAAATTATTAATCTATAAATATGGTTATAAAAAATCCAATGATGTTCTTATTTTTTTGTTTTTAAAAGATAGAATTTTAAGTTTTAGTAAATTTAAAAAATTATTAAAAATCCTCAATAAATTGAAAAAACTTAAATTTCCTATTAATGGAAATACCTTTTTAAAAATTGGAATAAAACAAGGGCCTACTATTGGCAAACTAATAAAAAAATATGAAAATATTTGGATACAAAATAATTTTAAAATTAATATTAAAAAAACTATTTTAGAAGTTAAAGGTACTTTACCTCAATAATTTCATAACCAATTTCACCTGATGGTGTTTTAACGCTTATAAAGTCTCCCTTTGATTTTGAAATAAGCTCAAGAGCGGTTGGCGATTTATAAAAAATTAAACCATCTTTTACATTAGATTCATCTTTGCCAACAATTTTATATTTTTTTTTTTCATTATTTTCTAAATTTAAAAGTACCACAGTAGATCCAAAAATAACTTTGGGTTCATATTTTATTTTTGTAACATCAATAACATTTGCAGTTGCAATGGTTGTCTCAATTTCTTGAATACGTTGTTCATTGTATGCTTGTTCTTCTTTTGCAGCATGGTATTCAGCATTTTCCTTCAAATCACCATGACCTCTTGCTTCCGCAATTGCTTTTATAATTTTAGGGCGAAGAACATTAATTCTTTCTGCAAGTTCTGTTTTAAGTTTTTCAAGTCCTGTAGGCGTTATTGGGTTTTTTTCCATCACTTTAGTTCCATTTAGCAATTGGAGGCAATGACATAAAAATTGCTTCTATGTTTCCGTTTGTATTTAGTCCAAATTTTGTTCCACGATCGTATAATAAATTAAACTCAATATAACGACCCCTTTTTAATAATTGAATATCTTTATCCTTTTTATTCCACTTTAAATGGAGTTTTTTTTTAAAAATTTCTGAAGACAAATTTTTAAAAGTTATACCTACATCGCGAATATAGTAAAAATCTTTATTCCAATCTTTATTATTTAAATAATCAAAAAAAATACCACCATCACCTCGACTTTCATTTCTGTGTGGTAAATAAAAATATGTATCACAATTTTTTTTATGAATAGAGTAGTAGCTAGAGTGATGTTTAGAACACATTTTTTTTAGTCCATCATGAAAAAATTTTTTTTGTTTTTTATCATCTAACGATGGTGTCATATCCATTCCTCCACCAAACCAGGATTTAGTTGTGACAATAAAGCGGGTATTAAAATGCATAGCTGGAATTTTAGGATTTTTAAGGTGAGCTACGATTGATATTCCAGTTGCCCAAAAGTTTGGATTTTTTTCTGCTCCAGGTATTTTTTTTTTAAATTCTTCTGAAAACTTTCCATAAACAGTTGAAACATTTACTCCAACTTTATCAAAAACTTCTCCATCTTTTAAAATAGACATCACACCACCACCTTTTGCAGTACCACTTGCTTTCCAAGTTTTTTTTGAAAATTTTTTTACTTTTTTACTTTTGAGTATTTCTATTTTTTCATACTCCTTACAAATTTGATCACGCAAATCAGCAAACCATCGTTCTGTAATTTTTTTTTTATAGTCTAATTCATTCATAGATTAGTCTAGATTTGCATAATTATACTGTCTTAAAGCTTCACCTAATACTAAGGAAATTGATGTTACAATATTTAATGATCTTAAGTTTTTATACATAGGAATCCTAAGTCTTTCTTTTACAATTTTATGAACACTTTCGGCACACCAGCACTTTCTCTACCAAAAAGAAGTGTATCTCCTTTTTCAAATTTAAAATCGAAATATTTTTTTTTTGACTTAGTAGTCATTAAAATAATTCTATTATTTTTTTTTTTTCTAAAAAAATCTTCTTTTGAGTTATATTTTACGATCTTGCATTGTTTTAAATAATCCATGTATATAGTTTTTAATTTTTTTTCATCAAATCTAAAACCGCAAGGTTCAATTATTTCGAGAGTTGTATTTAAACATGCACACAGCCTAATTGCTGCTGCAGTATTCTGAGGAATATCCGGTTCGTATAATGCTATACTAAACATACAAAAAACATACTATTTATGCGTCATTTATTCTGTGGAAATATTAAAATTAATAAATACTTAGATACTAATTTTATGTCAAAACAGGATAACAAATATAAAAACCGTAGAGATTTTTTAACAGTAGCAACATCGGCTGTAGGCGTTGTTGGTGTTGGTGCTGTAGTTTGGCCAATAGTAAGCCAAATGAATCCAGATAGTTCTGTTAAAGCATTAGCTTCTATAGAAGTTGATGTTTCAAAAATGAAAGAAGGACAAGAGATGACCGTTCTATGGAGGGGTAAACCAGTTTTTATAAAAAAAAGAACTAAGGAAGAAATTGCAACCGCTTCAAAAGTTGATCTTAAAGAATTAAAAGATCCTCAAACGGATGATAAGAGAGTTAAAAAACCTGAATGGCTAGTTCTTGTTGGTGTGTGTACACACTTAGGCTGTGTTCCAATAAGTGGAAAAGGGGAATTTGGTGGTTGGTTTTGTCCTTGCCACGGTTCACATTACGATACCTCAGGACGAATTAGAAAAGGACCAGCACCTACAAATTTAGAAGTTCCAAAATATGAATTTGTTGATGATACAAAAATAAGGATTGGTTAATGGATAATACAGACTCAAAATCAAATTTAGATAATTCAATTAAGCCAGTTCATACAAATAAAGTTGGTGGCTCACCTTTTACAGGTGTTTTAGGATGGATTGATAACCGTCTGCCTATTTTAAGAATGTTTAAATATGAATATTTAGATTTCCAAGTTCCTAAGACCTTAAGTTATTTTTGGAGCTTTGGTGGTATTTTAATGTTGTGTTTAATTTTTTTAATTATTACAGGTCTTGCTCTTGGAATGCACTATAAGCCAGATGCAAAGTATGCCTTCGACTCCGTTGAAAAAATCATGAGAGATGTAAATTATGGATGGTTAATTAGATATGCACACATGAATCTTGCATCTTTCTTTTTTATTGCAGTTTACATTCACATTTTTAGAGGTCTTTACTACGGATCCTACAAAGAGCCACGCCAACTAATGTGGCTGATTGGTATAGTTATGTTCTTTCTTATGATTGCAACCGCATTCCTAGGTTACACACTTCCATGGGGGCAGATGAGTTATTGGGGAGCGACCGTGATTACAAATTTATTTTCTGCAGTGCCTTTTGTTGGGGAAGCCATAGTTAATTGGCTTTGGGGTGATTATGCAGTTGGTGATGCAACATTAAATCGATTTTATGTATTACATTGGCTCATTGCTTTTGGGATCTTAGGACTTGTCGTTTTTCACGTTATTGCTCTTCACATTGTTGGATCAAATAATCCGTCAGGTATAGAACCAGTTGATACAAGGGACACAGTTAGCTTTTCGCCTTTTACTACAAGCAAAGATTTATTTGCAATACTTGTCTTCTTCTTAATTTTCGTTGCAGTTATGATGTACGCACCAAATTATTTAGGTCATCCTGATAATTATATTCCAGCCGACCCATTAGTTACACCAGCACATATTGTTCCTGAATGGTATTTCCTTCCATTCTATGCAATCTTACGAAGTATACCCGACAAACTTACAGGGGTAATCGCAATGGTAAGTAGTATTGCAATTTTAGGATTACTTCCGTGGTTAGATCTTAGCAAAATCAGATCTTGTGCATTTAGGCCGATTTGGAAACAGTTTGTATTTATTTTCGTATTAGATTTTTTTATTCTTATGTACGTTGGAAGCAAACCCGCAGAAGGTATTTACGTTTTAATTGCTAGGGTCGGGACTATCTATTGGTTTTTATTCTTTCTAGTTATAGCTCCACTAGTAGCCCTTACCGAAAAACCTTTGCCAATGCCATCAAGTATTCACGAATATGAAGATTGGAAAAAACAGGGAAAATTAAAAACTTTTAGATTTTTTGGATCTAAATGATCTTTAGAAAAATAAAATTAATTGTAATTTTATTATTTTTATCTTTAGTAACTAATTCTTTTGCAGCAGAGGAGGCTGAAAAACCAATTTCAAAAACTTGGTCTTTTGACGGTATTTTTGGCACTTTTGACCGCGCAGCTTTACAACGTGGTTATCAAGTTTACACAGAAGTTTGTTCATCTTGTCACTCAATGAAACAACTTAGTTATAGAAACTTAGCTGAAAAGGGCGGACCTGAATTTACAGAGGAACAAGTTAGAGTGATTGCATCAAAATTCGAGGTAACAGATGGTCCTAATGAAAATG
>Ga0194120_10001834_pt1 | contig 37561 bp, 41 predicted proteins | sample TA2MahCa65mmetaG_FD_148642 | JGI IMG/M metagenome (GOLD analysis project Ga0194120, IMG submission 148642) | Freshwater microbial communities from Lake Tanganyika, Tanzania - TA2015019 Mahale Deep Cast 65m | ecosystem: Environmental > Aquatic > Freshwater > Lake | place: Tanzania: Lake...
TGCGCGTTTCCCCGCTCTCCACGTCGAAGAGTGAAATCTGGTTCGACCGGCCGGTGGGATCGCTGTTCGCGAAGGCGATCCAACTCGAGTCATGGCTCCACCGCGGATTCGGTGGGTTGTCGTTCCACGCCTCACGGATGACCAGCTTGCTCTCGCCCGATGCAACGTCCACGAGATAGAGAGAGTTGTTGCTTCCTGCGTAGGCGATCCACTTCGAGTCAGGACTCCAATTGATGTCGCTCTTGAACGTTCCTTCCTTTGTCAACTGCTTGCGCTCGCCCGATCCATCGGTTGCCAGCGCAAAGAGGTCGTAGCCACCTTCCGCATTGTCGCCGCAGTACGCGATCCACTTGCTATCGGGGCTCCAGGTCGGCTCGCGTTCGAACACGCCGTTCGTGCCGGTGAGATTTCTGGGAATGCCGTTCTCGGCCGGCAGCGTCCAGATGTCGCCGCGCGCACTGACGACAGCGCGTTTGCCCGAAGGGGAGATGTCCCACGCATCGATGAAGTTGCCCGCTTCAACGACTTGCGGTCGCAGTCGCGCGCGCGCCCCCGGCACCTGCACGGGCACCACGCGCACCTTCCGGTTGGCGAGGTCGAGCACCTTCAGATCGGATCCCTGCTGGAAGACGATCTCGCCACCGCTGCCGTCGTCCGGACCGACCGATGGCCACTTCACATCGAAGTCGCTGAAGTTGGTGATTTGCTTGCGGTTGCCGCCGCGCGCATCACAGCTCCAAATGTTCAAGCGATGCTCGGGACCCGCATCGCTCAGGTAGTAGAGCGTTGACCCATGCCACATTGGGATGGTGTCCGTGCCCTCCCACTGCGTGACGCGCTGTGCCGTGTTTTCCTTCAGGTCGTACACCCAGATGTCCGTCGCCATGCCGCCGCGGTACCGCTTCCATGTGCGCGTATCCGTGGAATGCGGCGTGTAGGCGAGATACCGCCCATCGGCGCTGACCGTGGGATTTGCACCGTAAGGAACAGGAAACTCATCGGGCAGTCCGCCGGCGGCGTTCACCGCGAAGATCTGCGGTGCGCGGGGATAGGTGCCCATGCCGCTTGCACTGAAAAGAATGCGACCATCTGCCATCCAATCGGTGGGCAGTTCGGTGGTTGGGTGATAGGTCACGCGCACGGGAATGCCGCCCGTGATCGGCGTCACATAAATGTCGCGGTTGCCTTCGTAGTTGCCGAGGAACGCGATCGACTTTCCATCGGGCGAGAATCGTGGGAACGCCTCGGTGCCTGGTGGATCCGCGACAGGCTGCGCGGTGCCGCCATTTCGATCGACCGTCCATAGGCCATTGGCGTACGCGAAGACGATTCGATCGCCACTGATGTCGGGGTAGCGCAGCATGGCGGCTGCGGGCGGTGCCGCGGTTGGATCAGGCGACTGAAGCAGAGCGCATGCGGCGACAAGAGTGGCGTGTGTGTGGATCATGTGAGGAATGAAGATGGTGGTGTGATCGAGTACGAGGCGCACTCGGTTGCTCGGCGAGGCGAAAGCGGTGGGGGTGGGATTCGAACCCACGATGCCCTTTCGGGCATACCGGATTTCAAGTCAGGCGCGTTCAACCGCTCTGCCACCCCACCGAGGGGAAGACCGAAGTCTAGCAATCGTGCGCTGCGGCGTTCGGAGCGCACAAGCGAAGAAGCCGCGCGCGCGGCACGGGCAGGATGCCCTGATCGTCGAAGCCTGCCGCGGTGCAGCGGTCGCGGTCATCGACCGCCCCGTCCTCGGTGAGGGCAATCAGCCTGCCGCGGAACCCGCTTGCACGAAGTTCGCGTGCCGTGTCATAGCCGGCGAGGTCTGGCAATCGCATGTCGACGAGAATCGCGTTGAAGCGCTCATGGTGGCTCGTGAGGTCCGCGGCAGCGAATGCCTCGGACGGCGTGCTCACCGAAAGTACGGATGCACCCGCCTGCCTCAGCACCGCTGCGATTTCCGCCGCGTGCTCCTGCAGACCCACGAGGAGCACATCGCGTCCGTCGAGGCGGATGGGCTGATCCACGTCCTCGGTGGCGACCGCGATTGCCGAAGTGGCCAGCGGCGCGCGCATGGAGAAGGTGAACGCGCTGCCGCTGCCGAGTTCCGAGTGCAGCGCGATGCTGCCGTCGAGCAGATGCGCCAAACGCTGCGAAATGGCAAGGCCGAGTCCCGTGCCGCCGTGGCGCCGCGCCGTCGATGGAGTTGCCTGTGCAAAGTCGACGAACAGAGATGCCGCTTGCTCGGGGGAAATGCCGATCCCCGTGTCGCGAACGATGAAGTCGGCGCAGAGGGTGTCGCCCTCGATTCGCGTGCGAAGGTCCACGGTCACGGATCCTCGCTCGGTGAACTTGATCGCGTTGCCGATGAGGTTCACGAGCACCTGTCGGATGCGCAGCGGATCCGTCAGCACCGCAGGATCGTCCTCCGTCTCGCGGCGGATTGTGAATGCCAGCCCGCGCGCCTTCGCGCGCGCTGCCATGAGCGTGCTCACCTCATCGAGCACTTCGCCCAGTTTCACCTCGATGCGTTCGATGCGAAGGCGACCTGCCTCGATGCGCGTGATATCCAGAATGTCGTTGAGCACCTCGAGCAGGTGTTCGCCATTTCGGCGGATCGTGCGCGCGAACTCCGCGCGTTCCACTTCTGGCGCGCCCTCTTCGAGCAGAAGATCTGCGCAGCCGAGGATGCTCGTCATGGGCGTCCGGATTTCGTGGCTGACATTCGACAGGAACGAGGTCTTGAGCGTGTTGGTTCGTTCCAAGTCGATGCGCGCGCGGTCGAGTGCGCGCATGGCCGCCTCGCGCTCGGTGACATCGACCGCCACGAGCAGATAGCCGAGCAGTTCGCCGCGTACATCGCGCCATGGGCTCGCCGCCACATTGACTCGGCGCGAACCGCCGGATGGGCGTTGCCATGTCCAGTCAGCCGAGAAGCCGCGCACATCTTGCGCAAGTGCGGCGAGCGCCTCCTGCGCCGATGCGCTGCCGTGCGGCTCCAATGCCTTTCGCAGTTCCGCCGCATCGAAGAGGTCAGCCGCGTGCATGCGACGGATCACCTCGGGTGCGGTGCGACCCGTCAGCCGTTCCGCGCCGCGATTGAAGATGGTGATGCGACCGTCCGTGTCGGTGGCGATGATGGCGACCTGTCCACCGCCCGCAATGAGCTGTTCGAGTTGGCTTCGTGCGCGCGCGCTTCCGCGCGCCTTCTGCGAGGAGACCTGCGCGAAGTAGGTGGTCGATCCAAGCAATGCGGATGTCGCGAGCATCGCTGCGAACAACAAGTTCGGGAGCGTCGATGCTTCGCCTGCAATGAGGGTCTCCGCGGGTGCGACGCGCGCCTGCAGCGTGTTGCCGCCGACGGTGATGTCCTGTCCGGGCGTCACGATGGAAGGACCGTCTTTGCCGCCGCGTTCCCAAACCATCCTGCCCTCAAAGAACACCTCGGTTTCGTAGGGCTCGTTGAACGATGTGGACCAGGGACCCATGCCGCGGCGCATGCTGAGGAGCGCCACGAGACTGCCGCGCGATCCTGCGGGCGTTGCAGCCACGAGCGCGGAGTCGTCGCCGCCTGTGCTGATGGGGCCGACGAACGCGACCTCTCGTGAAGAGTGCGCACGCGCGATCGCTTCATCGGCTGAGGCGCTGGGAACGCTGGTGCGGGTGTCCGAGGCAGCCTCGTTTGCCCAGGTGATCTTGCCGTTGTTTTCAACCCACTGGAGCATCACGAGCGAGGGATGCGCACCGCGCAGCAGAGTGGACTGCTGTTCCAGATCGCCCTCTTCACTCGGGACGGGCGCATCGAGCGTCTTGCTGAACTGCAGCATCGAACTGGCGAGCCGCGCGAAGTTTTCGCGCACGAACGCCGCGAGCGCACGCTGATTCGCCGTCGTCTCGCGGCGGATCGAGTTGAGCGATTCAGTCCGCAGGCGATGCCATGCTGACGTCGACAGCGCGGCAAGCAGGATCACGAGGCTGAGTCCTGCCCACCGTGGAAGTCCGAGGCTGCGCTCAGGCGCGCTCGCCCAACTGCCCAGAAGCAGTGCGAGACCTGCAGCAAGCCCTGAGAGCGCGATCGCGCCATGCATCTCGCCGAGGTGGTCGATGGGCGTGACTGCCAATGGAGATGGCGTCGGCGCAAGCAGCGAGAGGGTTCCGACCGCAATCACGCCACTTGCGAGCGCTGCGGTGATCCAACGTCCGCGCGCCGCGTCCAATGCGGCGAGCATGCAGGTGCCGCTCAGGAGCCCCAGCAGCAGCGCCAGCGCTCCTGCCGCTTGACCTGCCGCGATCCAGCCGATGGTCGCCGCCGTCAGGAATGCGGCGAGCCATGGACGCAGCGCGAGCCACGCGCGCCAGCGGGGGAGCGCAACGAGTGCACACGAAAGCAGAAGAACGAGACCGAGGAGCAGACGACCGGATCGCGCATCGATGCCGGCGACACTGTGGGTGTACCGCACCGTGAGGAGGAAGGACACGCCGCCGATCAGCGCGGCACCCGCAGCACAGCGCCCGGTGAAGAGCGCAAAGCGGTTCATGACGCGGCTCCACGCCGACCGAGTTGCCCGATCAGCCACACGACCATGGCTGTCCATCCGGTCTGGTGCGATGCGCCGCACCCACGCCCCGTGTTGCCGTCGAAGTACTCGTGAAAGAGCAGTTTGTCGTTGAAGTGCGGATCGTTCTGCAGTTTGGAGTGCTCTCCAAGACAGGGCCGCTTGCCGGCAGCATCCTTTCGGAAGAGTTGGAGCAGCCGATTCGCCACCTCGCGCCCTGCGTCGGCGAGCGTCACCATGCGCCCCGAGCCGACAGGGCACTCGATCTTGAACTCATCGCCGTAGTAACTGTGGAATTGCTGCAGACTCTCGATGAACAGGAAGTTGACGGGCATCCAGATCGGTCCACGCCAGTTGCTGTTGCCGCCGAATGTCGTCGTGATGCTCTCACTTGGGGAATAGCGCACATCCATCGTCTTGCCTTCATGCCAGAAAACGAAAGGGTTGTCCTCGAGTGTGCGCGACATCGAACGCACGCCAAACGGCGAAAGGAACTGCTTCTCATCGAGCATGCGGCTCAGCAGGCACTTCATGCGGTGTCCACGCAGCAGCGAGAACAGCCTGAGGTCGCCGCTGCCGCCGACATTCCAGTGCGAGACAAGCTTCGCCAAGTCCGGATGCGTTGCGAAGACGCGTTCGATATGCGCGGCGAACACGGGGGCCAGTGCGATGCGCCGCGGATCCATCACCGATACGGCCGTCATGGGCAGAAGCCCAACCACCGACTGAAGTCTCATGACAAGGACTGAACCATCCTCGAATCGAAGTCGGTCGTAATAGAACCTGTCCGTCTCGTCCCACAGCCCTGTGCCAGTGCCCGCGAAGTCGGCCATGGCACCAGCGATCTCGAGGAAGTGATCGAAGAACTTGATCGCCATGTCCTGATACGCAGGCTCATGCAGCGACAGTTCGACAGACAGTCGCATCATGTTCAGCGCGAACATGCCCATCCATCCAGTGCCATCGGCCTGCTGCAAGGTGGCGCCTGCGGGCAGATCCGCGCTGCGATCAAAGACGCCGACATTGTCGAGCCCAAGGAAGCCGCCCGCGAACAGGTTTCGGCCATCCATGTCCTTGCGATTCACCCACCAAGTGAAGTTCAGCAGCAGGCGGTGGAACGCGCTTCGCAGGAAGTCGAGATCGTCGGCGCGCCCCGCCGCACGATCACACTCCAGTATGCGCAGTACGGCCCAGGCGTGCACGGGCGGGTTCACATCGCTCAACGCCCACTCGTAGGCGGGGATCTGTCCGCTCGAGTGCATCGAGCCTTCACCGAGCAGTTGCAGCAGTTGTCGTTTGCTCTCGACCGGATCGATGGGTGCGAGCGCCGCACAGTGGAATGCAAGATCCCATGCCGCGTACCAGGGGTACTCCCAGGAGTCGGGCATGAGGTACACGCCATCGTTCTCCAGGTGTCGCCACTCCGCGTTGCGACCCTTGCGGCGGACATCGGGTGGTGGCGGGAGCCCCGGATCGCCATCGAGCCAGCGCGCGACATCGAAGTGGTACGCCTGCTGCGACCAGAGAAGTCCCGCCCACGCCTGCCGCTGGATCAGGCGCAGTTCCGCGTCATCGATGCCGTGCTGGACGGCGCCGTAATAGTCGTCCGCATCCTTCGCGCGCGCAGCCCGTACTCCATCAAAGTCCTTGAACGCATCCGCCGACCCATCCGGATGCAGCCGCATGCGCACGGTGACGGACTTGCCCGCAGGAATGTCGAACACATGGTGCGCAGACATCTTGGTGCCACTTCTGGAGGACGCCACGCACTGCTGTGAGCCCGAGATGACAAAGTCCCCGATCCCGTCCTTGAATGTCCTTCCATCGCGCGGCTTGCCGAACAGACGCTCGATGTTGGTGTCGTTCTCGCAGAACAGCAGTTCGGGCGAGCCATCGAAGCGCGCGCGCATCGGTGCCCAGCCGCTTCGCTGCACCAGCACATCCTTGCCATCGGCGCGGAGCACAGGACGCTCGGTCGAGCCGGTCCAGGTCCATGTGTTTCGCCAGACGATCGTCGGCAGCACATGGATGCTTGCGCGCTCCGGCGCGCGGTTGGTGATCGTCACCGTCATCAGGATGTCGTCGGGCGCAGCCTTCGCGTACTCCACCTCGACATCGAAGTAGTAGTCGTCATCGAGCACGCCCGTGTCGAGCAGTTCGAATTCACGCTCCAGTTTGCTGCGCGAGGCGTTCACGCGCACGAGTTCGTCGTAGGGGAAACGCCGCTGCGGGTACTTGTAGAGCATGCGCGCGAGTGCTCCGCTCGGCAGCGCATCCAGGAACCAGTAGAGCTCCTTCACGTCCTCCCCGTGATTGCCTTGGCTGTTGGTGAGTCCGAAGAGCCGTTCCTTCAGGATCGGATCGCGACCATTCCAGAGCGCGACCGAGAGGCAGAGCAACTGTTCACGGTCGCAGAAGCCTGCCAGTCCGTCTTCGCCCCAGCGGTACGCCCGACTTCGCGCGTGGTCATGCGGGAAGGAGTCCCATGCGGCACCTTCGGCCGAATAGTCCTCGCGCACGGTGCCCCATTGGCGGTCGGCGAGAAATGTTCCGAAACGGCGCCATGCAGCGCGCCCCGCATCCGCGTCGGCGAGTCGCGCATGCTCCGCGGTGGTGCGTGTCGCTGCCGTGTTCACGACTCGCTTTGCATCACGTTTGGCATCGCTCATGCCTGTGCTCCTGCCCTTCCTCCCGCTGCGAACCCGCTGCCGACGAAGTCGACAATCTCGAGCAGCGATGCGACGCTCCATGCTTGCCAAGGACAACCTCCCGGTTCGTGGGGCGGATCGCCGCTGAAGACTTCGCTGACGGATCCAAGTCCACTTTCGCGCAGGTGGTTCAAGAACGGATAGATGAAATCGATGATGGATTCGCGATTGCCGCCGACCTGCACGTGTGCGCGGACGGCGAGCACGAACAGCCAAGGCCACACGGTGCCTTGGTGGTACGCGCCGTCGCGCGTGGCGACATCGCCTCCGTAATGTCCACAGTAGCGGGGATCGCGCGGGACCAGCGTGCGAAGTCCCACGGGTGTCCACAGGCGCGACATGCAGGTCTCCACCATCGTGCTCACCTGACCGCGCGGCAGAAGCTCATCCAGCACGCAGATCGCGAGCAACTGGTTCGGTCGGACGGAAGCATCGCGTCCTGTGGTGCCATCCAGCGTGTCGAAACAGCAGGAGGTGTCTTCGTTCCAGAACTTTGTGAACGACTTTCGGGCGCGCTCGAGGTCGGCACTCCACTTGCCGTCTGGTGCGTTCGCATGAGGAGCGAGGTCGGACATTGCCGCGAGTGCGCCGCACCAGAGCGCGTTCACCTCGACCGCCTTGCCGTCGCGTGGCGTGATCGGTCGCGTGCCGACGCGCGCATCCATCCAGGTCAGCTGTGTTGTCGCATCGCCACCGCGCACAAGTCCATCCGCAGGATCGACGCCGATCCCGTGCAGCGTGCCGCTTCGGTAGCCCTCGATCACCGCGACAAGGGCGGGCCAGAGCGATCGCAGCCACGCCTCATCCTTCGTGCGCTCGAAGACGCGGCGGGCCATCACCACAAGCAACAGCGGCGCATCAATGCTGTTGCGTTCCACCTGTTCATCGACACGATCGGGAAAGCGGTTGGGCAGCAAGCCTCCCTCGACCCAGTCGGCAAGCGTGGACAGGACATCCTTCGCTTCGGCGTGGCGACTCGTGGCGAGCAGCAATCCGTGGACGGACAGCAGCGCGTCGCGGCTCCAATCGGCGAACCAGGGATATCCCGCAATGATCGAGCAGCCCATGCGTGTGCCGTCGCGGCGTTTGCGGCGGACGATGAACTGATCCGCGGCGCACACAAGCTGTTCGAGCGCGGGGGCTCTCTCTGGGCACTTCGCCTGCAGAAGCAGCGCATCGATGCGCGCGCGTTCGGCTTCCAAGACCATGCTGCCCGAACGCGACTCCTGCAGTGCCGTCGATGCGGTCAGCACCACCGAGGTGCCCGGATTGAGGACGACATCGAATCGGACCGCGTTCCAGAGTTGATCTTCAAAGTCGTAGCCGCGCGACTGCTCCTCGGTCAGCAGCATGCGGGTCCACCAGGTCCCGACAGGTGTCGGCACGGAACGGTCGCACTGAAGGAAGAGGTCCAGCGGTCCGCTGCCGACGCCCAGCGGCCAGCGGAGGCGCACGCCGCGCTCGATCCTCTCGATCGTGGGAGTTGGTGCGCCCACCCGCCCAAGCGCGTGATGATTGCGGCAATCAACGAGCATGTCGAAGGAGAGTTGCACGGGACTCGAGGACTGCACGACGCTCCAGATCTGGCAAAGCGTGTCTTCGCCATGCACCATCACGATGCGGCGCTCGAGGAGCGCATCACGCAGCGACCAGCGCCATGTGGGGACTGATCCGTCGAGGAGAAAGCGCTGGAGCCAAAGGTGTCCACGCGGATTGACCGTGCCATCTGTCCAGCGCGCGGTGGAGAGTTGGTACGTGCCGTTGCGGTAGTGCGCCGTCGGCACCGCAGCGCCAAGCAGCATGGTGCGGACCGCTGGCGCCTGCGTCGCCACGATGAAATCACCGTGGTACCGACGGTTGCGTGCCCCAGCGATGGTGCCGCACGCGTAGCTGCCGAGCCCATTCGTGACAAGCCACTCCTGCCGCAGTGCCTGATCACTGTTGCAAACGCCGCGACCAAAGTCAACGACGCGGAGGTGATGGTTGTCATGTCGCATGGTGAATCAGCCCGTGATGGCGATGCCGTCTCGTTCCCGCCGCCGACGCTTGAGTTCCGCATCGATGAACGCCTCGAGATGCCCATCGAGCACACGCTGCGGGTTGGGCTCCTCGTAGTTTGTGCGGTGGTCCTTCACGCGGTTGTCGTAGAACACATAGGAACGGATCTGCGTTCCCCAGCCGCGCTCCACCTTGCCGCCCTTCGCAGCCTGAATCTCCGCTTCACGCTTCTCCTGCTCAAGCTGTTCCAGTTTGGACATGAGCACGGTCAACGCCTGCTTTCGATTCTGCAACTGATCGCGGTAGGTGCTCGCGACAACCTGAATCCCCGTGGGGATGTGCACGACACGGATCGCCGACGCGACCTTGTTGACGTTCTGCCCGCCCGGTCCGCTCGCACGAACGAACGCGGTCACTTCCATGTCGCGCTCGGGGATCTGCAGATCTGTCTCCTCGAACTCGGGCGTGACATCGACCGTGGCGAAGGATGTCTGGCGCTTGCCTTCCGCGTTGAATGGAGAGACTCGCGCAAGTCGGTGTGATCCCGCTTCGCAGGAGTTGTAGCCGTAGGCGAAGGGGCCGCGCACGGCATACGTCGCTTCCGCGATCCCCGTCTCTGTGCCATAGGTTCGACTGAGTTCTTCCACCTTGAACCCCATGGTGTTCCACCAGTAGAGGTACATGCGCTCCAGCATCTCCGCCCAGTCGTTTGCCTCCGTACCGCCGACGCCCGCCTGAATCGCGAAGAAGCAGTGGCGGTGGTCATGCTTGTCGGAGAGCAACGATTGCCGCTCGCAGCGCTCCATCTGTTGCACGAGCGAGTGAAGCGACTCATCCGTCTCCTTCAGAAGATCAGCATCGTTTGACTCGCGGGCAAGATCGAGTCCAACTTGCGCATCCTGCAAGCCCTTCTCAATCTCGAGGACGGGATCGATGGTGGCGCGAAGCGTCTTCAGTTCTGCGATGGACTTCTGCGCCTCCCTCTGGTCATCCCAGAATCCCGTCTCGCCCATGCGCGCCTCAAGCCGATCCTTGTGCGAAATCTTGTCAGGCCAGTTAAAGAGAGTCGCGGATGGCGATGATCCGCGCCGAAAGATCGTTGATGACGGGCTGATGGCTCTCGAAGTGCATGTGTGGAATCTACTCGCGCGCGCAGCGATGCGTCAGGCGTATATTCGGGCGATGCAGCAGGCAGAGCCGTCACCCACCGACCTGCGTGCCGCGCGGCGCGCGAAGCTTGCGGTGCTCCGTGAGGGGCTCGGCATCGAGCCCTATGGCATGCGCATGGACGGTCTCACCCCGCTCGCCGATGCCCGTGCGCAGTACAGCGCCGAGGCCCATGACGCATTCGAGTCTGCAAGCGCCGCAGCCAAGGACGCTCCGGGTGCGCCTGTCGATGATCGGCGACCGGAAGTGATCGTGGCAGGTCGTGTCGTGCAGCATCGCGATATGGGCAAGATCGCCTTTGCATCGCTGCGCGATTCGACGGGCGATCTGCAAGCCACCTTCTCGCTGGCCCTGCTGGGCGAGAAGGGCTTTGAACTGGCGAAACTGCTCGACTACGGCGACATCGTCAGCGTGCGCGGACGGGTGGGGCGCACGAAGAAGGGTGAAGTGTGCGTGTGGGCGAGTGAAGTGTCGATGCACTCGAAGAGCCTCGAGCCGCCGCCCTCGAAATGGCACGGGTTGGAGGATGCGGAACTCCGCTATCGGCAGCGGCATGTCGACATGTTCGCCAACCCTGATGTGCTGCGAGTCTTCGAGGCGCGTTCACGCATCGTGAGCGCCGTGCGACGCTTCATGGAGACGCGCGGGTTTCTCGAAGTCGAGACGCCGATGATGCAGCCGATCGTGGGGGGTGCCGCAGCGCGGCCGTTCGTCACGACGCATTTGGCGCTCGGGATGCCGCTGTACATGCGCATCGCGCCCGAGCTGTACCTCAAGCGGCTGCTCGTGGGTGGACTGCCCAAGGTGTTCGAGATCAACCGCAACTTCCGCAATGAAGGCATCGATCGCAGCCACAATCCCGAGTTCACGGCGCTCGAGGCGTATCAGGCGTTCGGCGACTACCGAACCATGCTCGAACTCACCGAGTCGCTCGTGCATCACTGCGCGTGCCTCGCGGTCGAGCAGCGCTGGCATGCGGCGGCGGAGCAAGGCCCGATCCTTCCGTGGAACGGCATGCGCATCGACTACCGCACGCCGTTCGTTCAGGTTCGCTTCGGCGAACTCTTCGAGCGCGCGCTCGGATTTCCCATGGAGGATGTGGCGCGCGTGCGTGCGGCGGCGGTGGCGAAGCATCTCGCCGATGCGCCGCGCAAGGATCACTGGCTGCTTGTGAATGAACTGTTCGAGCGTGACGCGGAGAAGTTGATCGATCCATGCCGACCGACATTCGTGCTCGACTATCCGGCTGCGGTCAGCCCGCTCACACGACCAAGCCGTGCGCGTCCTGAACTGGCGGAGCGGTGGGATCTCTTCATCGGCGGCATGGAGATCGGTCCTGCGTACACGGAGTTGAACGATCCTGACATCCAGCTTGCGAAGTTCACCGAGCAACTCGCAGGGGTCGGCGAGGAAGATGCGGTCTTCCGCACGCTCGATCAGGCGTTCATTGATGCGCTGCGGACTGGCATGCCGCCTGCGGGTGGTCTCGGGCTCGGCATCGATCGGCTGGTCATGCTGCTGACCGGCAGCCCGACGATCCGCGATGTCATTCTCTTCCCACTGATGCGCCCCGAGGGGCACACGGATGCGGCGTCCTGAGTGGCGCGCGTGGTGCGCGGCGATCATCGCGCTGCTCGCGTCGATGGCGCGAGCGGGCGATGCGGTCGAGCCGCGCGATGAGTGGTTCATCGTGTCGATCGCGGGGAGCGACTGCGGTTGGCTGCACGAGCAGGTGCGCGTGGAAGGCGAGCGAGTCGTCACGCTGTCGCACATGCAGTTCACGCTCGGGCGCGCCGGCGCATCGGCGGTGATGGAGGTGGGCTGGGACTTCGAGGAGTCGCCTGCGGGAACGCCGCGCGTCTGTTCGGTGCGTCAGCGTTCAGGTGATGCGAGGTCGAGCGTGCGCTACCGCTTCGGCGCGGATCAGGTGGAGATCGAGGAACAGGCGGGCGGGCGTGACGTTCGCCGCAGCATGCCGCTGCCGCCGCGCCCGTGGCTGACACCAGCCGAAGTGGAACGTGAGACGCAGCGTGCACGCAGTGGCAGCGCAGGCCAACTGGCGTATCGCACGATCGACCCAGCCGCGGGTTTGCGCATCGTGGACATGACATCGACGCGGGAGTCGGTTGCAGCAGACGGTTCAAGCGTCTGGAAGACCACCAACAGTGCGCTGCCGATCCCGTCGCGCGAGGAACTCGATGGGTCGGGGCGTGTGGTGCGGTCGGTGACGCCGCTGCCCGTGGGGGAGATGGTCGCGCGGCGTTCCACGGAACGCGCAGCACGCGCCGCAGCGAAGGGCGGCGCGCAACTCGATCTCATTGGGCGCAGCGTGGTGGAGGTCGGTGCGGCGGGGGAACGCCTCCCGCGTGCTTCGCGCGCGGTGATGAAGGTGCGCAGTGTGCAAGGCGCGCCGCCAACGCTCGAGAGTTCCGGTGCGCAAGTGGTGAGCGCGGTCGAGGACGGGGCTGTCGAGGTATCCGTGGATGCGTCGCGCTCGAGCGAGGCAACAGCGGCTGAGCGGAAGGACATGGGGCTGCTCCGCGCATCGGTCCTGATCGACTGCGACGAGCCTGTGGTGCGTGAACTTGCTTCAAGCATCCTGCGCGCTGCGGGGCTGTCGGCGGAGTCTGCGGAAGCGGCGCGGGCAGAGGCGCTCCGCGCAGGAGTCTTCCGATTCATCACGAACAAGTCGATGGCGACCGCGTTTGCTGGCGCGAGCGAAGTGGTCCGCACAAAGTCGGGAGACTGCTCCGAGCATGCCGTGCTCCTCGCGGCACTGCTTCGCGCACAAGGCATCCGCGCACGCGTGGCGAGCGGGATGGTGTATGCCGATCACTTTGCGGGCGGCGATCACGTCTTTGTCTGGCACATGTGGACGCAGGCGATGCTGGGAGGTCGTTGGCATGACCTTGACGCGACACTCGATTCGCGTGCATTTCATCCCGGACATCTGCTGCTCGCCACCAGCGTTCAGGATGATGCGCAGTTGGATGCGGATTTCAGCGCAATCGTTGCCGTCATGGGCAATGTGAAGATCGAGGTGCTGCGTGTCGATTGATGCGCTCGTCGAGGGCATCTGCGGTGAAGGCGTCAGCCCCTGTCCGCCGCTTCCGCCGCGCGACAGTGCGGGTCACAAGGGAACATTCGGTCGCGTCCTTGTGCTGGGTGGCTGTGCACGGCTGCCGCGCATGATGCTCGGTGGTCCAGTTCTCTCGGCACGAGCCGCGATCCGCGCAGGGTGCGGACTCGCGGAGTTGGCTGTTCCCGAACCGCTCGCGGCGGCAGCGCTTGCGAGCCTTGAGAGTGCGACGGGTCACGCTCTGCCCGTCGATGCGGAGGGGAATCTGCTCCCGTCCGCGTGTGCGGAGGTGATCGATCCTGTGCTTGCGCGCTCGGATGCGGCGGTTGTCGGTCCTGCCCTCGGCGAGGGATTCGCGGCGGAGCAGTTGGTGATTCGTTTGGTTGCGCATGCGGAGGTTCCGTTGGTTGTGGATGCGGATGCGCTGAACGCTCTGGCGCGGCTGGTCGACTTCACTCGCGACATGCGCGGCGGCCCCATCGTGATGACGCCGCATCCTGGCGAGTTCCTGCGGCTCGCGAAGGCGCTCAACATCGATGGCGATCCAATCGGCGAGGGCGCTGGTGCTGCTGCGGCTGCGCTTGCGCAGCGCTGCGGCTGCGTGGTTGTGCTGAAAGGGGCTCGCACCTTCGTCAGTGATGGCATTCGGTACTGGTCCTGTCGCGCGGGCACCGCCGCACTTGCCACGGGCGGGAGTGGGGATGCGCTTTCTGGGGTCATCGCATCCTTCGCTGCGCAGTTCATGCGGTCGCCACACCGCGCATCGCTCTTCGACTGCGCGCGGTGGGGCGTTGCTGCGCATGGGCTTGCTGCGCGGCTTTGGTCGGCGCGTCATGGATCCGCGGGAATGCTCACCACGGAACTCTGCGACCTCATTCCAGATGTGCTCGGCGACTTGCGCGCTGCCTGACAGTGACGGGTTCAACCGATAGGCTCCACGCGACATGACCCGACCGCACATGCATATCCGTGATCTGAAGTCTGGTTCGCTGATTGACAGCGTGTACAGCCTGGTCAATCCACAGACAGGTGTCACTCGAAACGGCAAGTGCTATTTCAAGGTGCTGCTTCGTGATGCGACGGGCGAGACGGCCGCCCGCAAGTGGACCTTTGAGGAATCGATGCTCGGTGAAGTGTCAGCGACCGGCTACGCGCGCGTGCTAGGGCGTGTGGAACTTTATTCGGGGCAATTGCAGGTGGTGATTGATCAGATCGAGGCGGTGCAGATTTCGCGCGAGGAGCTGATCGCGCTGCTGCCTGCAACCACCAAGGACATTCCGAAAATGTTCGGGGAGGTTGCCGCGCTGCTTCGTTCGATGGAGGATTCGTCGATGCGGGCTCTCGCGGAGGCGTATCTCGGCGACGAGACCATGATGGCGGCGTTTCGGCAGGCTCCTGCGGCGACCAATGTCCATCACGCGTGGATCGGCGGACTGCTTGAACACACGCATCAGTTGATGCAACTCGCAGAGCGCATGCTGCCGCTCTACCCAGGACTGAACCGCGACCTCGTCCTCATGGGGCTTTTCCTGCACGATCTCGGCAAGACGGCTGAACTCGAGTGGGAGCGTGGCTTCAACTACACCACGGATGGCAATCTCGTCGGGCACCTCGTTCGTGGCGCGGTGTGGCTGCAGGTGAAGTCGATGGTCGCGGCTCGCAGCGGATCGAAACTGCCGCCCGATGCCCTGATTGCCTTGCAGCACATCATCGTTTCGCACCATGGACAGCTTGAGCATGGCGCGGCGAAGTTGCCATCGACGCCAGAAGCGATCTTCGTTGCGGCACTCGACAACCTTGAAGCGAAGACGACACTGTCGATCGTCGCCGTCGCGCGTGAACGACTCCGCGCCGGCAACGCAGACTTCACCGAACGTGTATGGAGCCTCGATACGCGTCTCTACCGACCAGATCCGCTCAAACACGCCGCTCATCACGGGGAATCTGCGGGTCACGCCGGGCACGACGCACCGCACGCGTGATCGCGGCGGCAAGCGCATCGACCGACGCGCGCTCGAGCAGCAGGAACGGCCAGGTGCGGTCGTGCGCGAGGGAAGCCTGCGCGTGCCGGGAGCGGTTCATGCCTTCCTCGCGAAGGATCTGATCGAGTTCGGCTGCCGCGACGCTTCGATCTCGCGCGATGCACTCGTGCAGAGCCGCGTACCGCGCCGCACGCTCCGCGGAACGGCGTGGTGCCTGCGCGATGCGTTCCACGAGAGCTGCGCGTGCGTCATGCTGCGAGCGGTCACTCGACAGAAGGTGTGGGTTCCACCAGAGCCGTCGATGGGAGATGCGCGGACGGGCAGGCGCGGCTTGGAGACCAAGCGCGGATGGCGTCGGCAGCAGCGTTGCGGTTGCCACGCCAAACGGCGGGAGATCGATGCCGAAGAATCGGCGCCACCAGTGTTCGCTCACGCGCTCGTACCGGGCGCCGCCGGTGCCGTGATAGAAGCAGTCGCAGCAGATTCGAAGCAGCCCCGATGCAAGGAACGCGCGCGGGAGCAGCAGTTCGCCAGCGCGGATCGCGCTGCGCGCCTCTTCTGCGCGGACGCGTTCACGCAAACCGCTGCTCGCCACGCGCCAGAGCGGCACCTCGGATCGGTCGCCCGCCACGCGCAGGGGCCGTGCAGCGTGCGGATCCTCGCGAAGCGCTTCGTTGAATGCCACTGCAGACCGTTCTGGTTCGCGCAGGATCTGGTCGACCAGCGGCGCTGCGGCGCGCAGGAGCGCTGCGCTGCCGATCACCAGTGCGGGCTGGCCCGTCCATGCGTGCGCACACGAGCCGACTGCCTTTGCGAACTGCAACGCCGCAGATGATTCACGCTGATTCGCCCCGAGTTGGCACATGAACGCATCCCGCGCAGCGGTCGCCATCTCGCTTGCACAGACAGCCGACGGCGCACTTGGCGCGAACGGCGGATACCACGCGGATGTGCAGCGGTCATTGCTGCGCGCCCACGCCGTGCTGTACTGCAGCGACGATCGGCGAACCGCTCCGCCCACCTCGCGTACGGGAAGTTCGATCCGCGATGGTTCGACGAGATCCTGATCGCTGACGAAGTGCAGCCAAACGCCCTTCTTCTCGGCGGGAGCAAGCGCCGCCGCATCAGCCGATGCGGCAATGAACTTTGCCAACAGTCCTGCGTGCCACACCACGGGCTGATGTCCGGCACCCATGACCACTCCCGGCGAGAGTCCAAGTTCCCTCCGCACGTGCGCGCGGATTTCTGCGGCAAATCCTTTCAGGGGCGCAGGCGCCTGCGGGACGTCGATGCGGAAGTCGATCGCATCAGCTTCAACCATGACGCGGTTCGGTTCTACGCGCAGCGCACGGCACATGTCTTCGGCTGCAGGTGCCGAAGGCGGGCGGCACAGCGCTCAACTTCCGTGGCGAGCGTCGATCGATAGACGGCGAGGCGCCGCGTCGGATCGTCGAGTTCGCTGCCGAACGACCGCTTCACATCCAAGTAGATGCGCACGACGGGAATCTCGCGAACGCGAAGGCGATTGGCTGCAGCCTGCACCCAGAACTGCATGGGGAAGTCGTAGCCCGTCGCAGTCAGTCGCAGCGCGTGGCACGCGTGGACGCGGTATGCCTTGAATCCACAGAATGAATCCGTGAGTGGACGCTCGAATGCGCCGCACAGCACTTCATTGATCTCCGCGGTGATGGTGCGGTTGATTGTCGAACGATCGGCGGGCGCGGCAACATCGCCCGGCAGCGAAGTCAGATATCGACTGCCAGAGACCACATCGACATCGCCGAGCGCGATCTCCCGAAGGAAATCCGGGATGAACCCCGGCTCGTGCTGGTCATCGCAGTCCATCGTGATCACCCAGTCGAAGTCGCGGTGCGCTGCCCACGCGAAAATCGCACGCATCACGACGCCATAGCCCTCGTTGCGCGCATGCCGCACCAGTTCGACCGGATGCGCCGCAACCTTGGCCGCCGTGCTGTCGCTCGATCCGTCGTCGATCACCAGCGTCGGCAATCCGAATGCCGAGATCCGCTCAAGGACTCGGTCCACCGTGCGTTCTTCGTTGAACGCGGGTACTGCGATGAGAACGCGGGGAGGCATCACACTGGAGAGGGTAGGCGCGAGCCGCCGATCCGGCGTGCTCGATTGTGCGGTCACGCTTCAGCGCGGTGCATGCGGTTGTGGCGCTTGGAGTTGATCGGGCAGGGGGTCGATACGAACTGCCGTACCGCGGTCTCTGGGGACTGGAACGCCGAGCACCTTGACCGATGCCTCCCAGCGCTCGATCACCGGACCAACGTCTGGCACGATCCAGAGAGTGGTTCGATGCGTTGCGACTGCCATGCCGAGTGTTGCCGTGAATACGCTCTCCACAACGGTGGCATCCCATTCGCCGATGGGTGTGCGGATGCGCTCACCTCGAACGACCCGCAGCGTGCGGCGTGCGCTCCCCTTGTCCCGCTCGCGCCCGGAGGACATGGCATCCACTTGCATCGACGCGTCCGAGATGAACTCGCTCTCGCCGCGCAGCACAGGCGGAGCGAGAAGCAGTGGGGGATCGAATGTCGTTCGCGCATCATCACGAACCGAGTCCGTTCGCAGAAGTTGCAGGGAACCGTCGGAACGGAACGAAAGAGAGTCGATAGTGCCGTCGATGCCATCGGCGCACAACTCTCTCCCGCCGCCCTCTGCCGCAGTGGCGGCAAGAATCGTCGGTGTCCCTCCGGTTGGGCGCCACTGTGCGTCCACATGCTGCCAGCGCGTGGAGCCGATCAACCGGGGCGCGAGGTCTTCGGCCGAAATCGCGGTGGGCTGCACGGGAGCAAGGATCTCCACAATGGGGACCGCATGCGCTGATGCCTGCGGTGCCGAGCTGCACGAAATGCACGCGAGGTGGCAGAGCAGAAGCGCACCACCACACCCCCGCGCCAAGGAACGAGTGATCGCTCGCATCACTGTTGCGGCAGACCCTTCTGCAGCCAAATCTCCTGAAGTTGGCGGGGCAGGCACAATTCGGTGGTGATGTCGCCCGGCTCGGTCCGCTTCACGCGCTTTCCAGCCGCATCAAACCACGTGATGGTGGTGGGTTCATCAAGACCAGGCTGCGTCACCAGCATCCAGCGACCGTCCTGCATGCGCGTGAAGGAATCGGTGCGCTGTGGCATCGACAGGAGCGCCGGATCGAAGCAGTAGGTCGAGAATTCGAGCGGCACCGCATCATCGGCGCGCGGCAGAAGTTCACCGAGCACGAGACTGACCGCCTGCGGCATGTACACGCCAATCGGAATCGTCCACTGCTGTTCGTCACGCATGCGCGACTCCTTGTTGCCAAGAACGACCGTCAGCAGCTGCACCGGATTGCCTTCGTTCCGTTCGCCGCGGATGCCAGTCTGCGCGAGCGAGCGATCCGGCAACTGGCCGCCACGCTCTGTCACTCGGCTCGTCCACGCCTCACTGCCGTGATCCCATGCCGACCAGAAGCGCGCTTCCAGATCGCTCACTCGCTGCGTGCCAGCATCCACCAATGTGCGTCCCTGCAGGACCACCAGAATGCCCGTGGGATCCTTCGGCATGCTTGGTGGGCGGTCACAGGATGCGTCGTTCATGACGCCGGGCAGCACAGTGATTGTGTAGTAACCAAGTTCCTCTTCGCTGCCGTTCTGTCCCTTGCGCCAGACGCGGTAGAGGCGAGGCGGTGTGCCGCAGAGCGCTCGCAGGCGTTCTGGGGTGAGCGCCGTCAGCAGCTCACTTCCAGCGACCAGCCGTGCACGACGCTCGCCCGCAAGGCGTTCCATGTCCGCGAGCTCGATCGTTCGAAAGCTTGCCTCAAGAAGTGGGCGCACGCCATCAAAGTCGATCCCCGATGAAAGCAGCGTGAAGACGACGAAGTCGAACTCGCCCGTTTGCAGAATGAGCCAGCCTTGCACGGCGATCAATCCGTCGCCGAGATCGGTACTCGTCAGCAGATAGTGCGCGGGCACGCGCGCGCTTGTCCACGGCTCGTTCGCAAGGATCGTGAACGCTTGCCCGCGATCCTTCATGCCCCGCAGGTATTCGTCAACTTGTGCTGCCGGCGTCGGCGTCGCGAGCGACGAAACCAATGCCTGCACCTGCATCCGAAAGCGCGGCGGCGATGCACCATCGTCAATGGAGTAAATGGGCATGTCTCCAACGATGGGCTTCGACAGTTGCGCTCCCTTGGGGGCGCGCAGGCGGATGCCAAAGGACGCAAGATCGAGGTACTCAACGTCCAGGTCGCTCGAGCCCGCCGTGCGCGCGGGTGCGGGGGGACTCTGTGTCGCAGGCTTCGAGACCGTGGGAGTCGGCGCACTCGGCAGCGGTGCTTGCGGTGGGGTGCGAGGCTTTGTTTCGGCAGTAGGAAGGGGGAGAGCGGGGCCGGCGGGTTGCCCCGTTGCCTTCGAGCCATTCTTGGAAGGTCCTATATCCCGCCGAGGTATCGGACGCTGCGGAGGCGTCGGTGGCGGCGACTGTTGGGCGCTCTTGGAAGCGGAATCACCCGCTTGCAAGGGCAACTCAGATGCGGCGGTGGACAGCGCAATCGCGAGGGCGCCGCATACTGCCACGAGGGGGCGCATCGTCCGAGAATCAGCGCACTGCTGCAGAGGAAGTTGCGTGTTCACAGGCAGGTGCCGCATGGCGTTGACAGAGTCGGCGTGGAGAGTACCATCGGCGATTCGCCTCCAAGCGAGGCAAACGACCATGAACGGAACCATTCGCATCCGACTTGAAGCGTACGACCACCAGGTGCTCGATGCGAGCGCCAAGGAGATCGTTGAGCAGACCAAGATCAGCGGCGCACGCGTTGCAGGTCCGGTGCCTCTGCCGACGCGCCGCGAGATCTACACCGTGAATCGCTCGCCGTTCATCGACAAAAAGAGCCGCGAGCAGTTCGAGATCCGCACGCACAAGCGCATTATCGACATCACCGATCCAAACGCGAAGACGGTTGATGCGCTCAACCGACTCGTCGTCCCTGCGGGCGTGTTCGTGAAGATCAAGGCTTGACGCCAACCCCAATCCGAAGAGACCCCAAGCGAGCTTCACATGACAACGGCAATCATCGGACGCAAGGTGGGCATGACGCGCTGGTTCCTCGAGGACGGCCGCAATATCCCCGTGACCGTGATCGCAGCTGGTCCGTGCCAAGTCACGCAGGTCAAGACGGCGGAAAAGGACGGCTACAGCGCGATTCAGCTGGCTTTCGAGGACATCAAGCCGCGTCGCTCGACGATGGCCGAGATGGGACATGATGCGAAGGCGGGAGTTTCGCCCAAGCGCATCCACCGCGAAGTGCGGCTCGCAAGCGACAAGGATGCGGAGCAGTTCACGCTCGGTCAGGTGATCGATGCGTCCGCGCTCGAGGGTGCAAAGTTCGTCGATGTGATCGGCACATCGAAGGGCAAGGGCTTCGCGGGCGTGATGAAGGCGTACAACTTCAAGGGCATGTGCGCATCGCACGGCACCGAGCGCAAGCACCGTTCGCCTGGCTCGATCGGCAGCCACGGCACGGACCGTGGTCACGGAGCAAAGATCAAGAAGGGCAAGCGCATGCCAACTCGTCTCGGCGACGAGCGCGTCACCGTGCGCAGCCTCGATGTCATCAGCATTGATGCAGGCAAGAACCTGCTCATCGTGAAGGGGGCGGTCCCCGGCGCGAATACAGGAATCCTCACCGTTCGGGCCGCGACGCGGCTCTACAAGCCAAAGGCGAGAATCCAAGCCAAGAAGGCATAGGCGCACGAGTGCGCCGTGCCTCGTCGTGAAGGCCTTGGCGGCAGCCGCCGCCGGGAACCACGCGACAGGGACAACCCAACAGCATCCAAGTCGGTGCTTGCCTGAAGCCTGTTGTGATTGGCGATCAGGAAGCGAAGGCGAAAGACGGCGCAACGCGCCGAAGGAACACGAGACATGATTGACTTGCCCATCTACTCGAACGACGGAAAGAAGGTCGACTCCCTGCAGATCGACCCCGCCACACTCGGCGGAGAAGTGCGCTTTGCGCTGCTGAAGCAGGCATACGTCGCGGTTCACCTCAACCAGCGCCAAGGCTCTGCGCGCACGCGCAGCCGCGGCAGCGTGGAAGGTTCGACGCGAAAGCTCTACAAGCAAAAGGGAACGGGAAACGCCCGCGTGGGTGCTTCGCGCGTGCCCAACCGCAAGGGCGGTGGCGTGGCGTTCTCCAAGACGCGCACCCGCGACGATCTGCGCTCGGCGCTGCCGCGGCAGATGCGTGTGCTCGCCAACCGCAACGCGCTGCTCGCAAAGCTCGTCGATGGCGAGGTGAAGTGCTTCGACAAACTCGACTTCCCGAAGCCGCGCACGGCGGATTTTGCCCGCATGCTCAAGGGCGTCGGGATCGATCGCACCTGCCTCGTGGCGCTCGACCCAGCGAATGAGAACGCTCGCCGCAGTGCGAGCAACCTCACCTCGGCGTCAACGATCCGCGTGGACCAGTTGAATGCGTTCGAACTGCTGAATCACCGCTTCCTCGTGATCGACCGCGCGACGCTGCGGTCGTTCCTCGACGGCAGCTGCTTCGCGACGGAGGTCCACCCATGATTGCAACGGAAGTCATCCGCCGACCGATCATCACCGAAAAGGCGAACGCCGCCGCGAGCGATCAGAATCGCTACACCTTCGAGATCGATGCGCGTGCCTCGAAGACGGATGTCAAGGACGCCGTCATCGCGCTCTACAAGGTCCGCGTGCTCGATGTCAGCGTCGTGAACCGCAGGGGTGAGGATCGCCGCAACAAGTTCGGGCTGATCCCGGCCAAGACCACACGCCGTGCCGTGGTGCGCGTGCACCCCGACGACAAGATCGAGCTCTTCTGATCGCGACCGCGCAAAGGAACGAACCATGCCCATCCGCGTCTACAAGCCCATCACGAACGCTCGGCGCAATGCGTCGGTGAACCTGCATGCCGAAGTGACGAAGAAGAGCCCTGAAAAGAGCTTGCTCCGTCCGCTGCAGCGCAGCGGCGGTCGCAACTCGCAGGGCAAGTTGACGGTGATCCAGCAGGGAGGCGGTCACAAGCGCCGCTACCGACTGATCGACTGGCGCCGACAGAAGGACGACCAGCCCGCGCAAGTGGTTGGCATCGAGTACGACCCCAACCGCACCTGCCACATCGCGCTGCTGCGCTATCCCGATGGCGAACTCCGCTACGTGATCGCGCCGCGCGGATTGACCGCAGGGCAGACCGTGGTGAACTCCAATTCGCAGATCGATCCGAACGTGGGCAACTGCATGCCGCTGCGCTTCATTCCCACGGGACTTGAAGTGCACGCGGTCGAGATGGTTCCGGGTGGCGGTGCGAAGCTCGTGCGCTCCGCCGGCATTGCGGCGCGTCTGACCAACAAGGAAGGACGCTTCGCCACGCTCGTCATGCCATCGGGCGAAATTCGTCAGGTGTCACTCGATTGCCGCGCGACGATCGGCTCGGTCGGCAACCCGGACCACGCGCTCGTGAAACTCGGCAAGGCAGGACGCGCTCGTTGGATGGGACGTCGGCCGCGCACGCGCGGCATGGCGATGAGCCATCACCAGCACCCGCACGGTGGTGGTGAAGGTCGTTCCAAGGGCGGACAGATTCCGTCGAACGCAAGCAACACTCCAGCCAAGGGCGGGCGCACACGCGTGCGCGGCAAGGCGAGCGACGAGCGCATTCTGCGCCGCCGATTCAGCCGCCGCTACGGCCAACTGAAGATCTGATCCACGAACACAGCACAGGAGAACGCAAGACATGTCCCGCTCATCCAAGAAAGGTCCCTCGGTCGACGAGAAGTTGTTCCGCCGCGCCGAGGCTGCCCAAGCATCGCAGCGTCGCTCGCCACTCAAGACGTGGCGCCGCGCTTGCACCATCGTGCCCGAGTTCGTCGGACTGACCTTCCAAGTCCACAATGGTCGTTCATTCGTGGATGTCTTCGTGACCGAAGACATGGTCGGCCACAAGCTTGGCGAATTCTCGCCCACGCGCGTGTTCAAGGGGCATACGAACAAGAAGGAAGGCATCGCCGGCGGCGAGAAGGTCGAAGTCTGACCGCGCGCGTCCTGAGGAGCACCTATGGCATTCACCGCATCACACCGTTACTGCCGCATCGCGCCACGCAAGGCGCGCTTGGTTGTGGACATGATCCGTGGACTTGATGTCGCGAGCGCGATGACGCGCCTCGACTTCAGCCCGCGCCGTGGCGCTGCCTTCGTCAAGGTGGTGCTCAAGAGCGCCATCGCCAACGCCGAAGAACGCGAGGCGGACATTGCCACCCTCTTCGTCCAGGAGACCAAGGTGGACGAAGGTCCGACGATCAAGCGGTTTCAACCGAAGGATCGCGGGCGTTCACATCCGATCATGAAGCGCACCTGCCACATCGCCGTGACGGTCGCGGAGCGCAAGGCCTGAGGAGCACACCATGGGACAGAAGACACATCCATTTGGTTTCCGAGTCGGCATCACCGAGGCGCACAAGAGCCGCTGGTTCGCCCCCAAGGCGCTCTTCGGCGAGTTGCTCGTCGAGGATTTCAAGATCCGCAAGTTCCTCGACAAGCGGCTGAACCGCACGCCACCGTTCGCGGCCGTCAGTGACATCCTGATTGAGCGCACGCGAGAGGAACTCACGGTCGTCATCAAGACGGCGCGCCCTGGGCAGGTGCTTGGGCTCAAGGGTTCCGGCAAGGATCAGCTCATCAACGAGCTGCAGGCGCTGACGGGACGCAAGGTCGCGCTGAATGTCGTGGAAGTGCGAAATCCCGAGATCGATGCGCGACTGATCGCGGAGACGATGGCCGAGCAACTGAAGAAGCGCGCGAACTTCCGTCGTCTCATCAAGCAGCGCTGCGAGAGCGCGATGCAGAACGGTGCCAAGGGCATTCGCATTCTGTTGGCCGGTCGCCTTGGTGGCGCCGAAATGAGCCGCACGCTCGACATGCGTCTTGGGTCGATCCCGCGTTCGACGCTGCAAGCGCAGGTGGACTACGCGCTCGCGCATTCGTTCACCACCTACGGCGCACTCGGCGTCAAGGTGTGGGTGTACCGCGGCATGTTCAGCGCACAGGATCAACAGGCTGAATACCAGTCGACTGCGGCTGGCGGACGCGCGCGTGCCCGAGGACGCCGCTGAGTCAAGCACTGAACCACGGAAACACTGAACTACTGACTGAAGGAATGCAATGAAACTTCTCCCATCACGAGTCAAGTTCCGCAAGCAACAGCGCGGCAAGATGAAGGGCAACGCGACCCGCGGCAACTATGTCGCGTTCGGCGAGTTCGGTCTTCAGTCGCTCGAGACGGTGTGGCTCAGCGGTCGACAGATCGATGCAGGTCGTATCGCAGCGCAGCACTTTCTCCGCCGTCAAGGCAAGCTGTACATCCGAGTCTTCCCCGAGAAGCCAATCTCGAAGAAGCCTCTCGAAACGCGAATGGGTACTGGAAAGGCCGATGTGGATTACTGGGCGGCGCGCGTCAAGCCCGGCACGATCCTCTTCGAAGTGGAAGGCGTGAGCGAAGACCTGGCAAAGCAGGCGCTCGCGCGCGTGGCGCACAAGATGCCGATCCGCTGCCGCATGGTTGGGCGTCGTCTCGCGGTGTAAGGACAAGGAAGAATCAACGGAAGACACGGAATCACGAGGAACACGCAGGAACACACATGGACACGAAAGAGATCAAGAAGCTGAAGGACGAGGAAATCGGCGAGGAGACGGCGCGTCTGCGCCGCGCGCTGTTCAACCTCCGTGCGCAGGTTGTGACCGAGAAGGTGAAGGACACCTCGCAGTTCCGAAAGATGCGCGGCGATCTCGCCCGCGTTCTGACCGAAGCGTCCGCCAGACGCCGTGCAACGCGGACTGCAGCGGGAACCCCCAAGGCCGGCGGGAGCCGGAGGAAGGTGAAGTCGTGAGTCGAAAGTCACCCGTCGTCATTCCAGAGCGAAGTCCGCGCCTTGTTGGCGTGGTGGACCGCGATGGACAGGACCGCACACGCCGTGTGGTCATCTCGTATTCCGCACGTCATCCGCGCTACGGCAAGTACATCCGCAAGCGCACCGTGCTCCACGTGCATGACGAGACCAATGAGAGCCACATGGGCGACCGTGTGGAGATCGCCGAGTGCCGCCCGGTGTCGCGCATGAAGCGGTGGGCGCTTGTGCGCATCGTGGAAAAGGCACCTGTGAAGGCGGACATCGTGTACGGCGAGGCCGTTCCAGATCGAAGCGCTGACGGCAAGTCGGGTGGCAAGGCAGATCGGAAAGGCGAGTCCAAGACCGCGGGAAGCAAGTCCCGCGCCGAGGGCAGCAGCAACTGACGGCCTCAAGCCGTCCGAGGAGATATCAGAGATGATTCAGAAGGAATCCAGACTTGAAGTCGCGGACAACAGCGGCGCGCGCGAGGCAATGGTCATCGGCGTGCTCGGCTCAAGCACCGCACGTGGGCGTTTCACGCGCCTCTCGATGTCGGTGGGCGACCGCGTTCGCGTGGCGATCAAGGACGCCATGCCCAACGGCGATGTCAAGTCGGGCGACAAGGCTCTCGCCGTCATTGTTCGAGTGAAGTACCCAGTCCGTCGGGCTGATGGTTCGTATGTCCGGTTCGACTCCAATGCCTGCGTTCTCATCGATGACGACGGCAATCCCAAGGGCACGCGCATTTTCGGCGCCGTGGCGCGCGAGCTCCGAGAGAAGAACTACATGAAGATCGTGTCGTTGGCGCCGGAGGTGGTCTGACCTATGCCGCAGCATGTCAAGAAGGGTGATGTCGTTCTGGTGACCGCGGGCAATCACCGCGGATCGACTGGCGAGATCCTCGAAGTGGATCTGAAGTCGAACCGCGTGATCGTGAAGGGCGTGAACGTGCGCAAGCGCCGTGTCCGTCCGACCCAGGCGCAGCCGAAGGGTTCGATCATCGAGAAGGAACTCTCGATCCATATCTCCAACGTCAGCCCGGTGGTTGGCGGCAAGGCAACGCGCGTGCGCTTCGTGACCCGTGCCGATGGCTCGAAGGTCCGCGTCGCTGCGCGTGACGGAAGCGAACTGCACATGCTTCGCAAGAGTTCAGGCGGAAAGAGCGCGGCCAAGCGCTGAATGATCAGACACCACGCTCACCCACACCAGATCAATCAGGAGCATTCATGAGCACCAAGACCCACAAAGCCTCCATGCCAGAGCCGCGCCTCCGGCGCTTCTACCGCGACCAGGTCGGGCCGCGCGTTCTGCAGGCGTTCGAGTTGAAGAATGCCCATCAGCTTCCGCGCATCGAGAAGATCGTGGTGAATGTCGGTGTCGGACGCCATCTGGAGAACCAGAAGCTGAAGCCCGAGTACCGCGACGCGGTCATCGGCACCCTGACGACGATCACTGGGCAAAGGCCGATCATGATTGCCGCAAAGAAGGCCGTGTCGAACTTCAAGGTTCGTGAAGGCGCGCCGAGCGCGTTCATGGTCACGCTGCGCCGCGAGCGCATGTGGAACTTCCTCGACCGTCTGATCAACCTCGCGATGCCCCGTATCAAGGACTTCCGCGGCGTGTCGGACAAGACCTTCGATCGTCAGGGGAACTTCGCGACAGGCCTCACCGAGCAGGCGGTGTGGCCTGAGATCAACATGGCTGCGGTCAACCACTCGCACGGCATGAACATCAACATCGTTTTCACGAACAGCGATCCGAAGATGAGCCGCATGGTGCTGGCTGAACTCGGGATGCCGTTCGTGCGCCCGGAAGTGAACACGAAAGCGGCGTCTGTCAAGCCAGCCGGCAACTGATCGCGCCACCCTGACCATTCACCACTGCACTTCACACACCATCTCCAAGGATCCAAGAAAGAACAACCATGGCCAGCAAGCGAGTCTTCGCCAAGATGGGCAGCACCCCAAAGTTCTCCTGCCGCAAGCGCAATCGGTGTGAACTCACCGGTCGTTCGCGCGGGTATTTCCGCAAGTTCCGCATCAGCCGCCACATGCTCCGTGAGTTGGCGCTGCAGGGAATGATCCCCGGCATGCGCAAGGCGTCTTGGTAATCCGATTCATCTCCACCGTCATCACGCACTTTTCCACAAGCGCAACCCAGGAACACACGAGAAACGACCATGTCACTGCAAGATCTGACCGCCGACATGCTCACACGGATCCGCAACGCCGTTGCGATCCGCCGCAAGAGCGTCACCTGTCTCAACAACCGCCTCAATCGCGGCGTGCTCGATGTGCTGCGCGACGAGGGCTACATCACCGGTTTCGAACTGGTGGAGGATGGTCGCCAAGGACTGCTGCGCGTTCAACTGAAGTATGGACCGCGTGGCGAGTCGCTGATCAATCGGATTGATCGCGTCTCGCATACCGGATGCCGCGTCTATGTGCGCTCGCGCTCGATGCCACGGCAGCTTGAAGGTCTCGGCATCACGGTGGTGTCGACAAGTCGAGGAGTCATGAGTGACCGCAAGGCACGCGAAATGAAGGTCGGCGGCGAGGTCGTTTGCGCGGTCTCCTGATCGCAAGCACACGACAGGATGCACGAACAGATTCAGGACACGCACGATTGAGAGACACCGCGCAGAATCGAGGAACACCATGAGCCGAGTTGGAAAGCAGAGCATCTCAGTCCCATCCGCCGTCAAGGTCGCCGTGAACGCGAGCAGCCGGACCGTGGACATTCAGGGTCCAAAGGGCAAGAACTCGTTCACCCACCGACCCGAAGTCGTGGTCTCCTATGACGACAAGAGCCGCACGATCTCCTGCACACTCGATGACCCTGCCCGCATCGAGGAAGGCAATCGTCGCGCGTGCTGGGGTGCCACCCGTGCGGTGCTGAACAAGATGGTCCGAGGATCCGCGGAGGGCTATTCGCGCAAACTCGAAGTGATCGGTGTGGGTTGGAACGCGCGCGCGCAAGGCAAGAAGCTCGTGCTGACCATTGGCTTTTGCAACCCGATCGAGTTGGCCATTCCCGAGGGCGTTGCCGTCACCATCGAAAACAACACGCTCATCACCGTCGCAGGCTGCGACGCGCAGAAGGTTGGCGCGTTCGCGTCGCTGATCCGAAGCCAGCGCAAGCCCGAGCCCTACAACGGCAAGGGCATCAAGTACATCGACGAAGTCATCGCCCGCAAGAAGGGCAAGGCATTCGGCGCCTGATCGGGCGCAGAAGGAGAACCGACATGAACACCAGCGTTCAGAAATGGCAGCGCCGCGATCGGCGACGAAAGGGCATGCGCAAGACACTGCGCGGGACGCCCGATCGTCCGCGTTTGGCTGTCTTCCGATCCCCGCGTCACATTTACGTGCAGGTCATCGACGATCTTGCAGGTCGCACCCTCGCAGCCGCATCATCAACCGACAGCGAACTCAAGACCGCGAGCGGTGGCAATGTGGCTGCCGCCACGGCCGTGGGTCGCGCGGTCGCGGAGCGCGCGCGCAAGGCGGGCGTGAATCAAGTCGTGTTCGACCGCGGTGGCTACATCTATCACGGTCGCGTGAAGGCGCTCGCCGATGGCGCCCGCGAAGGCGGACTGAAGTTCTGAGCAGACGAATCCAGGAAACACCATGAGCGAATCCTTTGACGACAGTGGTATTGACGCGACGACCGTAAAGGTCTTCCGCACTTCATCCACCGTGGCTGGCGGCCGCCGCTTCAGCTTCGGTGCGTTGGTCGTGGTCGGCGATCGGCACGGCAAGGTCGCCGTTGGCTATGCCAAGAGCAATCAGGTGCCCACGAGCGTGGAGAAGGCAACCCGCGAGGGTCGCCGAAAGCTTCGGCAGTATCCGCTGCAGGGTCGCACGATCCCGCATTCTGTCGAGGGTCGTTTTGGTGCATCCTCTGTTCGTCTTGTGCCCGCAAGCCCCGGCACGGGCGTCATCGCAGGCGCATCGGTGCGTGCGGTGCTTGACATGCTCGGTGTGCAGGATTGCCTGACCAAGGCGTATGGATCGACGAACGCGAAGAACCTGGTGAAGGCGACTTTCGCTGCGCTCGACACGCTGCGCACACGCGAAAGGGTGGAACAACTGCGCGGTGTCGGGCTCGGTACGACCAGCGTGGAAGATGCCATCGCGCGTGGAATGGCTGCCATGCCAAGCAAGAAGTCTGGTGAACGCGCCGCAGCACCCGTGAACACCGTCGGTGACGAGCGTCGCCGAGGCGGCGGCGGTCGCGGTGGACGATTCGGCGGCGGTCGTGGCGGACGTGGTGATGCGGCGGGCGGAGCTTCAGGTGCGGCACCTGCAGCAGCAGCGGTCGCAGCCCCTGCGGCCGATGCGTCCACTCCACCGAGTGCCTGACCACAGGGCGAACGACGAAGGCAAGACACTGAATCAAACGAAAGCACGCTGAACCACACAGAGTCAGATTGACCGAGACAGGAGACGAACGACCATGATGATTCATGACATCACAAGGAAGGTTGGCAAGCACAAGCTTCGCATGCGCGTTGGGCGCGGTGAGGGCAGTGGCAAGGGCGGCACAAGCGGCCGCGGTCACAAGGGTGCAAAGAGCCGCGCCGGTTGGACAAGCCGTCCTGGCTACCAGGGTGGTTCGACTCCGCTGCTTCGCCGCTTCCCCAAGCGGGGTTTCAAGAACGCGCCGTTCCGCGTGGACTACCACGTCGTCAATGTGTGCGACCTTGCGAAGCACTTCACAGCTGGTTCGGCGGTGGACATCGCGGCCCTCGTGAAGGTTGGGCTCGTGCGCGATGCGGACATGCCGCTGAAGGTGCTCGGCACGGGTGATGTGACGCTCAAGCTGAATGTCACGGCGGATCGCTTCTCGGCGCAGGCGCGCACCAAGATTGAGGCGGCGGGTGGCTCTGCAACGCTGACCCCGAAGGCTGCTGCTGCCGCGCAGGCGGAGCAGGCTGCGGCTGAAGCCGATGCCGCAAAGAAGGCGCAGACCGAGAAGGTCGCGCAGTTGAAGGCAAAGGACAAGGCCGCGAAGACCGCACCCAAAGAGGGCGACGCGCAGGGCTGATCGCCGGATGAACCACCACTGATGCTGCAGGCATTCGCCAACATCTTCAGGATCAAGGAACTCCGCAACAAGGTGTTTTTCACCTTCGGCGTTCTGGTGGTCTACCGCATCGGGTTCTGGATTCCGCTTGTTGGCGTTGATCAGTCCGAACTTGCCCGCGCCGCGGAACGCGCCGCTGCCGACCAGAGTGGATTTGGGCGCCTGCTTGAGTATGCGTCGATCTTCTCTGGCGGATCGCTGCAGCAGAGCACGATCTTCGGTCTGGGCATCATGCCGTACATCACGGCGAGCATCATCTTCCAGATTCTGCAGACCATCGTTCCAGCGCTGCAAGACCTGAAGAAGGAGGGGATGTCCGGGCAACAGAAGCTGATGGAATGGACGCGCCTCGCCGCGGTGGGGCTGTGCGTTCTGCAGGGGGCCATGTGGCTCGGGTATCTCCGCACACAGAATCTTGTGCAGCCCGAATTCCAAACGGGCGGCGCGATGTGGATGTTCTACATCTCCGGCATCACAGGGCTGACCGCAGGAAGCCTCTTCCTCATGTGGCTCGGCGAGCAGGTGGACAAGTACGGCATCGGCAATGGCGTGTCGATCATCCTGACTGCCGGCATCCTCTCGCGTGTGCCAAGCGCGATTCAATGGGTCGTCAAGAGTTTCAATCCAAGCCTTCAGGGCGGCGATGGCACCCTGGGTGTGGCCGGACTTCTCGTGCTGATTGCAGGGTTCCTCTTCGTCATCGGTGGAGCGATCGTCATCACGGTTGCTCAGCGACGCATTCCGATCCAGCAGGCAAAGCACACCCGTGGGCGGAAGGTCTACGGCGGACAGCGCCACTATCTGCCCCTTCGAATCAACCATGCGGGTGTCATGCCGATCATCTTTGCGAGCACACTGATGATGTTCCCGTCGTCCGCATGCGCGTGGCTGGCGGCGCGTGCGGCGGCGACCGACGCGACCTCGACCTGGTCATCGATCACCAGTTTTGTCGCACAGAACCTGCAGATCGGTTCGTACCCGTACGTGATCATCGAGATTCTGATGATCTACTTCTTCTCGTACTTCTGGACGACCGTGCAGCTGTCGCCGACCGACATGTCGAAGCAGCTGCGTGAGCACGGGTCGTTCATTCCTGGACTTCGCCCGGGTCCGCGCACGGCGGAGTATCTCGAAACGGTCATTTCGCGCATCACGTACGTGGGTGCAGGTGCACTCGCCGTGATCGCGATCATCCCAACGATCGTGACGCAGCAACTTGGCATTCCCTTCTTCGTGGCGCAGTTCCTTGGTGGGACTGGACTGCTCATCGTCGTCAGCGTCGCGTTGGACATCGCGCAGCGACTGGAAGCGAGCTTGATGATGCGCAACTACTCGGGGTTCCTCTCGAGCGGCGCATCGGAGACGGGTCCTCGCATCCGTTCCGCACGAGGCTGATACGAAGCACTGATTGAAAGCGACCATGGTCACCATCCGCACAACCGCCGACGAACTGCTTGCCGAGGCGCGCTCCCAATCGGGGACGGTGCGTTCGGTGTCGCTGTCATCACTCGGTGGCAAGACGGGTGGCGCGTCTGCGGGTCGGCGTCCCACCGTTGGCGGCGGCCGACAGGTGGAACTCCGAACATCCGATGAAATCGAGGCGATCCGCGCGGCGGCATTGGTGGCGCGCGGCGCCATCGATGCGGCGCTGCGAAGTGCGGTCATCGGAGCCCAGCCCGAAACGCTCGCGGCGATCGTGGCAGGTGTGGTTGCCGCCGCGCGCGCCGAGAGCGCGTTGCAGGTGCTTCCGTTTGATGCGGTCGACGGTGGCGATCGTCCCTTCCCCGCAGCATGCTGCGTGGCAGTGAATGAGCGACTGATTCACGCGGTGCCGACGGATCGTCCGCTTCAGGACGGCGATGTGGTGACGGTCGATGCGGCGGTGCGGCTTGGCGGTTGGTGCGCGGATGTGGCGGACTGCGTTGTGGTCGGTCGCGGCGAAGCTCGTTCCGTGTCCATGGTGCAGGGGTGCCGCGAGATGATGGAAGTTGCCGTTTCCATGATTGCGCCTGGCGTCCGTTGGTCGCGTGTGGCCTCTGCCATGCAGGCGATCGCACAGGTGCGCAGCCTTGGGATCGTGACGAAGTATGCGGGTCACGGAGTCGGTCGATCGCTGCACGAGGCACCCGTTGCGCCGTGCGGACTCGATGAGGCGTTCCTTGAGCGCGGTGACTTCACGCTGCTGCCAGACATGGTGCTCTCGATCGAGCCCACCGTGGTCGCTCGGCCCGATGGTCTCCAGACAGTCGATGGGCGTGGCTTTGCGCTCGGCTGCGAACTGATCGCCGATGCGGATGGTTGGACGATGTGCACTCGCTCGGGCCAGCCCGGCTGCTCGGTGGAGCGCACGGTGCTTGTGACCCGCAGCGGATGCGAAGTGCTCGATGAAGAGCCGACCGTCGTGTCGGCGGCGGTTCTTGGGCGGCGCGGTGCCGTCCCCGCAGTTTCGAACTGAGGTCCCACGATGGCAAAGGAAGACAAGATCGAGTTGGAAGCCGAGGTCACCGAGGCGCTCCCCGATGCGATGTTTCGCGTGCGACTTCAGAATGGCCAGGAAATCATCGCCTACGTGAGCGGCAAGATGCGGAAGTTCTTCATCAAGATCCTCCCCGGCGACCGCGTGAAGATCGAGATGAGCCCGTACGACATGACGAAGGGACGCATCACCTACCGCGCGTGACGCAAGCCAGCACAGTCCGACACACCCACGAAACGACCAAAGCGACCGAAAGAAACCACAGACACTGGAGCATGCCATGAAAGTCAGGAGCAGCATCAAACGAAAGACACTCGACTGCCAAATCGTTGTCCGCAAGGGCAAGCGTTTCGTCATCAACAAGAAGAACCCGAGACTGAAGCAGCGGCAGGGTTGATGATTCCCCGCTCATCCCTCTCGAACAGACCTCCAACACCACGCACCAACCAACAAGCAATCGGCACTGAACTCAAGTAGACGCCTCGACGGAGCACACAAACTATGCCACGTATCGCCGGAATCGACATCCCCGAGAAGAAGAAGATCCTCTTCTCACTGCAGTACATCCACGGAGTCGGACCCAAGATCGCTGCCGCCATTCTCACGAAGTCCGGCATCGACCCCGACCGTCGCACGAACACGCTTGGCGATCAGGAACTCGCGGCGATCTCGAAGGTGATCGACGAGCACTACGTCGTGGAGGGCGCGCTTCGCCGTCAAGTGTCGCAGGACATCCAGCGACTGAAGGACATTCATGCGTACCGCGGTGAACGCCATCGCCGCTCGCTGCCCGCGCGCGGTCAGCGCACTCGAACCAATGCCCGCACGCGCAAGGGCAAGAAGAAGACCGTTGCAGGCAAGAAGGGCGTGAACGGCTGATCCCAAGCGCCCCGAAAGCGGGGCGGGCACCCCCCAGTCACCCAACAGGCACAACACCATGTCGAAGAAGCCAAAGATCCGAAAGAACATCATCAAGGGCATCGTGCACGTCAACGCGACGTTCAACAACACGATTGTCACCATCACCGACACGAACGGCGAGACCATTTGTTGGGACTCGGCGGGAAGCGTCGGGTTCAAGGGCGCCCGCAAGAGCACGCCGTTCGCCGCCAGCCGCGCCAGCGAGCGCGCAGCTGGCAAGGCGCGCCGCGTGGGCATGCGCGAGGTCGAGGTCCGCGTTCGCGGAGCTGGTCCTGGGCGCGAATCAGCCGTCACGGCACTGCAGGCGAATGGCCTGAAGGTGCTCAGCATCGAGGATCAGACACCGCTGCCCTTCAATGGTTGCCGTTCACCGAAGAAGCGCCGCGTCTAACATTCGCATTTCTGCCTCGCCCACAGCAGGGCCACGGTGCCGATTCGGCAGGGCACCGCGGATCCGATCAGGGCAAGGCTTCCCACCTGTTTGGAACACTGCCGACGCAAGGAGACCTGAACATGCACATTCGTTGGAGAGGACTTGAGATTCCCGGTCGCGTTCTCGTGGACAAGGCCAGCCTGACGCCGACCTTTGGTCGCTTCTCGGCGGAACCGTTCGAGCGCGGCTACGGCACAACCATCGGCAACAGCCTGCGCCGCATCCTGCTTTCGAGCGTGGAGGGTGCTGCCGTGACCAGACTGCAGATCAGCGGCGTGACGCACGAGTTCACATCGATCCCCGGGGTGAAGCAGGATGTCACAGACATCCTCCTGAACATCAAGGGTCTTGTCGTGGAGATGGACGGCGATGAGCCGAAGACCGTTCGCATCAACGTCACCGGACCCGGCGAGGTGACGGGCGCGTCGATCGAGTCCGACGCCTCGGTGCGCATCCTGAATCGGGATCATGTGATCTGTGAAGTCACCGACAAGGTGCGCTTTGAGGCGACCCTGACCGTCGCGCGTGGGCGTGGATACATGCCTGCCAGCGAGCAACTTGGCAACAACGAGGAGCAGGTCATCGGCGATATCCCTGTCGATGCGATCTTCACGCCAGTGCAGCGTGTGCGATACCGCGTCGAGGACACGCGCGTCGGACAGCGCATCAACTACGAGCGTCTGGTGCTGGACATCTGGACCAATGGAACGGTGTCGCCGGAGATGGCGCTCGTGGAAGCCGGCAAGATCCTCCGCAAGCATGTCAATCCCTTCGTGCAATTCGATGCGGCTGGGCAGGACACGGTGGAGGAGGGCATCGGCGCCGAAGTGGCGGTTGAGGAAGATCATGCGCGCAAGTTGCTGATGACCCTTGAGGACCTTGGACTCGGCGTCCGCGCGACCAACTGCCTGCATACCGCGGGCGTCACCACGGTTGGACAGTTGATCCTCAAGACGGAAAGCGAACTGATGGAACTGCGGTCGTTCGGCAGAACGTCGCTGAGCGAGATCGAGTCGCGGTTGCGCGACATCGGGCTTTCCCTCGGCATGCCGGCGCAGTCGATCTGACAAAGACCATCGAAGGACCCCACGGACTTCATCCGACGCAAGGAGTTTGAACCATGAGACATCGTGTAGCAGGACGACAGCTCTGTTTGCAGAGCGACCATCGCAAGGCCATGCTGCGGAACTTGGCGGCAGGGCTGTTTGAGCATGGGCAGATCACCACCACCACGGCCAAGGCCAAGGCGGTGCAGCCCTATGTGGAACGCCTGATCACCATCGCACGCAAGCGCTCGCTCGCGTCGCGGCGGCTCTTGCAGCGCAAGTTGACGGACCGCAATGTGATGGCGTGGATCGCCGACGAGAAGATGCCCGAGAGCCGCAAGACCAGCGAGTTCTGGACGTTGCCTGCGGCGAGCGAGATCGAGTTCAACCGCTATGGTGAACTTCGCAAGGCGCCGCGGCTCGTGCATCACTTGATGACGCGCGTCGCTCCGCTCTTTGCGGACCGTGCAGGCGGCTACACGCGCATCATCAAGACGGATCGTCGTCGACTCGGTGACGCGACCGATCTGGTGGTGCTGCAGCTCGTGGGCCGCGAGGGCGGCTCGCAGGTCTCGGGTGGTTCGTCGGGTCGCCGAGCAGCGGCGGATCGTCGGACTGCTTACGCCGCGAAGCTCCGCAAGGAGGCGGCGGGCAAGGCTGACAAGTCTGAGAAGACTGAGAAGCCCGCAGATCCGCCGAGCGAGTCACCGAGCTGATTCGACAATGGACGCAGCTGTCGGTGTGCGAGTCGGCGCGGCGATGGCACCGCTCAATTCAGAATTGGCGCAGGAAACGCGCGTCGTTTTCGAAGAGCCAGCGGATATCGCTGATGCCGTAGCGGCGCATGGCGATCCGCTCGACGCCGAGCCCGAACGCGAATCCGCGCCACTGCGTGGGGTCGATGTCGACAGCGGAAAGGACGTTCGGATCGACCATGCCGCAGCCGCCGATCTCCACCCACTGCCACTGCTCTCGAATGCGCATCTTCATGTCCACTTCAGCGGAGGGTTCAGTGAAGGGGAAGAAGCTTGGTCGCATGCGCACTTCGGCGTCTTCGCCGAAGTAGGCATGCGCGAAGTGCAGCACTGCGGCCTTGAGATCGCGCATCGAGAGATCACGATCGACGCAGAGCCCCTCGACCTGATGGAACATTGAGAAGTGCGTGGCATCGTGCGTGTCAGGTCGATAGACACGACCCACGGCGACCACCTTGAGCGGCGGGGGAGTGGATTCCATTGCGCGGATCTGCACCGTCGAAGTTTGTGTGCGAAGGAGCCGCTTCACGCCGCCCTGATCGCCCATATAGAAGTTGTCAGTCGCATCTCGAGCGGGGTGACCTTCTGGAATGTTCAGCGCGGTGAAGTTGTGCCACTCGTCCTCGATCTCCGGACCGTCCGCGACGGCGAATCCCATCTGTCCGAACACGTCAAGGATTTCGTCGATCGTGCGCGAGAGAATGTGCCGACGGCCTTCCCCCATCGGCAGCCCTGGTTCGGTGAGATCGATTCCCGTCACCTCCTCGGCGGGCACCGCCTGCTTGCGGGTTTCCCAGGCGGACTCAAGGGTCGACTTCAGCGCGTTTAGGCGCTTGCCCACCTCGGGCTTCACATCCTTTGGAACGCCCTTCAACTGCTGCATCAGGTCCTTGAGGCGTCCGTTCATGCCCAGCCATGCGGTGCGCCAACGCTCGAGGTCATCAGCGTTCGTCGCGCCTTGCAGTGCCGCGAGTGCCTGCAACTCTGTTTCAGCGATGAGTTCGAGCATGGGAGGTGGACAGGAGCAGCCCTGCCTGAGCGGCGAGTCTAATGCGGTGCTGAGAAATCCGCCCAAAAACGGCATTCGGTCGCATGCGCCTCCAAAACGCAACCTCTGCCAACTCAAGGAGGAGCATGCGACCGAATCACACCGACACCAAGATTTACTGCGCTTACCGAACTGCTCTCACTGAACTGCTCTCACTGAACTGACGCCCCCGGAAAGGCGCCTGATCGCGCCCCCGGCAGCCCCAGAAAGCCAACCCACGGAAACAGACGGCCAACCCACGGAAAATGCCCACGGAAAATGCCCCCGAGAAATGGGATCAAGCAAGACCCGATCCTCTGACAAAGGAGATAGTGTCAAACGGCGATTTCATTGACAGGAATCTCAATATTTTTTCCAGACCGACCTTCCGCATCCGATCGTCTCGCGCAATAATTCACTTGC
>Ga0194120_10001835_pt1 | contig 37559 bp, 28 predicted proteins | sample TA2MahCa65mmetaG_FD_148642 | JGI IMG/M metagenome (GOLD analysis project Ga0194120, IMG submission 148642) | Freshwater microbial communities from Lake Tanganyika, Tanzania - TA2015019 Mahale Deep Cast 65m | ecosystem: Environmental > Aquatic > Freshwater > Lake | place: Tanzania: Lake...
CAGGAACTCACGGAAAAACAACAACGACTTCGATGACGAGTTTGGTGTTGCTCGAAGGTAATCTTGACCCGACTGTTATTGTCGGCGGAAGATTGCACGGACTTGGCGGAACAAATGCGCGGCTCGGCAAAGGTGAATTTATCGTTGTCGAAGCGGATGAATTTGACCGCTCGTTTCTTTCGATTACGCCGACGATTGCCGTTCTCACAACGCTCGATGTTGACCATCTCGACACGTATCGCGATTTGGAAGATATCAAGCAAGCGTTTATTCAGTTTGCAAACAAAGTTCCGTTTTATGGATTTGTTGTGTTGTGTTTGGATGAGCCGTCGCTGCAAGATATTATGATTCATCTGAAAAAGAAAAAAATCATTACGTACGGTTTAAGTCCGCAAGCAGATTTGCAAGCGGTGGATATAACGCATAAAGAAAATGTTACGAAATTTTCTGTTGTGAAAAGTTGGAACGAAATAGGAACAATCGAAATGCAAACGACGGGAAAACATAATGTGCAAAATGCGCTTGCAGCAATTGCTGTTGGGTTAGAACTCGGAATTCCTTTTGCAAAAGTGAAAGCGGGAATCGAAAAATTTTCCGGCGTGTATCGTCGTTGGGAAAAGAAAGGCGAAGTGAACGGCGTGTTGTTGTTCGATGATTATGCGCATCATCCGACGGAATGTAAAGCAACGCTCGCTGGCGCAAAAGCCGGTTGGCGAAAAAGAATTGTGTGCGTGTTTCAGCCGCATTTGTATTCGCGCACGAGAGATTTTTACGAAGAGTTTGGAAAAGCGTTTTTGCTTTCCGATGTGTTGGTTGTTACCGATGTGTATCCCGCGCGCGAAGAACCGATTCAAGGCGTAACAGGAGAATTGATTACAAACGCCGCGAAACAATATGGACATAAAGACGTTCATTACGTTCCCGACAAAAAAAATCTTCCGTCGCATTTGAAAAACATTGTGAAGAAAAATGATATTGTTGTTACAATGGGCGCAGGCGATGTGTGGAAATATGGAAATGAGTTTTTGGAACAGTTAAAAGTTAAAAAAGAAAAGTGAAAAATTACTGTTGAATTTTCAATAGAACACTGATAACACAGATGAGACGGATACTCACAGATAATTATCATCAGCGAAAATCAGTTCAATCCGTGTCATCTGAGTTCTATTAACTATTCGCACAATGTGAAGTAAAATGTTACGACTCGATGAATTACAAAACAATTTCAAAGGAACGCTTGCGTTGAACGAAATGATGAGTAGACATACATCGTTTTGCATTGGTGGTCCGGCGGATTTGTATGCAGAACCAAACGATAAAAATGATTTGCTTGCGCTGCTCATTTTTTTGCAAGAACAAAATATTCCATTCACAATGCTAGGAAACGGAAGCAATGTTTTGGTGAGCGATAACGGTTTGCGCGGCGTTGTCATCAATTTGGAAAATGGTTTGAACAAAATTTCTTACGAAAATGCGAAGCATCCGCCTCTGGAGGATAATTTTGTTGTTGTGGAATCCGGGGTAATGTTGAATCGCTTTGTTGATTTTTGTATTCAACGTGAACTCAAAGGCGTGGAAATGCTTGCGGGAATTCCGGGAACAATCGGCGGCGCAATTCGAATGAATGCCGGTGCGCATGGTGGAGAAATTTCTGATTGCATTGTTGATGTAGAAGTGATTCGTGACAAAAAATTTCAAACTGTTACGAAAGAAGAAGCGCAGTTTCAATATCGCTCATCTGTGTTTCACCGCGAAGTAATTGTCAGCGCGCGATTTCAACTTCCGCGAGGGAACAAAGAAGAAATGTCAGTTGTGCGAAAAGAAATGTTGAAGAAACGCAACGCAACGCAACCGCTTGATTTTCCGAATTCGGGAAGTGTTTTCAAAAATCCGAAACCACTTTTTGCTGCAAAGTTGATTGAAGAATGTGGATTAAAGGGAATGCGAATCGGTAATGCGGGGATTTCCGAAAAGCACGCTAACTTTATCGTGAATTTGGGAAATGCGAAAGCCGATGATGTTCTTTCTCTGATGAAACTTGCAAAGAAAACTGTGAAGGAAAAATACAACGTTGATATGGAATTGGAAGTGAAGTTGCTCGGTTTTCAAAAAAATTTAGAATAATATTGAATAATGCAGAATCCTATTTTGAAAATAAAAATCAATAAAGACCGATGGATCCTTCTTGGTAAAATATCCGTATGTATGCTGGTATTGATGGGAGTAGGTGTTCTACATTACTATGCGATTCAATGGAGTCAATTGCTCAAAGTTAGAACGATTGTGATTCAGGGGAACGAACAATTACGATTACAAGGACTCTGTTCGCAATTATTTTTACCGAATGATTCTCTGTTATTTTCCTTTCGGCTTGAAAATGTGAAAAACAATGTATTGAAAAATTCATGGGTTCGGTCGGTTCGTATAAAAAGAATATTTCCATCAACATTAGCGATTACAATAATTGAGCGGGTGCCCGTTGCAATGGTGAGCGGAACAAAGACATTTTATGTTGATGCGGACGGAATTATACTTGCTCCGTTGTCGGAATGGATGCGATTTGATTTACCATTGATTTCCTCCGATGCGCAGTTGCGGTCAATGAGTTACAGTACCGAAATTCCTTTTTTACTTCGTCACTCGCTTGCAGTTGCAGTTTTGATGAAACAACGACACCGTGATGTGTATGCGTTGCTCTCGGAAATTCATTCGGATGTTAGCAACAACATTATTCTTTATACGTATGAAAATGGAATACCTGTGCTACTCGGAAAGGGCAACATCGATGAAAAATTATCGAACCTCTCCGCGTTTTGGATTGCATCGCTGAAAAGCATCAATGGAGAACAAATACATTCTCTCGATGCGAGATTTCAGGATAGAATTATTGTGAAGTGGAAGAATACTGAAGGAAGTACGAACAGAAACAGAGTAACAAGTTAATGGCAAAGAACGAACAATTACAACCACCGCTTTTTGTTGGACTTGATATCGGAACAACAAAAATATGCGTTATCATTGCTTCACCTAATGCAAAAGGAGAATTGAATGTTCTTGGCATTGGACAAGCGGATTCTGATGGCGTTACAAAAGGCGAAATCAAAAACCTCGAAAAAGTATCTGTTGCAATTCAAAATGCGCTTACGCTTGCCGAACAACGCGCGGGCGTAAAAATTACTTCCGTCGTTACGGGAATTGCTGGCGAACACGTGCAAAGTTTTCAAAGTCGCGGTGTTATTGCAATTAACAATGCTGAGCAGGAAATCAAACGCGAAGACGTGTTGCGACTATTGAACGATACGCGACGAGTTGCACTTCCCCCGGAGCAAAAAATTCTGCACGTATTTCCTCAAGAATTTATTATTGATGGACAAGGAGGAATTCACGATCCAGTGGGAATGAATGGAATTCGGCTCGAAGCGACAGTGCATGTTGTAACAAGCGCGAACAATGCGATGAAGAATATTGAAAAATGTGTTGAACGAACTGGGATAAAAATTCGCGATATCATATTGCAACAACTTGCATCGAGTTACGCAACGCTTGTGGATGAAGAAAAAGAACTTGGCATTGCGCTTGTGGATATTGGCGGAGGAACAACAGATATCGCTGTGTTTGAAGAGGGTGTGTTGCGTCATAGTGCTTCCATTCCGTACGCGGGAAATCATGTTACACAAGATTTGCGCAAAGGTCTCGGACTTTTACAAGAACAAGCGGAAAAAATAAAGTGCGAATACGGCAATGCGTTTTCAAAAAATATTATTGAAGACGAACCGATTGTGTTGCCGGGAATTGCGGGAAGAAGTCCGATAGAAATTTCCAAAGAAACTATTTGCAGAATTATTCAGCCACGAATGGAAGAAATATTTGAACTTGTTGCCGACGAACTGAAGCGCAATGGATTTGCGAAACGACTTGCGGCGGGGATTGTTCTCACCGGCGGCGGCGCAATGATAAATGGAACTTCGGATTTAGCGCAAACAATGTTTTCTATGCCGGTGAAGTTAGGAATTCCATTCGGATTTTCCGGCGGACTCGTACAAGAAATTGAACATCCGACGTATGCAACATCTGCGGGACTTGCATTGTATGCGTATCGTTATAGAGATAAAATGCACGACGATATTGAAGAAGAACATCCATTGAAAAATATACTGCAGGGTTTGAAGAAATGGTTAAAGCAGATGTAGTTTATTCGTTATTTGGTTCGTTCATTTGTCGGAAAGCACAAACCAATAAACGAACAAGCAAACACAATAAAAGAGTTTTTTAAAAAATATTTTACAAATAATTTAGAGAAAGAAAAGCAAAATGATTGAACTTGAATACAATAATGAACGTGGTGCAAAACTTCGAGTCGTTGGCGTTGGCGGCGGCGGCGGAAATTGCGTCAATAATATGATTGAAAAAGGAATGCGCGGCGTAGAATTTATCACGATGAATACGGATTCGCAAGCGTTGGAAAACAGCAAAGCATCGCGGAAAGTGCAGATTGGAAAATCATTGACTCGCGGACTTGGAGCGGGCGCAGATCCCTCTATTGGACAACGCGCAGCAGAAGAAGACCGTGAAGATATTGCTCGCTCTATCGAAGGTTGCGATATGGTTTTTATTACCGCCGGAATGGGGGGAGGTACGGGAACAGGAGCGGCGCCGGTAATTGCGAATATTGCCAAAAGCGCAGGAGCATTAGTTGTTGCAATAGTAACAAAACCGTTTTCTTCAGAAGGAAAACGAAGAATGTTTCAAGCGGAAACAGGAATTGCGGAATTGAAGAAACATGTTGATACGTTAATTGTTGTTCCCAATCAGAAATTGCTTTCACTTGTTGATAAGACGACCCCATTACGTGAAGCATTGAATCGCGCTAACGATGTTTTGTACAATGCGACGCGAGGAATTTCTGAAGTGATTACTATTCCCGGGTTTATCAATGTGGATTTTGCAGATGTTCGAACAGTGATGAAAGAAAGCGGCGATGCGTTGATGGGAGCAGGAATAGCAACGGGAGAACATCGCGCAATCGAAGCCGCACATGCTGCTATTTCTTCTCCGCTCCTCGATGATATTTCCATTTCCGGCGCGCGCGGGGTATTGATTAACGTTACTGGCGGAAATTCGATGACTCTGATGGAAGTAGATGAAGTTGCAAACGTTATTCATGAATCTACGGGAGATGATGCGAATGTTATTCTCGGCGCTGTAATTGACGAAAATGCAGGGGAAGAATTGCGTGTAACAGTGATTGCAACCGGCTTTAATAAAAAGAATGGTGCGATGAACAAGAAATCCGTTGCAAATTACCTGGAGCCGTTTCCTGTGGGAATATCAGAAAAGAATGCATTGGACGAACCGGCATTTGTTCGGAAAGGAATTGCCGTTTCCGGTGTAACGGTGCTTGATACTTTGCCGCTAACAAAAAATAAAATAGACAAGAGAGATGCAGATAAACCGGCATTTCTGAGGAGAATAATGGATTGAAAGAATGAGTATTGTAATTGTGATAGAGAAGCAATTTTTATTGAAGGAGTTTGCTTCTCTTTTTGTTAAGGATAAATAATTTTAAGAAACCACAGCAAAGTTTTGCAATAAGGTTTTTATTATTATTTTTTGAACAAAACAATAGAAAGAAACCATATCGAAGTTTGTTACAATTCTAATGCCAGAAGTCTCTAAACATTATCCTCCATCGCACGAACATCGCAGACTTGCGGCAATAATGTTCACCGACATCAAGGATTATTCCAAAAAGATGCAGAGTGACGAATCAGCCGCATTGCGAATGCTCGAAATCCATAATCAAATGATGCGGGAAAATATCGCGCGATATGAAGGAACGGTTGTTAAAACCGTTGGCGATGCATTTCTTGTTTCGTTTGATAGTGTTATCAATGCAACGGAATGCGCTGTCGAATGTCAGGAACGGTTTATTGAATACAATAAAGAAAAAGAGGAACATCAAAAAATTGTCATTCGTGTTGGCGTTCATCTCGGAGATATTATTGAGAAAGACAACGATGTATTCGGCGATGGTGTGAATATTGCTTCAAGAATTCAGTCAATGGCAGAGCCCGGCGGAATTAACATTTCGGAAAGCGTTTATCAACAAGTACGAAATAAACTTGACTTACCCTACCTTTCATTAGGCGCTCCCCAACTCAAAAATATAAAAGAAGCCATTAAAATTTATCAAATAATAATTGGCGATGGAAAACAGCGTTCTCCCTTTGCTACGCAATGGCTGATTTTTAAAACGTTGATGAGAAGACGAGAATGGAAAAGAAGATTGGCAATTGGTATTCCACTCGCGCTTCTTTGTTTATTTTTTGGATTGTCTTTTGATAATTATCCCAAGATTCAAAAATTTCGAGCAGATAATCTACCGTGGTTTTATTCATTAAAAAGTGTGGAAGGAAAAGTAGCTGTTTTACCTTTTGAAAATAATTCTAAGTTAGAAGATTACGCTGTTAACGGTATGACAGACGAAGTCATTTCTTCATTAGGTTCTATTAAAGGTTTGTTTATATTAGACCGAAATGCTGTAATCAAATATGACATTAAAGAACTTCCTAAAAATGAGAGAGAACTTCCAGCACTTCCACAAATTGCAGAAGAGCTTGGTGTTCGATACGTTATTAAAGGACTTGTAAGAAATGCTGGTGATAAATTGCGAATCAGTTATGAGGTATATGACAATCAAAAATCAAAAAAAACGGTTGGAAAACTTGATGAAGATTTTTCTGAGGAGAATATACTTGGAGTTCAGGAACGATTAGCCGGTTCTATTGCAAAAGAACTCCGCATCACAGTTACAAAAGAACAACAAGCTGCAATCGCCGCGAAAACCCAAGTGAATTCTAAGGCGTATGATTTTTCATTGCGGGGGTTAGATTATTTACGCAGAAATACGAAACGTGACAACGAATTTGCATTGCAAATGTTTGAAAAAGCAGTCGCGCTTGATACATCGTTTGCTTTGGGTTATGCTGAACTTGCGTATGCGCAATGGCTACACTATAGTTGGTACGGAAGCGGTGGGAAAGACCTTCTCGATCATAGTTTGAAAAATGCACAACGCGCCCAACAATTGAACCCCCAATTGGGTGAAGCATATCGAGTTATCGGTGCAGTCTATTCAATGGCACCGCCGTTAGCATCCAATTACACGGATGATGTGAACGCATTAAACAAAGCGATTGAACTGAACCCGAACGATGCTATTTCCTATTATCTGCTTGGGTCTGTGTATGAAAGAAAAGATTTAAACCAATCACTTTCCTATTACGAACAAGCAATACAACGAAGTCCAAGCAATTCTTTGTTTTATTTAGGAAAAGGAAGAGCGTTGATGAAAAACAAAATGTTGGATTCTGCAATTGCGATTGTGAGAGAAGCAATTGAATATCAACCGGACCAAATTCAGGGATATTTGCAACTGGGTAATTTGTTTATTCAAAAAGAAAATCTTGGTGAAGCGGAAAATTCGTTTCGCAGAGCAATTCAACTTCAACCGGATAATACTGCGGGCTATTTGGGATTAGCAAAAATGTATCGCCAATTGGGAAAATATGAAGATGCATTAACACAATATCAAAGCGCGTTGTTGCGAGATTCAACGAACCGCGAAGTGTACTTTGGATTGGGCGAAAGCAATCTTTCTTTGAGAACACTGAAAGACGCAAGAAAATATTTCGATAGAGTAATTGAAATCGGGCAGTATGATTTCCGCATTGTCAACGATGTTGGACGCGCGTATGAGCGTATTGGTGATTTTGAAACGGCATTGTATTATTTTGACCTTTCCATTGAAAAGAATCCGAATGCACAAGCCGCTGGAGGAGAAATTTCTGTGGATGCACTGGAAAAGAAAGCGCAGATGCTGGTTTCATTAGGACGTTTGGAAGAAGCAGTAACAGCAATGGAAAAAGTTGTTGAACTCAAAAAAGATTTTGCTATTCCATATTCCAATTTGGCATTATTTTTAAATATGGCTCTGCGACCTCAAGAAGCAATCACGGCAATCAAGAAATATCCTCATTATTTGGATGAACCCGATTTACTGATGAAACTAGGAATGAGTTATCGTATGCTTGGTGATATCAATAATTCATTAGTAAGTTACAGTGCCGCAGAAGAATTGTATAAAAAACGCCTGGAAACTGCGCCACGAGACCAAGTCTTACTTTCCTTTGTAACTGAAACGTACTATCATCGAGGGATTTCTTTTGAGAAGGCGGGAAAACAAGCGGATGCATTTAATCAATTTGATAAAGCACTTAAATATTATCAGGATAAATTAAATGACGACCCGGGAAATCTTGAAGTCATTGGATATATCGGAGTCATTAAAGCACGATTAGGCGATAAAAGCGGCGCACTTCAAACAATTCAAAAACTTGAATCGGATGTATCTTCTGACGCGATAGCGAATTATCAAATTGCCGCAGTTTATTCTGTGCAAAATGATATTCCCAACGCCGCAAAATATCTGAGAAAAGGAATTGCGTTAGGTTTTAAAGAATTTGGTTTTATGATGATTGACCCCGATATGGAGAATTTGATTAAATCAAAAGAAGGACAATCGCTATTGAAACAGAAGAAAAAACTTCCAAGTTAATTTTATTTTGAAAAGAAAGGTACGTAATTAAATGATTGAGCATTCACACGTTGACGATATAAACGTGTTGATGAAACGCCGCCGCGAAGAACTCGAAGAACTTAAAAAATTCAATATCAATCCATATCCGTATGAATTTTCTCGTACGGATTTTTCGTCAGATATCCTTGCTTCATTTTCCGATGATGCGCCGAAAAGAAATGTTGCAATCGCCGGAAGAATTATGTCGCTTCGCAGAATGGGGAAAGCATCATTCTGCCACATTCAAGATTCGAAGGGAAAAATTCAAGTTTATTTGAAGAAGGATGATGTTGGAGAAATTTATGATGCGTTCAAACTTCTCGACATTGGTGATATAATTGGAGTAAATGGATTTATCTTTCGAACAAAGATGGGAGAAGTTTCTGTTCACGCAGAAAGTTTTTCTGTTCTCTCAAAATCGTTGCGTCCACTTCCGATTGTAAAAGAAAAAGTTGATGAACAAGGAAACACTGTAACATTCGACGAATTTTCTGACAAAGAACTTCGCTATCGTCAGCGTTATGTTGATTTGATTGTCAATCCTCACGTGCGCGAAGTTTTTTTCAAGCGTGCGCAAATCGTTAAAACGATTCGCAACTTTCTCGATGCACAAGGATTTCTTGAAGTCGAAACTCCAGTTCTTCAACCCTTGTACGGCGGCGCATTTGCTCGTCCGTTCATAACGCATCACAACGCACTCGACACACAATTATATTTGCGAATAGCAGACGAACTCTATTTGAAACGCTTACTTGTTGGCGGAATTGATGGCGTGTACGAAATCTCCAAAGATTTTCGCAACGAAGGAATGGACAGAAACCACAACCCGGAATTTACGATGATGGAAGTGTATGTTCCCTACAAAGATTACGTGTGGATGATGAAAATGGTGGAGAAAATGTTTGCAGAAGTTGCACTTGCAATTAATGGTTCATTGAAATGTAATGTTGATGATAAAGAAATAAATCTCTCTGCTCCGTTTCAACGTTTGACAATGTTTGATTCGATTGAAAAGTACACGGGAAAAAATCTTCGAGGAAAAAATGAAAATGAACTTCGCGCTATCGCAAAAGAACTTCAAGTTGAAGTTGATAAAATTGCATCGAGCGGAACAATTATTGATTCAATTTTTTCTGAAAAAGTTCAGCAGCATTTAATTCAACCGACGTTCATTACGGATTACCCCGTTGAAATGTCACCGCTTGCAAAACGACATCGCACAGAAGAAGGGCTTGTAGAACGATTTGAATTATTCATCAACGCACAAGAAGTGTGCAACGCATTTTCTGAACTCAATGACCCGCTCGACCAACGCTCGCGATTTGAAGAACAAATGAAGCAGCGAGAACGAGGAGATGTTGAAGCGCAAGTTCTCGATGAAGATTTTTTGCGCGCAATGGAATTTGGTATGCCTCCCGCTGCCGGACTCGGAATGGGAATTGACCGATTGACAATGCTTCTTACGAATCAACATTCCATTCGCGATGTGGTTTTGTTTCCGCATATGAAACCGGAAAAGTAAATTCCAAATGACAAAAAACAAATTACAAATAAATTTCAAAATTCAATTTTCGAAAATTATCGTACGGATTTGAAATTTGTTCATTGGAATTTATTTGAAATTTGAAATTTGTTTTTTGGAGTTTTTCTCGAAAACGTTTTCGCTAAGCAAATGCAATTCATTATCGCTCTTCATAATCATCAACCAGTCGGAAACTTCGGTGAAGTTTTTGAAGAAGCGTATGCAAAATCCTACCACCCATTTCTCACAACACTCGAAAAATTTCCCAACGTAAAAGTTTCGCTGCACTATTCCGGAATTCTTCTCGAATGGATTCGGCAATATCGAAAAGAATTTTTTCCGCTTCTCAAAAAAATGATTGAACGCGAACAGGTCGAAATGCTTGGCGGCGGATTTTACGAACCGATTCTTTGTTCTATTCCTAAACGAGATCAAGTTTCTCAAATCAAAAAACTTTCCGCATATCTCAATAATCATTTTGGAGTAACAACGAAAGGCATTTGGCTCACAGAACGAGTTTGGGAACAATCGCTCGTTTCTTCCATCGTGGAAGCGGGAATTGAATTTACAATGCTTGACGACACGCATTTTTTCTACGCAGGATTAGAAGAAAAAAATATGCGAGGATTTTTTCTTACGGAAGATGAAGGAAATGTTTTGAAAATTTTTCCGATGAGTATGCAAATGCGGTATGCGATTCCGTTTCATACGATTGAAAAATTAGAAAATGAGTTGAGAGAAATTGAGAATGAAGTAGTTAGTAGCGAGAAGTCAGTAGTCAGTAGTCAGTTGTCAGTAGATAAAACTACAAACCACAAACCACAAACCACAAACCATAAACTTTCAAACTCGCAACCAGCAACTCGCAATTCGCAACTTTTACTCTACGGTGATGACGGAGAAAAATTCGGTGTATGGCCAAAAACGTACGAACACGTATTTGAGAAAAAGTGGTTAGAACAATTTTTTGAAATGCTCGAAGAAAATTCTTCGTGGTTACAAACGAAAAATTTTTCAGAAACCGTGAATGAAATTACTCCGCTTGGAACTATTTACTTACCGACTGCATCATATTCAGAAATGCTGCATTGGGCATTACCAACACAAGCGTTTGAAGAGTACGAAGATTTTGAGAAACAATTAGAGAAGAAAAAACTATTTGAAAAGAATAAGCGATTTGTGCGCGGTGGATATTGGAAAAATTTTTCGTTCAAATATTCGGAAGTCAATTGGTTGCATAAAAGGATGTTGAATGTTTCCAAACAAATTTCGTTGCAGACAAATCGAAATGATGCAATCCAAAAAGCGGAAGAGCACTTACATTCAGCGCAATGCAATGATGTGTATTGGCACGGAGTTTTTGGCGGATTGTATTTACCATGGCTTCGCCGTCCGATTTTTCAGAATTTGATTGCTGCAGAAAAAATTATTTCCAACAATGAAAATAAAATTTCTGAAATTGATTTGGACATAGACGGCGAAAAAGAAATTTGTGTTTCGACTCCATCGCTCAACCTTTTTTTGAAACCATCACTCGGAGGAGAAATTGCAGAAATAGATTTCAAGCCGATTGCACATAATTTGAGTGATGTGGTTACGAGAAGGAGAGAAGGTTATCATCGAAAAGTTTTTATTGCAAAGAAGGAAATTGAAAATGAAGTTGCAACGATTCACGATTCGGTAAAAACGAAAGAGGAGGGAATTGAACAGTATTTAGTTGAAGATAAATTTCGACGAATATCATTACTCGACCATTTTTTTGACGCGAAGATTTCGTTAGAAAATATTCGACAACAGAATTGGAAAACGATTTCAAACTTTGCGGAAGAACAGTATTCTTCTTCAATTCAAGAAACGGAAAATCAATTTCAAATTTCTTTACAGCGAAACGGAAATATTGTTCAACGTAAAAAAGAAATTCCAGTTCGGTTGCAAAAAAATATTTCAGTCCTCAAATCAAATGCGGAACTTGAAATTGTTTATAGCATAGTAAGTGAAGAAAAATTTTCTAACATTTATTTCGGCAGCGAATGGAATCTTACTCTTTCTGCAGGCGATGCCGATGATAGATATTTTCTCATCAATAATTCAAAACCGAAAAATTTTCATTTGCGAAGCGAAGGAATAAGTGAAAATGTTTCTTCACTGAAAATGATTGATGAATGGCTGAATATCGAAGTTGAATTTGTTTTCGATGAAGCAACAACGCTATGGCGATTCCCTGTTGAAACGGTTTCGCTTTCGGAAGATGGTTTTGAGCGCGTGTATCAAGGTTCGTGCTTACTACCGTTGTGGAATTTAAAAGGCATGAAGCATTTTGAAACATCGTATAGATTTTCAATTAGAAAATTCAAGTGAAACAACATTTTACTTTGCTTCTGTCATTGATTTCGATGAATAATATTTCGTTCTCTATTTCTGATTCTACCCAAACAGAAACTCAACAAATCAATTCAACACGCGTTGCATTGGTTTGCCTTGCAGCTTCTGGATTTATTGCGGCTGGACATTTTCAAAATTACGATGCGTGGTGGAAGGGAAACAGAAACGGATTTCGATTTGTATCTGGGAAAAAAGATGATGGAGAAAAGTACCGTAACGCGGATAAATTCGGTCACAACTATTATTCGTTTTTAGTGAGTGACGTAATTGGAAATGCTTTTGTTTGGTCGGGAATTGAAAAACGCAACGCATTTTTTTATGGTGGAACAATCGCGTGTTTATTTCAATCGTATGTAGAAGTGGAAGATGGAACGCATCCCGAATTAGGATTTTCGTTTGGTGATGCGGTTGCGAACATAACCGGTTCGTATTTTCCCTTATTGCAGAATGAATACCCGTTATTCAAAAATTTTACATTTAAGTACAGTATAATTGATGCAGGAAATGTGGAAAAAGGTTTGAATAGAACATTGATTGACGATTACGAAAGTCAATACTTTTGGTTGAGTGCGAAAATTCCCAAAATGATTTTTGGTTCGGAAAATTTTTTTGCAAGGTTTTTCAATGTTGCAGTTGGCTATAGTGTGAAAGGAATTCATCCGCCGATTCATCGAGAAGCGGAATGGTATGTTGCGCTCGATTACGATTTTGAAGCAATTCCAATTGAAGGAAGTTTTGCGCGTTCTTTTTTTCACGTGTTGAATTATTTTCATTTTCCCTCGCCGATGATTCGCGTTATGCCAAAGTTTATTTCGTATGGATTGCGATGGTAAAATTTTCCATTATCATTCCGACGCTCAATGAAGAAAAACTTCTTGAGAAATTGCTTTCTCAAATTACTGATGAAATCAAAAGTACATTTCAGTTGGAAATAATTGTTAGCGACGGTGGAAGTACGGATAGCACGATTTCTATTGCAAAAAAATATTCGGATGTAATTGTTCAAAAAGAAATAATCGAAAACGAAAATATTGCAATCGGAAGAAATCGCGGAGCAAAAATTGCGAACGGAGAAATTCTTGTTTTCTTAAATGCGGATACGCAATTTCAAAATGCAAAAGAGTTTTTTCGGGAAGTGATTTTTATTTTTGAAAAACAAAATATCGTTGGAATTACTTGTAGCGTGTATGTTGTGCCGAAGGAAGAACTCTTCGGTGATAGGATCATTCATTTTGTTATCAATCATTGGTTTTGGTTCTTGAATCTCGTTGGAATCGGAATGGGACGTGGTGAATGTCACGTTGTGAAGAAAGAAATTTTTCAACAACTTCATGGTTATAACGAACGAATGTCGGCGGGAGAAGATTTTGAATTTTTCACTCGACTAAAAAATAAAGGAGAACTAAAATTTTTGAGAAATATTGTTGTGTATGAATCTCCGCGTCGTTACAGAAAATACGGATATATGAAAGTATTATTTCAATGGTTTTTGAACGCAATGTATGGTGTACTATTTCGAAAGTCATATTCTACAAAGTGGGGAATAATTCGATGAAAAATACTTTCGCTTGGAAAACATATTTTTTTATATTTGAACCGAATTCAAAAATAAGTGCATTTTTTTTACAAAATAGATATTTCTAAAAACCAGAGGAGTCCTCATCTGTGAGAAAACGTTTTTCTCTATATACATTAATTGCTGTAACGATTGCATCCATACTTTTTGGAGCAGTGCTACAAACTGTTATTTCTGAAGATAATATATATCAGCAAGTTCGCAAGTTTTCTGAAATATTGAGTAATGCGCAGAAAAATTATGTAGATAATGTTGATACGGAACAATTGGTCGAAAGCGCAATCAATGGAATGTTGGAAACGCTTGACCCTCATTCGATTTATATCCCCGCCAAACAAATGCAAAAGGTTACTGAAGATTTTCAAGGTTCATTTGAAGGTATAGGAATTGAGTTCGATATTATCAATGATACGCTTACGGTTATATCGCCAATTCCTGGCGGTCCAAGCGAAGCATTGGGAATTCAAGCGGGAGATAAAATCATAAAGATTGATACTTCTAATGCAATTGGAATAAAACGTGATGATGTACCAAAAAAATTACGAGGGAAAAAAGGAACGAAAGTAAAAGTTGAAATTTTACGTTTAGAAGAAAGCAAATTATTGGAATATGAAATCATCCGCGACAAAATTCCTATTTATACTGTTGATGTTGCGTTTATGGTGAATAGCGAAATAGGATACATAAGCGTTAATAGATTTGCCGCAACCACGTATGAGGAGTTTGCGCAAGCGTTAACAACACTGAAAGAAGCGGGAATGAAAAAATTGATTTTGGATTTGCGGAACAATCCCGGAGGTTATCTTGACCAAGCGTTTCAGATGGCGGATGAATTTTTACCTGCGGGAAAGAAAATTGTGTACACAAAAGGGAGACAACCACAATTTAACGAAGAATATTCTTCCGATGGTAAAGGAAAATTTCAAACTATCCCGCTCGTTGTTTTGGTAAATCAGGGTTCTGCATCGGCGAGCGAAATTGTTTCCGGCGCAGTGCAGGATTGGGATAGAGGATTGATTGTCGGCGAAACCACGTTTGGAAAAGGATTAGTGCAGCGTCAATTTCCGTTACCTGATGGTTCAGCATTTCGGTTGACGACTGCGCGGTACTATACCCCTTCCGGAAGATTGATACAGCGTCCGTATGGGAGCGACCACACGGCCTACAGAAAAGAAGTAGCCGTAAGAGAAGAATCTGAAGGAGAAAATCTCGAACATTCAAACGAAGCCGATTCTACAAAGCCAAAATTCACAACAGCAGGAGGACGAACGGTTTTTGGCGGAGGTGGAATTACACCGGATTTTGTTATTAAAGCAGAAAAGTTGCAAAAATATACCGCACAACTACGCGGACGGTCTGTATTTCTGGAGTTTGCTAACAGATATATGGACAGGAATGGAACTTCCATACGCGCAAAGTATGAGAAAAAACTCGAAGTATATTTTAAGGAATTTACTATAACTCAAGAAATGGTTGATGAATTATTGGGAATAGCAAAAACAAAAAATATTGAAATGAATGAATCCGAATTTCAGAAAGACATTTCATACATCAAAGCATCAATGAAATCGCAAATTGGTCGAATGATGTTTGGTAATCAAGGTTGGTATCCAATTTTATTGAACGAAGATAATCAGTTTCTCAAGTCAAAAACACTTTTCCCGGAAGCAGAAAAATTGGCGCATTTCCGGTAATCACCGTGCGAAAAAATTCGTTACAACGATACACGATTTTAGTTGCAGTTGTATTATTATCGTTCTTCTATAATCTCTTTTCTGCACCGACGCCGATAGAAAGCGGGAACGTTGTTTTTTATGAAGGTGAAAACTTGCTATACAATGTTCGTTACGGATTTATTGATTTAGGCACCGTAAGAATGAAAACGTTCGGCAAATTTGTTAAAAACGGGAAAACACTTTGGAAGGTATGTTCATACATTGATTCGTACCAAGGTGTGCCATTTGTTGACCTACACGTCATTTACGAAAGCCATATAGACGAAAGCGGTTATCCATCGCAATTTACTGCACGAACGTTTGACGATGGCAAATGGTATTATACTGTTTATGATTTTGACCAGACGCAACACAAGATATTTGTAACGATTGGCACGGGAACGAAAGACGTAATGAAAAGCGCAACGTATCGCGATACGGTAGCGGTAAATAAAAAATATCAAGATGGTCTTTCGATATTTTATTATGCGCGTCAAAAATCCGGCTTAAATATGTTTGAAGTTATTCCAACATATCAGAACGAAAAAGTATCCACAACGGATTTACAATTCTCAAGTTCAGTTTCGTTGACAGAATTGGACGCAGTGGATTACCCAGTTTCGATACATTATTTAGAAGGGAAAGCAAATTTTATCGGTATCTTCGGACTAACGGGCGGTTTCCGTGGATGGTTTTCCAGCGACGATGCACGTGTTCCGATATTAGCAAAACTGAATGTATTGTTAGGGAGTGTAACATTTGAATTGATTGAGTGGAAACGTGGAACGTGGACTCCGCCGCATAGTTTTGACGAATAAAAAAGAATAAATTGCTAATACCGTATAAAAATATTTTACCGAATGTTCATCCAACAGTCTATATTGCTGAAGGAGCAAAAATTATTGGAGACGTTGTTATCGGAAAAAATTCCAGTATTTGGTTTAATGCCGTTGTACGCGGAGACGTGAACTATATTCGTATCGGTGAAAACACGAACATTCAAGATGGGTGTTTGTTGCACGTTCGCAATAATAAGTATCCGTTGGTACTTGGTTCCAATGTAACGTTAGGTCACGGAGTAATCGCCCATGGATGTATGATAGAAAACTATTGTTTATTAGGAATGGGTGTTATTGTTTTGGATAACGCTCGCATTGGTTCTTATTCGCTTATTGCCGCGGGAACAGTTGTCAAAGAACATCAAATAATTCCGGAAGGTATGTTGGTTGCAGGGATTCCTGCAAAAATACTTCGTCCCCTTTCAGAGGAGGAAAAACATTCATTAGAACAAAGCGCAGAAAATTATGTTCAATATGTACGCAACTATCGAGAAGCAAATTAGAGAGTTAAAAAAATCGGTATGAAGATAACATTTTGGGGAACTCGAGGTTCGATACCTTCTCCCGGATTACATACCGTTCGCTATGGAGGAAATACGCCGTGCATTGAAATCCGTTTGGACGATAATTCCCTTATCATTCTTGATGCAGGAACGGGAATTCGTATGTTAGGAGATAAATTATTAGCCGAAGGAAACCCCATAAACGCGGCACTGTTAATAACGCATCAGCATTGGGACCATATACAGGGATTGCCATTTTTCAAACCCGCATTTATTGGTGGGAATAAGTTTATGGTAATCGGTTCAAGTGTGCGTGGTATTTCATTGAAGCGCGCACTTTCCAATCAAACAAAACGAATGTATTTTCCTGTTCGACTGAAAGAGATGGAAGCAACATTTACTTTTCGTTCTGTCAAAGAAGAACAATTTGAAGTTTTTGGGGCAACGGTAAATACGATTTACGTGAACCATCCGGTATTTGCTCTCGGTTATCGTATTCATCACCGAGGATGTTCCGTAGTATATATCAGTGATAATGAGCCTGTGGATAGTCAAACCATTGCACAGATGAGTTCCAAACGTTCTATTATCCAAAGTTACATCAATCACGGAAACGATTTGAATCAGAAACTTTATGATTTTTGCCGCGGTGCAGATTTGTTAATCCACGATTCGTTTTTTACTCCCGATGAATATGTTCAACACATCGGATGGGGACATTCACATTATCTTTTTACTTTACAAGTTGCGCGGGAAGCAAAAGTAAAACATTGTGTATTTTTTCACCATCATCCTGAACGCAAAGACGAGGAAATTGATGATATGGTTCAGATATGTAAGCGTGAAATAGAGCGAACGAATATTGCGATGGAATGTTCCGCGGCAATAGAAGGTCAAACAATTGTACTTTGAATTGTTTCAATGAACAAGAAACACAGCGGAAGGATTGAAATTTTTCATCAACATCGCTGGCTTCGGTTTAAAAAAGTTATTGCTCAAGAAATAGTGCATAGTGTTATCCACTGTGAACGATATGCGCTTCAAGAAGTGAACGTAATTTTTGTTGACGATGCATTTATGAAAAAACTTCACAAAGAATATTTTGATTTGTCTATCGGAACAGATGTGATAAGTTTTAGGTTTAATAGTGGCAAACAAATAGAAGGTGAAATATATATTTGTCTCGATACAGCGCAGAAACAAGCGAAACAATATTTCCAAACATACACGCAAGAAGTTTCGCGGCTTCTCATTCACGGAACACTTCACCTTCTTGGTTACGACGACACAACAGTGGCGACACACAAAAAAATGACACAAAAAGAAAATTTTTATTTACAAAATATACTCTTGTAAATTCATAACGATGTACGATAAAATTGTTGAAATACTCATTTATCTCCTTTTAGAAATAAAAGAAAAGCAAAGTCTGAACGACCTTGATTTATCCAAACTCGAAGAGAGCGGGTACTCGCCGATAGAAATAAGCGCAGCACTGAGTTGGTTATTTGAAAAAATGCGATTTAATGAAACCAAACTTCCATTGCAAACAACCGCAGATTCTTCCCGTTCATTTCGGATATTTCACGACGTAGAAAAACTTGCTATTGACGCGAAAGCGCGCGGATTTCTTATGCAATTGCGCGAACTCAATCTTGTTACCGAAATTGAACTGGAATACATTATTGAACGTATAATGCTCAGCGGATATTCACACGCAAACATTGAAGATGTGAAAGCAATTGTCTCTTCAGTGTTTTTTGAAATGAAAGACCCTTCATTATACGGCGCAAGTAATAAGATTTTCGATAGCGGAACAATTCATTAACACAAAAAGGCAACTATGGCGAAAGCCGCACAATCTCTTGTCATCGTCGAATCTCCTTCGAAAGCAAAAACCATTTCCAAATATTTAGGCGCAGGTTATACTGTTGAAGCAACTGTTGGACACGTGCGCGATTTACCGAAAAGCAAACTCGGCGTTGATGTCGAAAACAACTACGAATGCGAATACGTTACAATCAAAGGCAAAGGCGAAGTTCTTAAAAAACTTCGTGCGAAAGCAAAAGATGCAACATCGGTTTATCTTGCAACTGACCCAGATCGAGAAGGAGAAGCAATTGCATGGCATATCGTAAAAGAAGTTTTCGGAAATGATGGAAAAGGCAAAACGTTTCGCGTACTTTTTCACGAGATAACGCCGCGTGGAATTGCCGAAGCAATGAAACATCCGCTCAAAATCAATGACAAACTTGTTGATTCGCAACAAGCGCGGAGAGTGATGGATAGAATTCTTGGATACAAAGTTTCGCCGTATTTATGGAAACGCGTGTACTATGGATTATCTGCAGGCAGAGTTCAATCGGTTGCATTGCGCTTGATTTGCGAGCGTGAAGAAGAGATTCAAGCATTTGCGGCAACGGAATATTGGTCAATTGTTGGTGAGTTTTCGCATACATCGTCAGAATCGTTTTTTGCAAAACTTTTTAAAATTCATAAAAAAGAAATTATTGTTCCAGAAAAGGACTATCTGAATGAATTACGGAAAAAAGGAACATTGCATCAGTACACGTGGATAGAAAATGAATCAGCAGCAATAGAGTTAATGAACGATATACGGCAACATCATTTTTCCGTTTCCGATATTCAGAAGAAAATATCGAAGCGTAATCCATCGCCGCCGTTTATTACGAGTACAATGCAACAAGAAGCCGCTTCCAAACTTCGTTTTTCCGCGAAGAAAACAATGATGGTTGCGCAGCAATTATACGAAGGAATTGAATTGGGAGAAGAAGGAACTGTAGGCTTGATTACGTATATGCGAACGGATTCGACACGATTGAGCGAAGATATTGTATCGGAACTTCGCGAGTATATTTTTCGAACGTACGGAAAAGAATATATCCCCGAAGAACCGCTTGCGTATAAAAAAAAGAAATCATCGCAAGATGCTCACGAAGCAATTCGCCCGACAATGCTGAAACATTCTCCGAAAGCAATAAAAAAATTTCTTACCCCGCAACAATATTCGTTATACGAATTGATTTGGAGTCGTTTCGTTGCGTGTCAAATGAGCCCCGCTACATTAGAAACAACTACTGCATTGATAGAAGGCGGTCCTTATTTGTTTAAAGCAACCGCGTCGCAATATGTATTCCGCGGATTTTTACAGGCGTATGATGATGCGGAAGAAGAAATAATAACGGATGAAGACTCTGAACTGGTCAAGAAAAAAATTCCATTGTCATTGCAAGTGTATCAAAATGTTTTTGTCGAACAACTTATTCCGCATCAGCATTTCACAAAGCCGCCTGCTCGCTATTCTGAAAGCACATTGGTAAAAGAATTGGAATCTCTTGGTATTGGAAGACCAAGCACGTATGCGTCAATTGTGAGTACTGTTCAGGAACGCGGATACGTGGAACAGCGAGAACGTCGTTTGTTTCCCACATCATTAGGTATTGATGTGAACAAAATCCTTGTGCATAATTTTCCCGATATTTTTAACGTTCAGTTCACTGCGACGATGGAAGAAGAATTGGAAACCATTGCTACAGGAAAACAGAAATACAAAAAAGTACTGGACGATTTTTATGTTCCTTTTGTACGATCTTTGGAACAAGCGGAACAACGCGAGCATGCTCTTCCGCACGAACATCAAACAGAAGCCGCTGGACAATTGTGCGAAAAATGCGGAAAGCCAATGATTGAACGTTGGGGACGTAACGGAAAATTTCTTGCTTGTTCGGGATATCCGGAATGTAAAAGTACAAAGCCATTGAAAAGGGAAGTGGAAGAAATTGCAAAACCTACGGGCGTAGTGTGTGAAAAATGCGGAAGTGAAATGGTGTTTAAACTGAGCAAGTTTGGAAAATTTCTCGGATGTTCAAATTATCCCGAATGTAAAAATATTAAACCGATTACGTTGGGAATAAAATGTCCAACATGTAGCGAAGGCGATGTTCTTGAACGAAAATCGAAACGAGGGAAAGCGTTTTACGGATGTTCCCGGTATCCCGATTGTGATTTTGTGAGTTGGGATAAACCGGTAAATATGCCGTGCGATGTGTGCAACAATAAATTTATTGTAAAAAAATATTCTCAAAAGCGCGGAGAATATTTCCAATGTCCTAATTGCAAAGCGGAAATATCGAAAGAAGTTCAGGAAATAGCAGTAAACTGATTTTCACCGATGGAACAGTATGTAGAAAATTTTTTGCAATATCTTCGTTCGCGATGTTTTTCGCCGCATACAGTTGAAGCGTATGAAACGGATATCCGTCAGTTTGTATCGTTCTTAAAAAAATATTTTGAACAAGAATTCGTTGCATTAGAACAAATTGACGTAGCGACAATTCGTCATTTTCTTGGTTATTTATTCGAACAGAATTTTCAAAAAAAAAGTATCAATCGGAAACTTTCTTCTGTGCGGTCGTTGTTTCACTATTTACTCAAAGAAAAAATTTACACGCAAAATCCTGCGTTGCGAATTTCAAACGCAAAAAAAGAAAAACGGTTGCCATCGTTTCTTTCTGAGGATGAAGCGGAGAAGTTAATGGATGTGCCGGATACTTCGTCAGTCGCTGGTTCACGCGATTCAGCAATTCTTGAATTGTTGTACAGCACAGGAATACGTCGTGCTGAATTGATTGGATTAAATTTGAGCGATGTGGATTATATTGGGAATTGTGTTCGCGTTATGGGGAAAAGAAATAAACAGCGCATTGTTCCGTGTGGAAACATCGCATTGAAAAAATTGAAACATTATTGTTCAATTCGGCAAGAATTATTTACCGAACAAACAACGGATGATGATAGAGATGCAATATTTCTCTCGAAAAACGGAAAGCGGTTTTTACCTTGGACATTGACGCTATTAGTGAAAGCATATATCAAACAAGTTTCTGATGTTTCAAAAAAAAGCCCGCATACGTTGCGTCATACTTTTGCAACGCATTTGCTTAATCGCGGCGCGGATTTGCGTTCCGTCAAGGAAATGCTTGGTCACGAACAACTTTCGACGACACAAATTTATACGCATCTTACGCCGGAACGATTGAAAAAAATGTATGAACAAGCGCATCCGAGAGCATAAAAAATTTTATTCACTAACAAGAAAGATATAACTAAAGAACTTATGGATATTCATATAACATCAAGAAAAATAAAAATTGGTTCGCTCTTGAAAGAGCATGCACATTCGGAAATAGAAAAATTTGAACATTTGTTTGAACACATTCAACGTTGTGATGTTATTTTTAGTAAAGATGGTCAAGCCCCAAATACCAATGTGGCAGAGATTGTTCTCCACGCGAATGGACATTTTCTCACATCGAAAGAGCAAACGGAAGATTTTCGAAAATCACTTGATATAGCAGCCGAAAAAGTATTTCATCAATTAAGTACGTATAAATCGAAACTAACATCGCGCAAGAAATCCAAAGTTGCGCGTACGCGTAAAGCACTTTCGTAAAATCATTACCGTCTTGGACAATTTTAAGCAAAACGAAACGCCCAAAAAAAGTATCACCGTCGAATATTTGTACGAAACCATCAAACATCGCGTTCATTTGGAGCAACTGAATGGCACGACAGGTTTCTCTGCTGTAATTACAGATAAAAATATTCATCGTCCGGGACTTGCGCTTGCGGGATATGTTGATTTATTTACGTATGATCGCGTTCAGGTTGTTGGAAATACGGAAGTTCGGTACTTACAATCGTTGCCCAACGAGAGAGCAAAAGATTCATTTGAAGGAATCATTCAATTTCCGATTCCTTGTATTATCGTTACGAACAATAATGAATTGTGCAGCGAACTTATTCAAAGTGCAACGGAAAAAAATATCGCACTGTTTCGCACACCGTTTGAAACGACGAAACTTATTTATTTTGTAAGCGATTTTCTTGATGACCAGTTTGCACCGCAATCTACTATTCACGGTTCGTTGGTAGATGTGTACGGTGTCGGACTTTTGTTAACAGGAAAATCTGGAATTGGGAAAAGTGAAATTGCATTGGATTTGGTGGAACGCGGTCATCGTCTTGTTGCGGATGATGTCGTTACGATAACGCGCAAAGGAGAAAGCATTCTGATGGGTGCGGGAACAAATCTTGTAAAACATTTTATGGAAATACGCGGTCTCGGTTTGATTGACGTTCGAAGTATGTTCGGCATTCGCGCAATACGTTTTCAAAAGCGTGTGGAAATTATTGTTGAACTTGAAGAACGCAATTCTGAAAATGATTACACAAGAACGGGTTTAAGTTCTGCCGTGAGGGAACTTTTGGGCGTTGAAGTGCAAACTGTTAAACTTCCAATTTTTCCGGGTAAAAATGTAACCGTTATTTGCGAAGTGATAGCACTGAACTATCTACTAAAACACTATGGCTATGATGCTGCAAAAGAATTTTCAAAACGACTTGAACACGTTATCAGTGAAAAATCGCAACATCGCAAAACGGAAGAAATGAGAGTTGTTGACTATTTTGAACACGATTTTGAATAAATTCTTTAAAAATGAAATTTTGTTCATTTTCAAAATTTATTAAAATAACACTTGACACGAATGTGTTTTTTCTTTAAATTTTCGCCGCAAAAAAGTATACTACGATGAAACACTTATACACAAAACTACTCCGGATGTGCGAGCTACTCAGAAAACGGATTTTCGTCTATTCGGATGAAACATCGAACTTTCGCGAAGTGAACAAAGCCTATGTAAAACTTTTTGGAATTGTTCTTTCCTCGCTATTGCTTGGAGCGATGGGAACGATGGTAATTGTGCTTGTATTCTCTTCTGTGTCGTTGGATTCAGTTCTTGTGCAAAACGAAAATACTATACTGAAAAACCAACTTCAACGGATGGAAATCGAAGTTGAAAAAATGAAAACCGAACTTGGACATATTTCATTGCAAGGAAACAAACTTCGAATGTTAGTGGATTTACCCGTTGTTGATAAATCAATAGCAAAAGCAGGAACAGGAGGAACGGAAGATGTATTCTCTAATGTAACTTCAGAAACGAGCAATACATTCAGTTCGGCAATATCAAAACTTACCTCACTTCAAAGAGAAATACGTATACAACAACAAAGTTTTAAGCAAATAAAAGAGAAAGCAGAATTCAATAAAAAATTTTTCGACTGTTTACCATCGTTGAAACCGATGGAAGGTTATTATTCGCCTACTGGATTTGGAAACAGAATGCATCCGGTTCTTGGGTTATATAAAACGCACGTTGGACTTGATATCATCGGAAATGTTGGAACACCGATTTATGCCGCAGGAGATGGCGTTATCGAATTTTCCGGGCGAAATACGGGCGGATATGGTTTGATGATAGAAATAAATCATGGTTTCGGATATAAAACGTTATACGCACATTGTTCAAAAGTATTCGTAAAAGAAGGAGCGAGAGTGAAGCGAGGCGATATTATTGCAAAGAGTGGAAAATCCGGTTTAGTTTCAGGTCCGCACCTTCATTATGAAGTAAGTTACAACGGAGTAAAACAAAATCCCGTGGATTTCTTTTTTGATGATATTCATCTATCAACATTTAAAAATCGCCGCATTGCACAAAAATAACAAAGAGAAAATAAAATTATAACTCCGTATGATATGGACTATGGAACTTGCAGCGTATCTTGACGATGCGCCGTGGCCAGCAACAAAAGATGAACTCATCGAATACTCTGAACGAATTGGCGCACCGAGAGAAGTAGTTGAGAATTTGCAAGAACTCGAAGATAGTGAAGAAGTCTATGAAGGCATTGAGGACGTTTGGCACGATATTCCTTCGCAAGAGGATTTCTTTTTTGAAGATGACGAAGATAACGAGTATTAATTGTTTAACATAGAAATCTGTTTCTGATAATTTCAATAGCCCGGCTTTTGTTTGCTGGGCTTTTTCATTTTCTTTTTCCTGTGAAAAATTTTTCCCTCCGAATATTCTCACTGGTGTTTATCTGTATGACTATTTCTGGCTCTGATGATAAACGCACTTCGAATTTACAAGTTCAACGCTTGGAAATTGAAGGAAACGAATCGTTCAGTACGGAAGAAATTCTCAATCTTTTTTCTACACGGGAAACTCCTTGGTGGGGCACGCAAATAGCGTTTTCTCTCTTCGGTGATAAAATCGGAAGTCCTCCATCATATTTTGAAAGCGTAGCATTTGATGCGGATGTTGAGCGGTTGAAAAATTATTATCGCGAAAACGGATTTCCGGATATTGAAATTTTACACGATTTGAAAAAAAACATTACAAAACAAACGATAACAATATCTTTGAAGATCAATGAACATTCTCCTCTTCGTGTTGATTCGGTTGTGTTCCTTGGCGTCGAAGATATTGATTCGACGTTGCGAAATGAAATACTTTCTCATTCCATTCTCAAGAAAAATGCACGCTTTGTCAATAGTGATGTGAATCGAGAAGTGAACCGCATACTCACACTGTTTCAAGACAACGGGTATCCACACGCAGAATTTGTGAAAGATAGTTCTTCCCTTTCTCGGTACGTATCAACGAACAGCATTGTCGCTCGGTTGTACTTTATTCATAAAAAAAAATTTACATTTGGTTCATTGACATTTGACATCACGCAACATTCGAACGATACAGTCAGCAGAGAAGTTTTCATAAAACAAATCGGAATCGCAAAGGGTGAATTATTCAGTAACGAAAAGAGAGCGCGCGGAGAACGGAATTTGAACCGTTTAGGAATTTTTGAAGCCGCTCGCATTGATGCACAGTTTCCTCAAGATGGAAACAAAGCGTTTGAAATTCCTTTGACCGTTGTCGGAAAACTTAGACCTAAGCACGATATTGCGCCGGAACTATCGCTTTCAGACGAGAACAATGCGTTCAATATTGGACTTGGCGGAGGATATACGGATAGAAATTTTTACGGAGAAGCAAGAAATTTTCGTTCGCGTTTGATATTTCGGTTTCAATCGTTGCAAACGTGGAATTTTCAAAAACTTGCTCTTCGAGAGCGTTCTGTTGTTGGAAGTATTGATTTAACTTTTTCCGTGTCGCAACCGTACGTATTTATGCAATCCCTTACCGGGAATACCAGCGTTACGTTTCGTGTTGAAAAACAACGCGAGTACATACAGAATATTATCCGCAGCAATCTTGGTTTTACAAATCAATTTGCTGCATTCACCCAAGGTTTTTTCGAATGGTCGCTCGAGCGTTCGCAAGTAGAATTTCTTTCCGATTCATCGAAGAGAGCAAGCCAGAACATTTTGGAACAAGAAGATACAAAACCGCAATTCAATTCTATTTTGAGCGGAACGTTGCAACGCGATAAAACGAATGATATTTTTTCTCCCACGAAAGGATTTTTTCACTCGATTACGATGGAAGAATCGGGAGTGCTTCCGCTCCTTGTACGAAATCTACAACCCGATTTACCATTCACCCAATATTACAAAATTACTATGCTGGGAAGATGGTATTTTGAAACCGGAAAAAATAAATTTTCGACTCTTGCATTCAAGTTAAAAACCGGTTACCAAAATAAATACGGAGAAAGTTATAGCAACAGCGAGCGATTGATACCATTGAACAGAAGGTTTTTTTCCGGCGGAAGCGGAAGTGTTCGGGGATGGCGCTCTCGGGAATTGGGCGCAATGAATAAGGATTTGCTTCCTTTAGGAGGAAATGTTTTATTTGAAACGAACATTGAAGAACGAATCAATGTATTCAAAGGATTTGGAAAATTTTGGTTCGTTGATGTCAGCCATATTTGGACTGTGTTTTTTTTAGATGCAGGAACTGTTTGGCGTAAAGAACGCGACATACAACTTTCCGATATTGCAGTTGCAACGGGATTTGGAATTCGTTATGATACGTTTTTTGGTCCGTTCCGATTTGATATCGGATACAAAGCATACGACCCGAATGAACATAAAGGAAAACAAACGATTTTTCAAAAGAAATTTTTCGGCGAAACGTTTAAGCATGCGGTCTACCATTTTGGTATTGGGCATGCGTTTTGATGTTTGAAAGAGAAGCGTACAAATGTCTTGGAAAAATATTATTGGACAGCAACGAGTAAAAGAAATATTACAACGTGCATACGAAAGCAATCATCTTGCGCACGCATATCTTTTTTATGGACCGGAAGGATGCGGCAAAGAAGCAACAGCTATGGAATTTGCAAAGGTTCTCAATTGCGAACGAAACAATGGTGAAGCGTGTGATACATGCGAAACGTGCAAACAGATTCAGCGTTTGCAGCACCCCAATATCAAAATAGTATTTGCACTTCCTGGTTCAAGTTCCAAAGAAGAAAACAGTTCGGAAAAAACAACGCGGGGAAATCCCGAATCGTATTCTCATCTTTCCGAAGAAATCATCGAAGAGATTCACGAACAGATAGAGCGAAAAGCGGAGAATCCATATTTTCACATTCAAATTCCCAAAGCAAAAGAAATATTGATAAAAAGTGTCCGCGAAATCATTCGTGAACTTTCACTCACACAGTTTTCTAGAGGGACGAGAGTGATTATTGTATTTGATGCGCATCTCATTAATGAAGAAGCGGCTAATGCATTCTTAAAAACATTGGAAGAACCGCCGCGCTCGACTGTAATTATTTTAACAACGCTGAGAAAAGATAAAATACTTCAGACAATTGTTTCCCGATGTCAACAGATTCCGTTTGAATTGTTAAAAGGGAGCGAAATTGCATCGGCAATTATCGAACGAAAGCCAGTTTCTCCTTCACACGCAAATCTTATAGCGCAACTTGCAAACGGAAGTTACGCGCGCGCACTCGAATTGCTCGAAGAAAAACTGATGGAACGGCGCACGCATCTTCTGAATTTTCTTCGCATCATCGCTTCAAAAAGCGATGACGAAATAGTTGAAGTTGCGGAAAATATTTCAAAAGATTTTTCCCGAGAAGAACTTGTTCAATATCTTTTCCTGATGTTAGTTTGGTTTCGAGATGTGATGATGATGCAATGCAATGGCACAATTATTAACATTGACCAAAAGGAAACATTGATGCGATTGATGCAACGATACCCAAACATCAATTCAGCATACGCTGCGAAACGCATCGAGCAAACTCTTTCGGAAATTGATAAAAATGTCTATGCGCGTTTACTGATTACTTCACTTGCGTTGGATTTACGAACGCTTTTTTTGGATTCTGCTGTAATTGTACAATGAACAACACAAAGAAAATTTTAGTTACTGCTGCACTTCCGTATGCAAACGGAAAAATTCATCTCGGTCATTTGGCTGGAGCGTATTTACCTGCTGATATTTATGTTCGGTATCAACGCGCGATGAAACGTGATGTTGTGTTTATTTGCGGCTCGGATGAACACGGCGTTCCGATTACGATTACAGCGGAAAAGGAAAACACCACGCCCAAAAACGTTGTTGACAAAGTTCACGAACTCAATAAATCTGCGTTTGAGAAGTGCGGAATGTCGTTTGATAATTATTCACGCACATCGCTCCCGCTTCATCACGAAACTGCAAAAGAATTCTTTCAGAAATTTTATCATCAAAAAATTCTTGTTGAAAAAAAAGAGCAACAATTTTTTGATGAGAAGAAACAAAAATTTCTTCCCGATAGATATGTGGAAGGAATTTGTCCCGTCTGCACAAATCCTGAAGCGCGCGGCGACCAATGCGAAAAGTGCGGCTCGTATTACAATGCATCAGAATTAAAAAATCCGAAAAGTAAATTGAGCGGCGAAACTCCGACACTCCGCAATACAACGCATTTTTATTTTCCGTTGGGAAATTATCAGAAACGTTTGGAAGAATATTTGAAAGCGAGTTCGGAAAAAGAACAATGGAAAGACAATGTGTTGAATGCGTGTAAAGGTTGGTTCCATGATGGTTTACGTGATAGAGCAGTTACGCGCGATTTGGATTGGGGCGTTTATGTTCCGCTCGATGGTTACGAAAATAAAGTTCTATACGTGTGGTTTGAAGCCGTGCTTGGTTATATCTCTTCGACAAAAGAATGGAGCAAAAATATTGGCAACGAAAATTCGTGGAAAGAATATTGGCAAAACGAAAACACGAAATACGTTGCATTCATTGGAAAAGATAATATCGTGTTTCACTGCATAGTTTTTCCCGCGATGATTATGGCATGGAATGATATCAGCGATGTGAAATATGTTTTGCCCGCGAATGTTCCCGCGAATGAGTTTTTGAATTTTGAAGGACAAAAATTTTCCAAAAGTAAACATTGGGGAATTGATGTTGATGATTTTCTCTCGGAGTTTCCAGCGGATATCCTTCGGTATGCGCTTTCAGGAATTTTGCCGGAGAATGCAGATTCGGATTTTTACTGGAAAGATTTTCAAGCGCGAGTGAATGGTGAACTTGCGGATATTCTCGGGAATTTTATTCATCGCACGCTGACGTTTCTCCATAAAAATTTTGATGGAAAAATTCCCCAATGCAGTGAACTTACTGAACTTGATTTGCAGTTGATTTCATTACTCGAAACCACTCCCGATGTTGCGGGAAAATATTTTGATGCGTACAAATTTCGTGATGGAATAATTGAAGTAATGAATCTCGCACGATTTGCGAATAAATATTTTAACGATAGCGCGCCATGGAGTTCGTTGAAAAATAATCCGAAACAATGCGCGACTGCCTTAAATCTTTGCGTTCAAACAATTCGCTCGCTCGCAATTTTGTTTGAACCAATAATTCCGTTCACGGTGCAAAAAATTTTCAAGATGTTGAACATAAAAAATTCTATGCGCGAAACTTCTTGGGAAAGTGCGAAAGAATTGCGATTAAATGAAGGACATCCGCTTCAACAACCGGAAATATTGTTCTCAAAAATTGAAGACGAAACGATAGAAAAAATTTTAAATCGAATGGAACAACAAACCAATACTTCAACAAGCCATCAAGCAAACAGGCGAGTGAGCGAACCAGCAAAAATCTCCATTGAAGACTTCAGGAAAATTGAATTGCGTGTTGCAAAAATTCTCTCGTGCGAACAAGTGCCGAAATCCAAAAAATTACTGAAAATTAAAGTAACTCTCGGAACCGAAGAACGACAAATACTTGCTGGTGTTGCGGAGCATTACAAACCTGAAGAGTTAATCGGAAAAACGATTATCGTTGTTGCAAATCTCGAAGCGGCAAAACTGATGGGAGAAGAATCGCAAGGAATGATGCTTGCGGCTTCGGATAACAACAGTAATCTGTGTTTTGTTACAACTGCAAAAGAAATGCACGCAGGAAGTTTAGTGAAATAAAAAAAACTTGTTATTTAGAACGAAGTGAGGAATCTTCTTTAACAAACACGATACTTTATTAGAAACAGTAATTTGATGATTATTTTATTTTTCTTTCTCTCTGTATTTCCTCAGCAAGAATTTTCTTCCTTCGATGAAGTAATTCTTTGGCACATGCAGCATAAAAAAGAAATGCACGCGTTCGATTATTACAAACTCGTGTTTCAAAGTTCATTTGGTCCGGAACACATAGGAAATGATTCATTGCAAATTTTCGGAATGTTGCAACAAGAAATGAAAGAACAAAGCACCATGAAAACCGATTCCGCGGAACAATTGCTTGAGCCAATTTCGGAAGATGGAGAACTTGTGCGCATTAATCTTCGTCCGTTTCGCGATGCACAATTATCGTTGCGTTCTCTTTCTCGCGCAGTGTATTTCACTGCGAAGGAATTGCAGCAAGATACATTGTTATTTCGCAAACAGTGGCGAAATGTTTTGCAGTTACGTGAAGACAAAAAGATTACGATTGATGACAGAGATTTGAACGTCATTAACGATGCATTTTTGAGCAAAGGATTTATTTTTCCTATGCATCACTCGTGGGAATACCAGCAGGCGAATAATCCATCGTATCGAGTTGTGAAGCGTTCGCTGTTCGAAAAGTTGTGTAAAAAAGTGCAATAATTTCCGCAATGCGAATTTCCCTTTTCATAGTTATTTCTTTGCTTGTCGTTGAACAATCTTTAGCGCAATTTTTTTCTTTTGGAAGAAATAAAGTGCAGTACACGGAATTTGATTGGCACGTTTTGAAGACGGAACATTTTGACGTGTACTATTATCCTGAAATGGAAGAACTCGCGCGTATCGGTGCGCAATACGCGGAAGAAAGTTATATTCATTTGATACAGAAATTTAATCACAATGTTTCGTTGCGAATTCCACTTGTCTTTTACAGTTCACACTTACATTTCGAACAAACGAATATCAGTTCAGGACTCATTCCCGAAGGCGTTGGTGGTTTTTTTGAATTTCTGAAAGGTCGAGTTGTCATTCCGTTTAATGGCTCGCTTGCGCAATTTCATCACGTGATTCGCCACGAATTAGTGCATGTGTTTATGCACAGCAAAGTCAATCGGATATTGCTTGACCATCGTATTGCCCAAGACCGTTTGCCACCGTTGTGGTTCACGGAAGGACTTGCGGAATATTGGTCAACATCGTGGGATATACAAGCGGAAATGTTGTTGCGCGATGCTACGATGAATAGTTATATAGTTCCATTATCTACAATGGACAAGATTTCGGGAACGTTTTTGATGTATAAAGAAGGTCAAGCAATATTGGAATTTTTAAGCAAGAATTATGGCGAAGAAAAAATTTTGTTGTTAATGGAAAACTTTTGGCGCTCCGCTTCTTTTCAAGAAGTGTTTCGCTATACCGTTGGAATGAATTACGAAGAATTTGATAACGCGTGGATGTATTCTTTAAAGAAAAAATATTTTCCTTTGCTCTCGAAGAATGATTTTGTGAATAATTCTTCTACGAAGTTAACGACAGAAGGATTCAATTCAAAACCTGTTTTTTTTCGAAGAGATAATGTGCGCGAAATTTATTTTGTAGGAAATTATAGCGGCTATACAGGAATCTATCGTATAGCACTTGATTCGGTGTTGTACGACAAAAACATCTTGCCCCGGAAACCCGAACTCATTATAGAAGGAGAAACATCGGAAGAGTATGAAGTTTTTCATTTTTTTCAAAGCAAAATAGATGTATCTGCGGACGGAACGCTTGTGTTTGTAACCAAAAAAGGAGAATCCGATGCGCTTCATCTTTTTGATGTACAGTCAAATACAATGATTGCGACGTATCAATTTGAAAATATTGTTCTCATTACCTCTCCGTCGTTTTCCTTTACATGCGATGAAATAGTTTTTTGCGCTGTGGATAAATCTGGATTCAGCGATGTGTATGTTTTCAATGTTCGTGATGAACAACTTCGAAAAATTACTGATGATATGTACGATGACCGCGACCCCGTATTTTCAAATGATGGAAATTATATTTTCTTTTCTAGCGACAGAACTACGTTCGGTTCAAAAGGATACTACAATATATTCTCTATTGATTTCAAGAGCGGAAGTATTGAATATGTAACACACGGAGAACATAATTTCAGTAGTCCTTCATTTTCTGACGATGGAAGTCAATTAAGTTTTGTTTCTGACATTGGCGGCGCGCGCAATATCTATACGATGAAAACAAGTCAATTTTCTGATTCATCCCGATACGAAATGTCTATAACGAAAATTACCAACTTTGTAACCGCTGCATTTGACCCAACGTTCACCGATAGTAATGAAATAATATTTTCTTCATTCGATAATTATCGTTTTCAATTGAATGCGCTTGCACTTTCTGAAATTCATGATTCATCAATGAAAGAAATGACGATGAACATTCTTCCTTCATCAACACATTGGATTTCTCAGACGTATCACGATGGAGCAGGAACAGAGTCAAAAAAATACCGCGGTGAATATGCGATTGATATTGCACAAAGTCAGGTATCAACGCAACCGTTTTTCGGAACTGTTGGCGGTGCGTTTGTTGGTTTGAGTGATATACTCGGAAACGATAGATATAATTTTCTCGTGTTCAATACTGCGCAAACTCGGAATGAAGTTCTCAATAGTTTTAACATTGTCATTTCGAAAACATCATTGGAAAAGCGCGCCAATTACCATTATGGAATATTTCGTTTTTCGGGACCACGTTATGATTTAACAGATCCGGATTTGTTTTTTTATGAACGCTTATTTGGAGGATTTTTTGATTTGAGTTATCCACTCTCGACATTTCAGCGTGTAGAGCTTTCGATGAGCGTTTTGAATTCCAGCAAAGGAATTTTTGAAAATATCAGTGAACGAAAAGCGTTGTTTATCTCAAATGGCGTCAGTTATGTTTTCGATAATTCTTTATGGGGACAAAGCGGACCGATTGATGGAACACGTTTTATGACAATTCTTGCGTACACCACAGATGTGCAGAATTCCAATGCTAATTATATTTCATTCAGTTTCGATTACAGAAAATATTTTCGACTTACACAACGTTCATCGTTCGCAATTCGTGCGTGGACATTCTTAAACGAAGGACAGGAAGCGCGGAGATTTTTTATGGGAGGAAGTTGGGATTTACGAGGTTATCGTCGTTGGTCTTTGCGCGGAACAAAACTGTGGCTGCTTTCTCAAGAACTTCGATTTCCGTTGGTTGATGAACTCACGCTGCGTTTTCCGATTGGCGGTGCATCATTTGCATTTCGCGGCGCTGTGTTTTTTGATGTTGGAAGTGTATGGGATAAAGAATACAAGCAAACATTTGGAAGTGTTGGCATCGGCGCTCGCTTAAATTTAGGAAATGTGGTTGTGCTTCGTTACGATATCGGAAAAAAACTGGAACCCAATCTTTCGAAATTTAGTAGCGGTTTATTCTATCAGTTTTTTTTCGGATGGGATTTTTAATGCTTCAGGAGTGTAGGTTTACTATTTTCGATTTGTTGAAGGAAATACTGCAATTCATTCGTTCAAACAAACGATTATGCATTATCCATTACTCAATATTCATTGCTTTCGGTTGCGGTGGAATTCGACTTCCACAAACGTTTTTTTCTTTTGACAAAGATGTAATCAGAGAAGAACTTGTTCCTCCGCTTGAAAAAATTTTTGAACATACGACTGTTGCAGGTTTTCCCAAAGACGCAGGAACGCTTGTGGATTCGTTTCTCTTTGTTGGAACGTTCAACGGCGAAATAAAAGTCTATAATATTGTCACGGGAAAATCGCACGGTTATATTGATGTTGGGACTTCCGTTGCAAGCGCACCCATCGTGGACAGCGAAAGAATATATGTAGCATTATCGAAAGATAAATATTCATTCGTATGTTACAACATTGCAGAAAGAAAAATAGAGTGGAAAAAAGAAATCGGCGAAATTGAAACGCAGCCGCTCTTGTTCAACAGTAGCATCTCTGTTATAAATTCAAACGGTGAATTATGTTCCTTCAGAAAAATTTCAGGAGAACTTCGTTGGAAATATAATGTTCCATCAAGAAAACGCGGAGATAGTTTTCATTCTCCTCTTGCAACCGATGGAGAAAATATTTATTTCGGTTGCGACGACGGTTTTGTGTATTCCGTACGAAATGAAGATGGAACACTTCGTTGGAAGTTGCCATTGGAAGGAAGTATTTTTTCGTCGCCGCGTATTGATGGAGATAAAATTTTCATTACGACGTTGAAAGGATTTGCATATTCCGTTCATAAAGAAAATGCCAACATACTTTGGAGCTATGATGTGCAATCTCCGCTCTATTCTTCTGCAAATGTGAACGAAACATTCGTATTCGTAACGACATTAGGCGGAACAGTTTATAGCCTGAATAAAGAGAGCGGTTCTGTTATTTGGAAATATGATGCGGGAGGAGGAATGAACGTTACTCCACATTTGAGAGGAGATATTTTATATGTCGGAACACTGACGAAATCACTGTTAGCAATTGAAGCGAATACAGGCAAACAGGTATGGAAATTTTCTCTGGAAGGAAGATTGAAAACAAATGTCATTTCGAATAATCATTTTTTAGTAGCATTTGTAGAAGATAGAACTGTTCTCGCATTTCGTTCGCAAGAAAAAGTTTTTGAAGAAACAAAATGAAGTTGCAATTCTTGTTTTTCTATTTTATTATTTCCGCTGCGCTGATGATGATAATTTCATCGCATACGTTTTCTCAAACAACAGAAATTACAACTGAGCCAAATGATCTTCATGTGTTTGTAAATTCTCAATTTGTCGGTCGTTCGCCTGTTCGACTGAATTTTGAAAAAGAGCCGCAAATACTTTCAATATATTCATCACGCATTCGGTCTTGGAATGCGTTGCCGGTAGTTGATACTGTGTGGAAAAGCGAAAAAGTTTTTTCTCGCCACTATACAATCAATAACCCACTTCCTATTTTTTCCAACGAAGTGGCCTTGTTGAGAAATGATAAACAACATTCGTCTGTTTCGATGTATCTCGTTGGCGCAGGAACAATATTATCGGGAAGTATATCAGCATATTTTAAACTTCGAGCGGATCATTTGCATCAACAATTTCTTGATGAATATTATGAAACAGGATTTCAAAACATTTCACTCCGAAATTCTGTCCGACGCAATGATATGATTGCATCCGTATCGTTGGTATTGACGGAAATCGGGTTTATGTATTTAGCATATTCTTTACTAAATTTTTAGCGCTTTTTTTTGCATAACATTGATTCACAATTCATTCTGGGTCTTTATGAGTAAGCATTTTTTTTCACGATATACTTTATCTCACATAGCGATTTTTCTTTGCATTACTTCTTTAGCATTTTCACAAAAAAAATACGAGCGAAAATCGGTAACGGCGATTGGCGCAGTATTTTTTAAAACAACTCCTGCGCCGGAAATTGTTTCCCTCATTAACAATCGTTTGGAATATCATCTTGAAGTTCCGCGTTTTGATTACAACGAACTTTCAAAAGATGCAACGCGCGAGTTTGTGGAGAAAGGAAACAAAACCGATTTGTCTCCGTCGAGTATTCAAAAAGTGTTGGAGGAAACAATTGTTCCGCAAATTGTTCAAGTGGTCAATGCTGTTTCTGAAGAACGCGCAAAAGGAAATCTCACCGAAGAACAACTTGCTGCCGCGGCTGTTAATAAAATGAAAGGAAGCGGATTAACTGCCGACGACGTTTTGAAAGTGATGAACTCTGCATATCTCTATTTGCCCGTTGTAACGGAATTGACAAGCGAGGAAAAAGAAGCGAAAATTAAAGGCTACGTTGCGTGGTATCGAATTTCACAAAAAGATGGAAAAGCAAAAGTGGATAAAGTGAATGAAGCAACCTCCATTCAAGAAGGAAATGGAAATGGTGACCCGGACCAATCGTACCGATTAAGAAATCGTTCAGTGAATGGAACGGAGTTTGCAAAAATTATTTCCGTGAATACGTGGGCGAAAAATCTTGCCGTTGCGATGAAAAATATTTCTGCATTCAAACTTGGCGGGGAAATAAAAAGCGTGGACGGAAAATTCGTTGAAACAAATCTTGGGACAAAAGAAGGACTTGGATTAGACGAAGGATATAACGTTCTTGAAGAGGAAGAAGATAACAATGGAAATATAAAAATTGTGAATGTCGGATTTGTTCGTGCGTCATTTATTGCAAACAATACACAAAAGGAAAACGAATATTCACGATTTCAAAAATACATCGGCTCGAATTTTGAACGCGGAATGTCTTTGCAAGAACGTCCGCGATTGGGAATTGATATAACAGTTCGACCAAAATATTTTACTGCAAACATTCCTCGTTATGCTACGCCGATAATAAACTATGATGCTTTCCTCGCAATATATCATAACTCTCTATTGAGTGAGTTGCAAATTTACTTTCCTACATTAACCACCAAACAAATTACTCCCAAAATTTTTGATGACATCGAAAACGGACACGGATTTATTTTGAAAAACGATGCAACATCAGGGATAGGCATTGACATTAATTTCAATTTGAACATAGCGAAACTCACGAAAGTATCGCAATTGTTTTTGAATGCAGATTTGGCTTTTGGTGTTCCTAACGCTGAAGTAGATGGAGATGCGTTGGTACAATCGAAAGCAGACCCAATTATTTATAGCGGTTATCTCGGTCCAATGAAAAAATTTTGGTTTGGGAGAATGAATTTTAATATCGCTGGTTCAGTCGGTATTGATGTATTCAGGTTGGAAAATTCCGATGCTCAATCCGGTGATTTCGAGAGAATGAGTTTTATTGCTCCTGGAATACAATTAACTGCAGGGTTGGAATATCTTATCAATCCCGATTTGACATTTAATTTCAATCTCGGTTACAAAGCAGCACTTTCGCCTATTGTTGCAGAAGTGAAATTCAAAGACGAAAAGACTATTGATATTTCGGATTTGCTTTCTTCGAACACATTCTTTTCCGGTTTTAAGAATTTGAATATGAGCGGCGTAAACATCTCCGTAGGAATTTCCTATGCGCTTCCATCACTTCCGATTGACCCGTTTGCGCAAATTTCT